>JGI12109J20283_10442622_pt1 | contig 11740 bp, 8 predicted proteins | sample ElkSlonscriptome_12_FD_20283 | JGI IMG/M metagenome (IMG submission 20283) | reverse complement strand
GCAACCGTGGAAAAAAGGAGCTACTCATTTGGCTCAGCAGTTTCTGGATTTTGAGCCGGGTATTCACTTCCCCCAATTTCAGATGCAGGCAGGCACCACGGGCATACATACCATTCGTATATATAACCCGGTAAAACAGTCACTCAGTCATGACCCGCAGGCGGAATTCATAAAAATATGGGTGCCTGAAATAGCCCACTTACCAGAAGCTTTTCTACATCAGCCCTGGGAAATGACTGCCATCGAGCAACAGATGTATCAGTGCCAGTTAGGAGTAGATTATCCGGCTCCCATCATTGACCTTAAGGAAAGTGGAAAATACTCCCGGGATCAGCTATGGAAGATGATGGGTGAAGAAAATGTAAAGCTGGAAGGCGATCGCATCATCGCCAAACATACCACTAGGGACAGGATGGTTTAGGGTGAATTAGCAGAGTAAAATGGTTTTAAATACTATCCAATTACAACACATCAACACCATAACACGATCAGAAATGAAGAAGAAGAGCGATCTGCCAACCAAAATATGCCCCGTTTGTGGATTGCCTTTTAGCTGGCGAAAAAAATGGGAAAAGAACTGGGATCATGTCGTCTACTGCAGCGAGCGGTGCCGAAGAAATAAAAATAAGGCAAAACAACAGTAGCCGGGCTTATCAAATTTCCCAATGCTTGGGAAGCCCATGTTCCCCCATTAGCTTTTCTGAGGGCGGGTAGTATTGCAGATGTTTCAGCATCTCATTGACCTCCTTCTCAAAGTCCAGGTAATAATCCCGGTTAAATTTTTTGAGTTTATGTAATACAATCTGGGCTTTACGACAGGCATAAGCAGCAAACTTACCAGCACGGCTTTGCTTTTCTACAAGTATATCAAGTTGCTCACGGAATGGCATATTTACCAGTCGGGTGAGTAACATAATTTCGCCATACTTGTCTTTAGTGATCTTAACGTGATTGGTGATGTCACCGCTAAAATCGCGCATCACCATCATTACCAACCCAGGGGTATGATTCCAGGTAGCAAACCCTTCTCGGGAAAATGTATCTGCCATCTGCTGCATGATTTTGTCCCGCTGCTGCTCCATGTCCACCTCATCTTCCAGCAGTTGGTGCTTCAGCTTCGACATCAGCAAAGGCTCCTTGGATACCAGCCGGATCAGCAGTTTATCCTTTTCTTTCTCCGGCATCTCAATGATTGCCGTTTTCAATTCGTCCGATATCTTTTTACCCATGGAAATCCGGCTTTTCGCGTATGTCTGCGCTATTCGTCTGGTACATTTGCTCTTCTTGCCTTGATAACATCGCAAGCCAGGTAAAGCGCTTCTCGCATAGACACCTCACTGGCCTGGCCGTTTCCGGCAATATCATATGCGGTACCATGGTCGGGAGAAGTCCGGACAACCGGCAGCCCGGCGGTAAAGTTAACCCCAAATTCAAAGGCCAACGTTTTGAAAGCTACCAGCCCCTGATCGTGGTACATGGCTAGCACACCGTCAAATTTGTTTTGCATATTTACCCCGAAAAAACCATCTGCCGGGAATGGCCCATAAATCAGTTTTCCCTTTTCTTTAAGTTCCTGGATCACCGGCTGGATAATATCCTGCTCTTCTGATCCCAGCAGGCCTTCCTCTCCGGCATGGGGATTTACTCCGAGAACAGCAATTTTTGGTTTTTGTATACCAAAATCCAGTTTCAGTGAGTCTTCCATAGCACGGATTTTTTTGCGTACAAGTCCTCGTGTCAGTTGGTTACTCACTTCGCTCAGGGGAATGTGACCAGTGGCTACTGCTACTCTGAGACGATCGTGTACCATGGTCATGAGGGGCTCCTTTGCCTCAAAAGTAGTGGCAAAATATTCAGTATGACCAGCAAAGTTGAACTCCTCGTTTTGAATGTTATGCTTATTGATCGGCGCTGTAACTATTGCGTCGGTATGGTCATCTTTGAGGGCTTCGGTGGCTGCTTTTAGTGCCAGCCAGGCTGCTTCCCCGGCCTCGTCGGTTACCTTTCCGGGTTCTACCAATACCTTTTGCCAGCAATTAATCACGTTCACTTTGCCGTAGGCGATTTCATCTAACGACTTAATGGTCATGAAATTAAACTCGCTTTCCAGATTGAGCGACTTACGGTAGTACGATAAAACTTTGGGAGAGCCAAAAATCACCGGCGTCATCATATTGAGCATCCGTTTATCGGCCAGCGCTTTGATGGTAACCTCCGGACCAACGCCATTAAAATCTCCCAGGCTTATACCCAGAATGGGTAGCTCGCCCTTCTTCTTTCTTTTGGGTTTGGCCCCCTTACTGATCGCTAAGTCTATGTTATCAGAACTCATTTGCTTAAAGTTTTTAAGTAATGATACAAAAGCCGTACACCGGCTCCCGTTCCATTTTTGCCCCGGTAAGCATCACTAGCCTCCAGGTAGGCGGTACCAGCAATATCCAGGTGTATCCAGGGGTAATCCGTGAAGTGTTTGAGAAACATACCTGCGGTAATAGCCCCCGCAGTACGCCCTCCGATATTTTTCAGATCCGCAATGTCTGACTTGAGATAGTCACCGTACTCCTCCCACAGTGGAAATTCTACCAAACGTTCGAAAGTCTCTTCACCGGCATGCTTCAAATCCTGCAAACTTTCCGGACTGGCAGTACCCATCACAGCGGCAGCCTCTTTGCCGATAGCCATCAGGGCCGAACCGGTGAGGGTTGCCAGATCAATCACGAGCGTAGGCTTGTATTTTTTGGCGTATACCAGTGCATCAGCCAGGATAAGGCGTCCCTCCGCGTCTGTATTTAGCACTTCTACTGTAGAGTTATCAGAAATCGTGATCACATCACCGGGCGTGATGGCATTGCCGCCGGGACGGTTGTCTGTCGCCGGAATAAGCCCTACCAGGTAAAGGGGTAGTTGATTCTTAGCTACCGCTATGAGCGTTCCTGCAACTGCTGCAGCACCACCCATATCCGCTTTCATACCTACCATGGAGTTGGACGGTTTCAGGCTTAACCCTCCCGTATCATAGGTCACGCCTTTTCCTACCAGTACGTAGGGCTGATCATTGACGGCGTTATCGGGCTTGTATTCCAGTACATTGAAGGTTGGAGGATCTACACTCCCGGCGTTTACAGAAAGGAGCCCCCCCATTTTGAGTGCCCTAATCTTATCTTTTTCCAATACTTCTACCCTGAACCCTGCTTCTTGGCCAGTCTTTTTCAAAGAAAGGCTTAGTTTTTCAGCGTTCAGGGAAATTGCCGGCTCGTTGACCAGGTCACGGGCGTAAAAAGTCGCCTCCACCAGATTTTGGAGCTCCTCTACTGCCTGTTCGTCCAGATCAGTATGGAAAAGCGAAATACGACTTTTCCTGGTTGAATCATCTTCGGTAGAACGGTATTTATCAAAAGCGTAAAGTGTCAGCAATGCCCCTTCAGCCATGTCAAGTACAGACTCCGAAGGTTGGGTGCTACTGGTAATTTGCAGTGCATCCAGTTTTTCCTTGCGAACGATACCCGCCAGTTCAAAGCCTTTTTTGCGATAAAATTCACGCAGCTGGTAGCCCTGTGTTGTTTCTGGGGTAACGATAAAAAACAGCATACGCTCATATTGGTTAAGCGTAATGAAACTGCTCTTGTCTCTGATTTTTTTCTCAACATACTGCTGCTCCGCCTTACTCCGACAATAGGCAGCCACCTCAGAAGCATCCTGAATGATGACCGAGAGATGCTGATCGTTTTCTACCGCATTGGCGTGATTAAGCTTGACAGACATAAAAAATCGTTATTTTAAGCGCAATTTAACAATGCTTTTCCAATTAAAGAGGATTATTCACCATCTTTCTGTTACCCTCAAACAGCAGTAAAAACCCATACTTCTTAAACCGTGGTAAGACCCAAAAAGCATCTAGGACAACATTTTTTAAAGGATAAGAATATCGCCCGTAAGATAGTTCACAGTCTGACTTTACACAGAAACTATCGGCAAGTTCTGGAAATCGGACCTGGTACCGGTGTACTCACCGAGTTGCTTGTAAAAGACGAGCGATTTACGACCTCCGTGATAGAGTTAGACCCCGAGTCTGTTCAGTATCTGCAGGAGCACTATCCCGACTTAAGAGCACGGATTTTTTCAGAAGACTTCCTTCTGATAGACCCCGGGGAAATGATGCAGACGCCTTTCGCAGTGATCGGTAATTTTCCGTATAACATCTCTTCCCAGATTTTTTTCAAGGTGTTGGATATTAAAGATGAGGTTCCAGAAATAGTCTGTATGCTGCAAAAGGAAGTAGCTGACCGACTGAAATCTCCTCCCGGCAGCAAGGCATACGGCATCCTGAGTGTGCTGTTACAAGCATACTATGATATTGAGTATCTCTTTACGGTAGAGCCTGGCGTATTTCATCCTCCTCCCAAGGTCAGGTCTGGCGTGATTCGTCTTAAGCGCAACGAAACCAAGCAGTTACAGTGTGACGAAAAGCTTTTCCGAAGGGTGGTCAAACAAAGTTTTCAGACCCGTCGTAAGACCTTGCGCAACGCACTGAAACCGCTAAATTTGCCGGAAACAATCCGGCGTATCAATGTCTTAGATAAGCGGGCAGAGCAGCTTTCGGTAAGCGATTTTGTAGATCTTACACAAAAAATTGAAGAGGCGTGGCAATAGATTCCATCATGAAGTTTGAGGTATCGCAGGATTATCTGGAATGGGTACGTGAAGCTATCCGCCAAGATGCCGTGGATGCGGTAGAAGCAAGCATGGCTGAAGCTAACGCACCTGACATTCTCACCCTGTTGTATGAGCTCAATACTGCCGAATCCAAATTCATTGTCAAGCTGCTGGACGAGGAGCGAGCTGCCGACGTCATCGTAGAAATTGAGGAAGAACAGCAGCCACAGTTTCTGCGAAACTTTACTGCCCAAGAGATTGCTTGCTTCATCGATTACCTGGACTCTGACGACGGCGCCGACATCCTGAACCGCCTGCCAATCCAGACCCGTGAAGAGGTCATTGACAAGATGGATAATGCTGAAAAAGCCCGTCACGTCAAAGACCTGATCCGCTATGAGGAGGATCATGCCGGCGGGCTGATGGCGAAGGAACTCATCAAAGTCAACATAGACTGGACAGTGCAACAGTGCATTGAGGAAATACGCAGACAGGCTGAAAATGTGGATAAGGTTTTTTCTGTTTACGTAGTAGATGCACAAAACCACCTGATCGGTAAGGTATCACTAAAAAAAATGATTCTTTCCAGCGATAAGACCAGGATCGCTGATATCTATGATGAAGAAGTCGTTTCCGTAGAGACNTACATGGAAGAGGAGGAGGTAGCTGATATCATGCGTCGCTACGACCTGGAGGCTGTTCCAGTGGTAGACATCATGCACCGGCTGGTAGGCCGCATTACGATTGACGATGTGGTAGACGTCATCACAGAAATGGCAGAGCAGGAACGACAGATGATGTCGGGTATTTCAGAAGATGTGGAGGAACGTAGTGGCAGTGTGTGGCTACTTTCTCGTGCCCGACTTCCCTGGCTGGTGATTGGCATGGTAGGAGGCCTGCTGGGCGCACAGTTCATTGGTATCTTTGAGCAGGATATTGCCCTGGTACCGGCCATGGCCTTTTTTATACCCCTGATTACCGCCACCGGTGGTAACGTAGGTATTCAATCTTCTTCTTTGGTGGTGCAGAGTCTGGCCAATGCTTCGGTCTTCAGCGACAGCCTTACCAAAAGACTGGCCAAGGTACTGTTGGTAGCTTTGGTCAACGGTTTGGCACTGGGCGCGCTGGTATTTGCTTTCAACCTGCTGTTTGGCGAAAACATGACCCTTGCCACGGTAGTGGCTATCGCCCTGTTTAGCGTCGTACTACTGGCCTCGCTAATGGGCACGATCACGCCGTTAATTCTGGACCGTCTGGGCGTAAACCCTGCACTGGCATCTGGTCCTTTCATTACTACCGCTAATGACTTACTTGGCCTGGCCGTTTACTTTTCTGTCGCACATGCACTTTATGGCTTCTAACCATTGGCGTTTTAGTTCTTGGTGTCAGGGGCTATAGTTTTACGATCTGTCCAACCTGAACATTGAGAACTTTAACACCCTAACACCATTAATATAGATGAAAACCTGCCTGATCATAGATTTGATGCACGAAAGCATTACCCCCCTACTGAAAGAAATTAGCTGGGAAGCAGATTATCGCCCCGACATCACTCGTGCAGAAATAATCAATATCATCTCCCGGTATGAAGGGCTGATTGTCCGGAGCAAAACCAGCATTGATCGTGAAATCATTGACCGGGCCGAAAAGCTTCGCTGGATCGGGAGGGCCGGTGCCGGGCTGGATCAACTGGATGTGGAAGCTTTAGAACAGAGAGGCATACAGGTAGTAAACGCGCCGGAAGGCAACCGTGATGCACTAGGTGAGCACGCCTTAGCTATTCTTCTGACCTTATTGAATAAAGTCCACATCGCTGACCGGGATATCCGCCGTGGTATCTGGGATCGGGAAGCGATGCGGGGCACCGAACTGATGGGAAAAGCCGTCGGCATCATCGGCTACGGGCACATGGGACAGGCATTTGCCCGCCGCCTACAAGGCTTTGGTGTGGATGTGCTGGCCTACGACAAGTACAAAAAAGACTACGGCAACGAGTTTGCCCGCGAGGCTTCCATGAAAGAAGTTTTTGAGAAAACCGATATCCTGAGTTTGCACGTGCCACTCACCGAAGAAACTCACTTCATGCTTAGTGAAGCTTACCTGGCAAAATTTAAAAAAAATATCTACCTCCTCAATACCGCACGGGGTAAGAACATCAGCCTGCAAACGCTGGTAAAGGCTCTGGAACAAAGAAAACTGAAGGGAGCAGCCCTGGACGTACTGGAAAATGAGAAGATCAGCCAACTCTCGGAAGAACAGCAGAAGTACTTTGACCAACTCATACAGTCTGACAAAGTAGTTTTCACACCCCATGTAGGGGGATGGACTTTTGAGTCTTACGAAAAAATAAACCGCACACTGGTTACAAAAATTAAAAATCTAAACTGAAGAAGAATATTGGATATGTGATGTTTCGCTGCATTTCAGTAGTGTAAACCTACCAATCTCTTCTAAATTGCCGCAATTGATAGATTTACTGTATGAAATATATCGGTAGATATCGGCAATTCACAGATCGCTTTAAATCATTCACAGAACGTCCGGTAATTATCTCTCTTTTCGTACTAGCTTGTACGGCTGTATTGGTGATTTCACTGAGTATAGGCCATTATCGCCATGACTTCGATAACTTTTGGCGCGAGATTTTAGCTGAGGCTCACGGAATGCTCTTTGACATTGCCATCATTGGTATTCTCATATACTGGCTCAATGAAAAGGCGCAAAACCGGCAAGCTGTTCGGACCTACAAAGACGAAATTGATGACTTCCGTCACTGGAAGTCTGAAGAAGCTGCTTTTCGCACCGTAGGTAACATAAAGCGTCTCAACCGGCACAAGATTCACGATATCAACCTGGCGGAGTGTTTTCTGACCCAAACCAACCTGAGTCATGTTAACCTGCGGGAAGCTAACCTCAACTCTGCTGATATTTGTCACGCTAATCTGATCGAGTGTAACTTACAGGCAGCCCGTCTCAACCAGACCAGATTCTCACACTCCAATCTCAACCAGGCTTGTATGCATAAGGCGTATGCCAGTGGTGCCCTGTTTAATGATACCTACCTCATCAAAGCCAATTTACGTTCAGCATTTCTAATCAAAACAGATTTTGAAAATGCCTTCATGATAGAGGCAGACCTAAGGGGAGCCTACGTGGTGGGAGCCAACTTTAGAAATGCTAATCTTTACAAAGCTGATCTGCGGGGCGTGGACGGCCTTACGATAGAGCAGCTATCTCAGGCCAAAACTTTATACCAGGTACAACTGGACGATGACCTGATGGAGAAAATTCAGGAGAGTTATGCTCAACTGTTGGTAAGAACCTAGACTTATCATAATTATAGATCTTAGAGCATTACCAAAAAGATGCGCCCATCGTACCCGCGAAGGGTCACTCATTTACTCCTGTTGAAATTTTCACTGTAGGCTTATTAGTCTTATATTGCCTGTCTACTGCTCACTCACGCGCTGACATCAGAACCAACAGACCAGCAGTCCCATCTGCTCGGACCTCATAAAACACACAACTTCTTTCACCTTAACCATAATTTCTCCTAACCTATGAAAAGATTATTCAACTACGCATTAGCATTGCTCACGGGTATGCTTCTGCTGCATCCGCTGGTAGCACAGCGCGACAGAGGTAACTCACCCAGTCCGGAAAGCCCGATGCAGGCTTCTACGTTTGAAGGGCTTGAGCTGCGAAATATTGGCCCTGCCTTCATGTCAGGACGTATTGCCGACCTGGCCATTCATCCCGAAAACCCCAGCATCTGGTACGTTGCTGTCGGTTCTGGTGGTGTCTGGAAAACCGTCAATGCCGGAACTACCTTTGAGCCGATTTTTGACGATCAGCCTTCTTATTCTACTGGCTGCGTTAGCATAGATCCTTCCAACCCCGACATCATCTGGGTCGGAACGGGCGAAAATGTCGGAGGACGCCACGTCGGCTACGGCGATGGTGTGTACCGCAGCGATAACGGTGGGCAAAGCTGGCAGAATATGGGCTTACCCGACTCTGAACATATCTCCAAAATCATCATTCACCCCGATGATTCGGATGTGGTTTGGGTAGCTGCCCAGGGTCCCCTCTGGAACAAAGGCGGCGAACGCGGCCTCTACAAAACTACTGACGGCGGACAAAGCTGGACCAAAACACTGGGCGACAACGAGTGGACGGGTGTTACTGATATCGTCATTGACCCACGTAACCCCGACAAGTTATACGCAGCTACCTGGCAGCGCCACCGCACAGTAGCAGCTTATCTGGGCGGCGGTCCCGGTACGGGCATCTACCGCTCCAGCAACGGTGGAGATAGCTGGGAAAAACTCACCCAGGGTCTGCCTGATACAGATATGGGCAAAATCGGCCTGGCGATTTCTCCACAGCAACCGGATATTCTTTACGCTGCCATCGAGCTGCTGCGCCGTGAAGGAGGCCTTTATCGCTCTACGGATCAGGGCAGCAGCTGGGAAAAAAGATCAGACGCTGTATCCGGCGGAACCGGCCCGCATTACTACCAGGAGCTATATGCCTCTCCCCATCATTTTGACCGCATTTACCTGGCCGATGCCACCATGCAGGTTTCGGATGATGGTGGAAAAACCTTCACCTACCTCAACACTGAGCATCGCCACGGCGATAACCACGCCCTCACTTTCCGCAAAGATGATCCTGACTATCTGCTGATCGGTACCGACGGTGGTGTATACGAAAGCTTTGACCTGGGCAAAAACTGGCGATACATGCCCAATCTGCCGCTAACACAGTTTTACAAAATTGCTCTGGACGACGCCGAGCCTTTTTACAACATCTACGGCGGTACGCAGGACAACGGCTCCCAGGGAGGCCCCTCCCGTACTGACAACGTACAGGGTATCCAGAATTCTGACTGGAAACTGGTACTCAACTGGGACGGCCACCAGCCGGCTACCGAACCGGGAAACCCTGACATCGTATATGCTGAGCGTCAGCAGGGTGCCTTATCTCGCCTGGATATGAAAACTGGCGAAGTGATTGATATCCAGCCACAGCCCGGCGCTGATGAAGATTACGAACGTTTTAACTGGGATGCTCCTATATTAGTGAGTCCTCACGACCCGGCCACTATTTTCTTTGCCTCACAACGGGTCTGGAAATCCGAAAACCGGGGCGATAGCTGGGAAGCCATTTCCGTTGACCTGACCAAAAATGAAGAGCGTATCGCTCTGCCGATTATGGGAAGTCCCCAGAGTTGGGACGGTGCCTGGGATGTAGGGGCCATGTCCAACTATAATACAATAACCTCTCTGGCCGAGTCACCCGTGCAGGGAGGACTGATCTATGCCGGTACTGACGACGGCATTGTACAGGTTACCGAAGATGGAGGGCAGAACTGGCGTAGGATAGATGCTGGCAGCATGCCCGGCGTACCGGCCACTGCATTTATTAATGACATCAAAGCAGACCTACACGACGCCAATACTGTTTACGTAGCTTTAGACAACCATAAGTACGGAGACTACAGTCCCTACCTTGTGAAAAGTACCGACCGGGGCAGAACCTGGCAGTCTATCAGCAGTAATCTGCCGGATAAAACACTGGTATGGCGCCTGGTGCAGGATCATGTAAAACCCGAACTGATGTTTGCCGCTACTGAATACGGCGTCTACTTTACAGTAGATGCCGGACAGCAATGGGTGATGCTGGAGGGAGGTGTCCCTACCATTTCTTTCCGCGACATTGCCATTCACAAAAGAGAAAACGACCTGGTAGCTGCCTCTTTTGGGCGGGGCATTTTCATCCTGGATGACTACACCGCATTGCGGGGCGTCTCGGATGAGCAGCTGATGGCTGAAGCAACACTTTTTCCTGCCCGCAAGGCGTGGTGGTACATCCCCCGCTCTGACATCAGCTTTGACGAAGAAAAAGGTTCTATGGGAGCTTCTCATTTTGTAGCTCCTAACCCGGATTTTGGGGCCATTTTTACCTACTACCTTAGGGATGAACTCAAAACACAAGAGACCCTGAGGCAAGAAAAAGAACAAGCACTGAAGCAGCAGGATCAGGATATTCCCTTCCCCGGCTGGGCATCGCTGGAAGCTGAAACGCTGGAAGACGCTCCAGCCATACTACTGACCGTGAAGGACAGCCAGGGAAACACTGTACGGCGCATAGAGGGGCCCGTCACTGCCGGCTTCCATCGTATCTCCTGGGATCTGCGGTATCCCGCCCCGGATCCACTACAGATGAATGCAAACGGTGAAAATGCACAGGGTATGATGGCTGCCCCCGGCACATATACGGCTTCTCTCTCCAAAAAAGTGGATGGTAAAGTTACTCAGCTATCTGAGCCTATCACATTTGACGTGGAGCCTCTCTACGACGGCACACTGGATGGTGCGCCGGCCGGACAGGTGGCCGAGTTCTGGCGAGAGTACGAAGATACGTACCGCGCGGTAGGAGCCGTTGGCGTAACACTGGATAATGCACTGACTAAGGCAGAACATATGCAGGTGGCCTTGCAACGCTCTACCACAGCGCCAGGAGAACTGGATGAACGTATGTATAATCTTCGTCAGTCATTGATGAACCTGGATAAAGAACTCAATGGTAACCGGGCCAAGCAGGAAATCGGCGAAAAGACGAAACCGACCATCAGCGCCCGCTTATTTGCGGTAGAGCGGGGCATTAGCCACTCTACCTATGGCCCTACGCCTACGCACCAAAAAAGCCTGGCGATTGTCAAAGAAGAGTTGCAGGGTATCCAGAATCAGCTTAAAGCCGCACAGAGCGAAATGGCGCAGCTCGCCAAAGCCCTGATGGACAATGGCGCCCCCTGGGTAGAGGGTGAAGCCCTTCCACCGGTAGGCCCTGAAGAGAAATAGAATTAGTTTTTTAAATGGAATGTAACTCTGCTAAAGCATTTCGCTTTGGCAGAGTTTTTTTATTCCTCACCGTGAGCTGAGTAAAGAGCCGTTTTTCTTAGGCTAGCGTAGAGGCTGATATCTACCATATGCGAAATGTCGCATACATTGAAAATCATCTCCCAAATCAACGGAATAATACGAGGTAGTAAGTTGGGTAAAATAAAAAGCCCGGTGCTTCT
>JGI12109J20283_10829272_pt1 | contig 11746 bp, 10 predicted proteins | sample ElkSlonscriptome_12_FD_20283 | JGI IMG/M metagenome (IMG submission 20283) | reverse complement strand
TCGATACCGGCGGCTTTCGCTTTCTTCATATTCTTTCGCCCTGTCCCACGGGCTGGAAATCGGAACCGGCCATGGGCATCGAGCTGGTCCGGCTGGCGGTGCGCTCCGGTCTTTTTCCGGTATATGAGATAGTTGACGGCGAGCGGTATCGGATCAGTATTGAACCGGATTTTTCCGATGAGGCCCTGGCGATGTATTTGAGCCTGCAGCGCCGGTTCAGAAAATCGGGGATCACCGAAGCCGGCCTGCGGCCTGGAATCGAAAAATACTGGCATGGTCTGCGGGCGCTCAGCGGCAGGATCGTACCGGCACGCAGACTGTGAGACAGAGCAGGGCGGTAAAAGAACACCACCAGGGTCTGATGAGGGGGGTACCATGAGAAAATATGTAGGCGAGCGCATTCAGAAGCTCCGGGAAGCCCAGGGGCTCAGCCGCGAACGGGTAAGCTATCTGGCCGGCGTGCCGGTGGAGAGTATCGAAGAGTATGAAAACGGCCGCGCCGTCCCCTCCATCGGCGTGGTCATCAAGATTTCGCGGGTGCTCGGCTTCAAGGCCGAAGGCATGCTTCAGGGCGGGGCTACCGTTTCCGAGGCGATCACCATCTGCCGCGCCGGCGAGTCTCTGGCCGGCGAGCAGGGCAACACCGACCAGAGTTACGGGTATTCTTCGCTCACCCGTCCCGGCACCGGCGGTCACATCATGGCCCCCTTCCTGCTGAGTTTCGATCCGAAAACGCCTGCCGGACCGCCTATCAACCATGATGGCCAGGAGTTCGTCTATATTCTCGAAGGCAGCATTGAGCTCTATTACGACGGGACGACTTACACGCTCAACCAGGGCGACAGCGCCTATATCGATGCCTCGAAACCGCACACCTTCCATGGCGTCGGTGGGAGCATAGCGCGGATGATTGCCGTGGTCAGCTCATAATTTCAACTCTTTATCACTACCAAATTCGAGATCTAATACGACCCCTACTGAGAAGTTCAAGCTGATGTGAACGATACCTGTATTTCTGGTAGTCATCACATTTGACCCGGCACCACCGGGTGGTAGGAAAAGTTTATAGGTGAAAAGTTACGCACATGTTGACATGTGTCGACGTGTGACATATTTTAAATAGGAACTGATTCTTACCAAATAGGGAATTATGAAGACTGAGATGCCAGAAGTAGACCGACGCATGAGCCATTTCGAAACGGTTTGCCGGGAAGAAGGGCTCAAGCTGACACACCAGCGGCGGGAAATTTTCCGGGAGATCGCCCAGGCGGGGGATCATCCGGATGCCGAAGTGATCTACCAGCGCGTCCGTGAGCGCGTACCGACGGTGTCGCTCGATACCGTCTACCGCACCCTGTGGATGCTCAATGACCTCGGCCTGGTGAAAACGCTCGGATCGGTCCGGGAGCGGACCCGCTTCGATGCCAATCTGGAGAGCCACCATCATTATGTCTGCAGAAAGTGCGGCCTGACACGCGACTTCGTCAGCGATGAACTCGACAATATCGAACTGCCCGCTTCGCTGTACTCGTTTGGAGATATAGATGTAACGCATGTCGAGGTGCGGGGCCTCTGCCGGGAATGTGCTCGGAAATAAAATACACGAGATATTGATACCAGTATATCGTACTTGATATTCCGGTAGGATCTTCAGCTACACCATGTATCTGTGAGTATCTGCGGTGGATATCGATCGATCAAAAAATGCATAGTGAGTACCTACAACCAATGGAGGAACACGTATGAGTAATGATAGTAAATGCCCGGTCACGGGAGCAGCCGGCAAACCCTCAACGAGCGGTAGATCAAACCGGGAGTGGTGGCCGAACCGTCTGAATCTCGATATCCTGCGCCAGCACAGTTCCAAGGCCGATCCCATGAACGAGGATTTCAATTATGCCGAAGAATTCAAGACCCTGGACCTTAAAGCCGTCAAGAAGGACCTGCACGCTTTGATGACCGACTCCAAAGAGTGGTGGCCGGCCGATTACGGCCATTATGGACCGATGTTCATCCGCATGGCCTGGCACAGCGCCGGCACCTACCGCACCGCTGACGGTCGCGGCGGCGGAGGCACCGGCAACCAGCGCTTTGCCCCGGTCAACAGCTGGCCTGACAACGTCAACCTCGACAAGGCCCGTCGCCTGTTGTGGCCCATCAAACAGAAATACGGCCGCAAGATATCCTGGGCCGATCTGATGATTCTTACCGGCAATGTGGCCCTGGAATCCATGGGGTTCAAGACCTTTGGTTTTGCCGGCGGACGCGAGGATATCTGGGAACCGGAAAAGGACATCTATTGGGGGGCCGAGGATACCTGGCTCGACGACCAGCGCTACTCAAAAGATCGCCAACTGGAAAATCCCCTGGCCGCCGTGCAGATGGGCCTCATCTACGTTAATCCGGAAGGGCCCAATGGCGAGCCAGATCCCGTAGCCTCCGGCCGTGACGTGCGGGAGACATTTGCACGCATGGCCATGAACGATGAAGAGACGGTCGCCCTCACCGTTGGTGGCCATACCTTCGGCAAGTGTCACGGCGCAGGAGATGCCTCGCTGGTCGGGGCGGAGCCTGAGGCCGCCGGCCTCGAAGAGCAGGGTCTTGGCTGGAAGTGCGGCCACGGCAGCGGCAAGGGCGGGGACCAGATCGGCAGCGGACTGGAAGGTGCCTGGACGCCGACGCCGACCCAGTGGGACATGAGTTATCTGGACATGCTTTTCGGCAACGAATGGGAACTGACCAAAAGTCCTGCCGGTGCCTGGCAGTGGACGCCGAAGGAAGCGACCGACAGCAATCAGGCGCCGGCGGCCGACGATCCGTCGAAGCGGGTACCGATTATCATGACCACCGCTGACATGTCGATGCGCATGGATCCAATCTACGAACCTATCGCCCGCCGCTTTCATGAGAATCCTGAGGAGTTGGCGGATGCCTTTGCCCGTGCCTGGTACAAGCTGACTCACCGGGACATGGGCCCGAGCTCCCGTTACCTTGGCCCGGAAGTGCCCGAAGAGGAGCTGATCTGGCAGGATCCCATTCCAGAAGTCGATCACGACCTGATCGATGACAAGGACATCGCCCACCTCAAGGCCACGATTCTCGACTCAGGCTTGTCGCTCTCGGAGATGATCACCACCGCCTGGGCATCGGCCTCGACCTTTCGCGGCTCCGATATGCGCGGCGGCGCCAACGGCGCCCGCATCCGCCTGGAGCCCCAGAAGGACTGGGAGGTCAACCAGCCGGCTCAGCTGGCCAAGGTCTTGACGACGCTTGAAAAAATCCAGAAGGAGTTTGACAAGACGGTCTCCCTGGCCGACCTGATCGTTCTTGCCGGCTGCGCCGCGGTTGAGCAGGCGGCCCAAAACGGCGGCGTCGAAGTGACGGTACCCTTTGTCCCCGGCCGTATGGATGCCTCGCAGGAGCAGACCGATGTCGAGGCCTTTTCGTTTCTCGAGCCTGAGGCCGATGGATTCCGCAATTATCTCAAGACCAAATACACCGTACCGGCCGAGGAGATGCTCATCGACCGGGCCCAGTTGCTGACGCTCACCGCTCCGGAGATGACGGTTTTGGTTGGCGGCATGCGTGTGCTCAAGACCAATTTCGATAATTCCCTTCACGGGGTCTTCAGTGACAGCCATGAGGCGCTGACCAATGATTTCTTCGTCAACCTCCTTGAGATGGGAACCATCTGGAAGGCGGTCTCCGAGGACCAGGATGTTTTCGAAGGGCACGATGCGGCGACGGGTGAGCTCAAATGGACCGCCACCCGGGTCGATCTGGTATTTGGTTCGAATTCAGAGCTGCGGGCCTTGGCCGAGGTCTACGGCAGCGCCGACGCCAGGGAAAAAATGGTCCACGATTTCGTGGCCGCCTGGAACAAGGTAATGAATCTCGACCGTTTCGATCTCGCCTGATTACATAACGTACAGACCCCGCAGGCTTCAACCTCGGGGTCTGTGCGTGACTGCAGGCCTTTTGATCCAGGCGGCGGCGTTAATTTTTTTCCGGGGACTTGACGCAGTTTTTCCCGCAACGTTTTGCTTCATATACCGCCTTGTCGGCGCTTTTGAGAAGAACTTTCACATCCTTGTCTGCCGGCGTGGCGCAGGCCGCTCCCATGGACAAAGATCCACGCCACCATCCTCTGCCTGCAGGCAGTTCCAGAGTTGCGATTATTTTCCGTGTCTGTTCTGCCAGGAGCATCGCCCCCTGGAGATCAGTATCTGGGCAGATAATGATGAATTCGTCACCTCCCAGTCGGCAGACGATGTCATCGCTGCGCACTGATTCTTTCAGTTCCCGGGCCAGTCGTTTGAGAACTTCATCGCCTGCGTCGTGTCCGAAAGAGTCGTTGATTTGCTTGAAGTTGTCGACGTCGATCATCAGACAGGAAAATGAGCGACCGTTTGTCGCCGCCTCTTTGAAGAGCACATCCAGTTGCGTCATGGCAAATCTTCTGTTCGGCAGCTCCGTCAGGTGATCGGTAACCGAAATTTTTTTCAGAGTCTCATTGGCCCTGGTCAGCGCCGCCGTTCTTTCCGCCACCCGCAACTCCAACGTCCGATTCAGATCCCTTAAGGCCTTGTTGCGCCTGGAAACAAGGGCGAAAAGACCGCTCAGGGCCACAACCAGCGGCTGTGTGGAGCTGCTGGTCGCGACCTCCCAGGCGAAATACGCCTCTTTCGGGGTGGATCCGGCACGGATTTCATCGATCTGACGGCCCAGATTCTTGTCTGTCCCCAGTATGTGATAGGCGAGCCAGTGAATGAGATATTCCAGAAGGGCTCTGCTTTCATCGACGCTATTGACTTTCATGGCCTCGGCCATGCTTGAGACATCGGTGACGAAATCGGTGTGCTGCTTGATGTGCCGCCGAACATGGCGTCTGTCGACCTGCATCCCGCTCATCAGGTTTTCCTCGGTGGCGAAATGATGCTGTGCATAGTCGGCCAGACTCTCGAAAGTGGCAAGAAGATAGTCCTTGTCGAAGGCATTGTCGGCAATCACCTCCCCGAAACTATTGAGCATGCCAACCAGCTGCCGGTGCTGATCGTCGACTTCAGCTATGCCGGTTACAAAGTGTTTTCCCCAGGTAAATGATTCCATGACTTTCCCTGTTCTGCAGTATAAAGAACCGATATTTCGTGTAGCCTCTTCTTTCAAAGTACCCGCAGACTTGACAAACAGTCAATACCTGCTTCTGAAAACCCTTGGTCGGTAATGTGAACGTCCTGAAAAATTTTTCTCTTCACTAGCGCTCAATTACCGCTGGCGGTGATACGTCATGCTGCAGGTATCGTGGAAAATTGCAGAAGGATAAGCCTTTTGCTCAGGGATGGAAGTGGCACTTTTCTCAGACTGGCTTGACAGTGAAAACCTTCTTGCGTACTATCCATCAATGGACTACGCATACCTTACTCAATGGCTTATTGACTACGTAGCCGCCTATCCGGCGAAGTACAGACAAATAGATATCTGGCGGCCGCCCATCATGGCCTGCGCGCCGGCGGATGAACGCTTTGGCCGGTTGCAGGAGATTGTCGTCGATGATCACGCCCTGCCGGTGGATCTGCTGGCAGGGGCCCGGTCGGTGGTGGTCTGGTTCATTCCCTTCAAGCATTATATCCAGACCGACAATGTCTGCGGCACTCGGCCGTCGCTGAGCTGGGGGCGTGCCTATCCTTCCACCAACGATATGATCAACCGTGCCGGCCTTGCCATGAAGGCCCTGATCGAGGAGCAGGGCGGCAGAGCGGCGCTGACGCCCGCCACCCATAATTTCGACACGAAGCGGGTATGCAGCCTCTGGTCGCACAAGCACCTGGGACATTTGATCGGTCTGGGGCGCTACGGCACCAACTGCCAGCTCATCACCCCTGAGGGCTGCAGCGGCAGGATGGGCAGTCTGGTCACCGATCTCGATCTGGGCGAGCATTCACTGGTGGAGGCCGAGGAGCTCTGTCTGCTCAAGGCCGGCAGGAAATGCGGCAAGTGCATAGCCGCCTGTCCCATTGAGGTTCTCGGCGGAAACGGCATGGACCGACCTGGCTGCTACGCCCGTCTGCGGGAGAACTATCACCTGCGCATGGAACCAGACGGCCTGCCGGACACCACCGATGTCTGTGCCAAATGCCAGGTGGGTATGCCCTGCAGCAAAAAATCACCCCTGCCCGTCGGCGGCAATTGAAAAAACAGCAGGTGCACTCTTCTCACCAGTGGTGAAAGATACTTGAGCTAAAGCGACCTACACTGAGATTCAGGGGGACTGAAAGGAAATAATTACAACAGTTCTGGATCCTGCTGTTATCGGAGGGGCAGAGAGCTAGGTAGCGGGAAAACCGGAAAATACCTGGCTGCCAAGGTGGAGAGGGAGCGGCAGGATGTCGGCGGAGCACGTCTGCTGCTCCGCACAGTGCAGTTCGAGTATTGTATTACCTTCTGTGTAGCAGGAATACAGTTATGTAATTGCCGGTGCTCAGGCGTAAATATCGATCCGGCCCAGTTTCTCGGCGCCGGTGCGTTCCACCGGACGCTGGGTGTCGGCACTTTGCGCCTGCTTGGTCTCGGCGCTTTTCTCCAGTGTTTTCATAAGAATGTCTTGACCGACATGGGCTTTGTTCAGGGCCATTTCGCGGCTGGCCAGGGCGGATGCATTGATGTCCATGGATATCCTCTCTGATGCTGGTTGATGGTGATGCTGTCGGTAGATAAGCAATTTGTGTTCCAGGTATCGACAATGACGTTGTCAATCTGCTATCGATGTTGATATAGTGCAATTCGTGTGACCATAATCGCATCTCACTGACGGCTGAACATAAAGTGTATTGGTGCTATGAAGAAGCTTTCGCAGACGCTCCTGTCTTTACTCTCCAGGCTGCCCTGGTGGCTGTGGATGGTGCTTGCTGCTGCCGCCTATGCCGTTCTGCGCTGGTACAGCAGCCCGGCTGACGTTGGCGCAGGTCTCTGGCCTGAGGCGGGCCGAGGGTATGTGCAGGGTCTGGCTGACGCCCTGCAATATATTCTTCCTCTGCTCCTGCTGCTGGCCTCGGCAGGTTCCTTCTTCTGGAGATGGAAACGGCGCAGTCTTTTCAGCAGGATCGCCCGAAAAACTCCAGAGGCTCTTGCCCGTCTTTCCCGAGGTGATTTCCTGTTCCTGGTGGCGGAGTTTTTCAGAGGCAGAGGCTTTGAAGTTACACAGGCCGGTGTCCGGCCAGGTGATGGTGTAGATATGGTCGCCGTCAAGGGTGGGGAGCGATATTATATCCGCTGTGTGATGAAATCCGCAGCGGGAATACAGGAGGTGCGGCCGCTCGTCGAGAGCGCTGTGGCCGACGAGGCTGCCGGCGGCATGGCTGTCACCGTAGGCGAGTTTGCTGCCGAGGCCGCAGACTGTATTGCCAAGACCCGGATCAGACTGATAAACGGCAGGGAGCTGCACAGGGATATACAGCTGCAGAACCAGGAAAAGAGAGCTTCGGCAGACAAGAAAAACCCCGTTATTACCGCCGTCAAGTGGAGCTTTGTCGTGCTGTTGATTCTTTCCATGTGGGGTGTGGCGCTTCTTGCCACGGAGCAGGGCCGGTCCCTGGCCTTCGCCACCCTGGAGAAGTTCTCGAACAGGGTGAGTCTGTTCAACCGTATGGAGCAGACGCCGGTGCCTGCCGAAACTTCTGGGGAGGACGACAGCCTGGAAGGTTCAAGATTGTCGCCGGAGCGGCTGCGGCAGGCTCTTGAGGATATTCTGCGCCCGGATGGTCAAAAGCCGGCACCGCCGCACTATCGCTATGAAATCGAACTTCATTCCGGCGGTTGGATTTATACCGATAATATCGTCATGGAAGATGACCGGGTCACCTATACCAGTAAAAGAGGTCTTGAGGTCTCCATCAACCGCAATGAGATTAGAACATTGAAACGGGTGCGGGAGAAGAGGTAGGATAAGGAAGGTAAATAACGATCTACAATCATATCTCAGGCGGGATACAACATGAGGAGAAAGCCAATGAAGTTCTTACATACCATGGTGAGGGTACGCGATCTTGACGAATCGGTGAAATTCTTTACGGAAACACTTGGCCTTGTGGAGACTCGCAGGAACGAGTATGAGGCTGGCCGTTTCACGCTCGTCTACCTGGCCACGGCCCCCGGCGAGCCGGAGGTCGAGCTGACCTACAACTGGGATGAAAACGAGGCCCTCAGCGTCGGCCGCAACTTCGGTCATCTGGCCTTCAGCGTCGAAAACATCTACGACTACTGCCGGATGCTTATGGATAAAGGCGTCACTATCCTCCGTCCGCCCCGGGACGGACGCATGGCCTTTATCCGTACCCCGGATCAGATCTCCATCGAGTTTTTGCAGGAGGGAGAAAAACTGCCGGAGAAGGAGCCCTGGGTCTCCATGGAGAATAACGGCACCTGGTAACACCCCTTGCCTGGTAAACTTAGTGCTCCAACTGCTTGTACCAGACCGTCATGCTCTGTATGTCGCCGGATATCTGGGTGTTGTTTGCCAGAAATCCGGCGTAGAGATAGCCGCACCGCTTGAAGACCATATTCATACCCAAGGATTCGGCTCGGGCGATGGTGTAGAGTGTTTTCAGGCCGAGGGAGACCATGTCGGCCTCCATATGCTTGAGAAGGGCCGCGGCCATACCGCATCCCCGGTGCTCGGGCAGGGTGGCGAAATCCGTCAGTTCGGCGTTTTGACCTTTCAGGTCGAGTTCGGCCGAGGCCAGAGCGGCGATGGCGCCTTTTCTGCGGATACAGTAGTAGCGGATATCCGCCGTCATGGTTTCAGCGATATAGGCCGGATCTTTGATTGGAAAGGGATAGGAGGCAAAGATCCGGCGATAGATCTCACTCATTTCACCGGCGTCGTCGGCAGTGCACAGCTCTACACTCGAGGGCGTTTGTTCAGGCGCCTCTGCCGTTTGTCGAACAGGGGACAAGGTGAGATCGTCGAGCAGGATTTTGCCGAGCCGTTCGTCGGGCTGGTCGTCGGCTCGCGTTGCCGAGAAATATTTGGCGATGAAATAGCAATCGGTTCGGCCCTGGAAGAAGTTCGGTACGGTCGCCTCGAGGACATACCCCGTCGCCTCGAAGCCGCTCCAGGCCGGGGCCGGTATCTTGGCGAAAATCTTCGAGTAGCTGTTGGCACGGGCCAGGCCGTCCAGAGTGTCCAGCAGTGTATCGAGTTCTGCCAGACGCCCCATGTCCAGGGAGATAAGATAGACGCGCCGGTTGTGCGGTCCGTGCTGGACGGTGGACCCCAGGATCGTCTCTACAGTGTCCATGTCTTTTTTTACCCTTGATCGCAGCGCTTACAGCAGCGCCGGTAGTTTCTGCAGCCGTTTGCCGCATTCATGGAGTATCTCCTCCGATTTGGAAAAATGGAACCTGACCAGGTGGTTGACCTTCTCATGGAAAAAACTCGAGCCGGGAACGGCGGCCACGCCGATGTGTTGTGCCATCCAGCGGCAGAACGCATAGTCGTCTTCAATGCCACAGCCGGAGAAGTCCACCATTACATAGTAGGCCCCCTGGGGTTTGGTATAGGACAGACCGGCCTCGTCGAGATAGCCGAGAAAGAGATCGCGTCGTTTGGTATAGCTCCTGGTCAGCTGCTGGTAGTAGCTGGCCGGCAGCCTCAGGGCGGTGACGGCGGCCTCCTGCAGAGGGGCGGCGGCACCGACGGTGAGGAAGTCGTGCACCTGGCGGGCGCCGCTGGTGATTTTTGCCGGGGCGATGATATAGCCCAGTCTCCAGCCCGTCATGCTGTATGTTTTTGAGAGAGAACTGCAGGAGAGTGTGCGCTCGAACATACCCGGGAGGGAAGCCATGTAATGATGGCTGTGAGGCGGGTAGACAATATGTTCGTAGACCTCGTCGGTGATGACATAGCAATCGTTATCGCAGGCGAGCTCGGCGATGATCTGCAGCTCGTCGAGGGTGAAGACCTTGCCCGAGGGGTTCGAGGGGTTACAGAGAATGATGGCCTTTGGTTTGCGGGCGAATGCCTCCTGGAGCTTTTTCAGGTCGAAGGAATACTCGGGCGGCTCAAGGGGGACATAGATGGGCTCGGCACCGCAGAGGATGGAGTCGGCACCGTAGTTTTCGTAGAAAGGAGAAAAGATGATGACCTTGTCGCCGGGATCGCAGGTGCACATCATGGCGCAGATCATTGCTTCGGTGCTGCCGCAGGTGATGACGATATCGGTATCGGCATCTATGGGTCTTCCCATCAATCGGGATTGCTTCTCGGCCAGGGCCTGTCGTAAATTCGGAGCGCCCCAGGTAATGGCATACTGGTGGGGGCCTTCGAGCATGGCCTTCTGGGCGGCGGCAATGACTTCCGGCGGCGGATCGTCGTCGGGAAAACCCTGGGAGAGATTGATGGCGCCATGATGGTTGGCGACCCTGGTCATATCGCGGATGATCGACTCGGTGAACGAGGACAAACGTTGTGCTGTAGCAGGCATGATGAGGGTATCTCTCTGTGGTTGACCCCGGTTATATGGTCACGGGTATAAAAAGCGCTCTTTGGCGTGCAGCGCCATCGTTGATTGTGCACAAACTCAATCCTAGTACAACACATTAGACTGAAGCGACAGGATTTTTCTCACACAGGTTCTTAAAATGCTCTGTGGACTACTTGTCCGTCGAAAAGGGTCATATCCACCTCAGTGTTGGCGATGGTCGCCGCAGGTTCCGTGAGAATGTTGCGGCTGAGGATGGCGAGATCGGCTTTCTTGCCGACTTCGATCAGGCCGATATGGTCTGCCCTGTGGACGGCTGCAGGGGTGGAGGTAAAGGCGGCAAGTGCTTCGGCGGCCGTCACCCGCTGCTCCGGGTACCAGCCGCCTTCTGGAGAGCCGTCAGGCCGTTGTCGGGTGACGGCGGCGTGTATGGCCGGCAGCGGTGCCGGACTGCAGACGGGACAATCGGAGCTGAATAGTACCGGCGCCCCGGTATCGATGAGGCTGCGGAAGGGATAGGTCCACTTGCCCCTTGCACCCACCGCTTTGTCGATGAGGTTGATGTCAAGTATCATATTGCAGGGGGTGACGCAGAGGGCGAGGTCCAGGCCCTGCAGCTTGCGGGTATCCTCGGGACGGATCATCTGCACGTGTTCGATACGATGCGGCAGCTTCGGCAGGCATCGTGCGCCCCGCTCTCTGCCGGCCTGGATTTCACTGAAGACACCTATCAGTTCCCGGTTGGCTCTATCACCCACGGCATGGACCATGACGCTGAGTCCGCTGCGTTCGGCCTTTGCTATGTCGGCTTTCAGTCGCTCCATGTCCAGCATCGGCATGCCGCAGCCGGCATCGATAAAGGGGTCGATCATCCAGGCCGTGCGTGCGCCCATGCCGCCGTCGGAGAAGAACTTGACATGACCGATGCGCAGGGTGTCGCTGCCGAAACCACTGCGCAGACCGAGGGCGATGATCTCGTCGAGCCGGTGGCCCGGCAGGGTCACCCAGGTACGCAGCTGCAGGCGTTCTTCCTCCTCCAGCGTCGAAAAACACTGGAGCGCTCTGGCGCCGTCGGCATCGTTCATCAGGCGAATGTCATGGATGCCGGTGATTCCCAAACGGTGCAGTGCCCGATAACCGTCTTCGAAGGCCATCAAAATCTCTTCCAAGGGGGGAACGGCTACCGCCTGACGCACCAGGTTTATGGCCAACTCGCGCAGCACCCCGGTAGGGGCGCCGCTGCTATCGCGTTCTATTCTGCCATCGGC
>JGI12109J20283_11164036_pt1 | contig 11747 bp, 8 predicted proteins | sample ElkSlonscriptome_12_FD_20283 | JGI IMG/M metagenome (IMG submission 20283) | reverse complement strand
AAAATTTCCTACGGATGATGAATACAATATTTATAGATCTCGTCCCATTCTCACTAAAATCAAATATCCAATCACTCTAATCATATAGAGAAACGATTTGATGCCAGTAATAGAACTGCACCCCTGCTCTCTAGAACGCATTTTCACAGAGACTTCCCGAACCCGAAGACCCCGTTCAATAGCTACAGCCAATGAAATTGGTTCGGGGAAATCATTCGGGTATTCCGTGCTGAACAATTGAATGGCTTTTCTGTCCATCATCCTTAATCCACTGGTCGGATCTGTGATTTTATGCTGAAAAAGCCATTGAATGACTCTGCTAATAATCCTAATTCCTATCCGACGTTTCCAGGTTGATTTAAATCCTTTTTTCCTTAAAAAACGCGAACCAATAATTAAGTTAGCGGGTGAAGTCAGGTAGCTTTCTATTAAACGGTAAACTTGGCTAGGAGGATGTTGACCATCGCCATCAATTTGAACACAGAGTTCATAATTGTGTTGTAGCGCATATTTTATTCCTGTTTGTACAGCACCACCAATTCCTAAGTTCGTTAATAGCTTCACACAGGGAGACAACTGACTCGCCACGGCATAAGTATTATCGTGAGAACCATCATCAATAACTAAGGTATCGTAGCCAAGATTTAAGTCTTGGATTTCACGGAGGAGCTTACCCACATTATTTTCTTCGTTATAACAGGGAATAATTAAAATGGTGCTAGGATGGCTCATGGTTACACCAATCGACACTCTATAACGAACTAGAGGACAACGTCTGACGCCAATACCGTTTGAGCAGAAGCCAATAGATAAACAAAACTCGGCGGGGTAAGTTCTCCATCTTGGTGCGGGGTATTCCTAACACCGCTCGAATTCCTTGTAACCAGAGTCCGGGTCCCCTTTTCAGCTTCTGCCAAAAAAAGAGTTGAATCAGCTGGCGGCGACGATGTTTTAACTCCTCCCATCCTCGTCTTCCCTGGGGACTAAAGCTGGTTAAGGTTTCTGAATCATCCAGTTCAATTTTATTTTGACGGTGTAATTGACTCCCGGCTAAAGGGGCGACAATAAAGATAGCGACCTCATCGAGTCCAGCCTGAACCATGGCGCATAAATAATCACAAGATAATTCATAATCGGCGACTGTTTCGGCGGGATGACCCACTAAAAGACAGGCTTGAGTGTAAATTCCCTGGCGATGACAGGCTTCAATTAAAGCTAAACCATGAGCATGGTTAAAGGGTTTGCCAATGGCTTTAAGGACAGCCGGACTACCGGATTCAGGGCTAATGGAAAGGTAACGACATCCCGCTTGAGCATAAAGGGGAATCTGTTCTAATTTTACGGTTTCCGCTTTGGTGCCACTGACAAAATAGAAAAATATCCCGGCTTGGCGTTCAATCAGGAGTTGGCATATTTTAGTCCATCGGGAATGTCTCACGGTGGGATTGAGATCCTCAACTTGAAAATGACGGACATTAAATCGATCGCGCAGCACAATCATTTCTGTCACCACGTTCTCCGCCGTGCGATCGCGCCATTGCTGGTTATTGGTTTCGGGAACCACACAGAAGTCACAAGGGTAGGGACAACCCCGTGATGTGAGTATGGGGAGGAATCGTCTGGTTTTCGGTCCATGGGAATAGGGAATCGACCAATAGTTGTTTAAATTAAATAAATCCCAGGCGGGAATCGGATAGGTGGGATGCTTTTGTACTTTTCGCCGCAAGGTATGACTAGGGGGTGGATTTGACACCATCACGTTTTCCGGAACCGGAACAGTTTGGCGATGGGTTAAGTAGGTGCTAATTTCATGCCAATTCCAGTAGATTTCACCACATAGAAGTGCATCCACACCCGCCTCAAAGAAATCCTCAGCCAATTGAGACACCGCATAAGCGGTAACGGCTTGGGAATTTTCCAATACCGCGATCGCCATTTGGGGGTGAGATTGGCGCAAGTCCCGAATAATCGCCAGAATTTCCTGATCAGACATGACTGAGATCGCGTAAATGATCACGAGATCGGCTTGCTCAATTTCAGGAGTATCAAGAAACTTGGTAAAAGGCTCACCTTGAAGGTAATGATCGCGCTTCGATTCCAGGGTGGTGGGCGAACTCCCAAACAAGTCCAGGACACAAATATGATCTCCTTGTTCCCTCAAAAATGCTGCCACAACGGCTAGTTCTAGGGGCATATAGGGGACTCCAGAACCCAGGAAATCCCCTTTTTGTACCGCCAGTCGTGGAGAAATTAACGTGATTTTCATATTAATCAAGGACTGGATAATCACTGGTTCTTTCCCGTTCCTGTTTCCAGCTATACTCTTGCTGTCCTGTTATTTGCCGAATCAGCCATTGAGCCGCACCGTAGCCAATGTCCATCGCATCTAACGTCCCGATATAGTTAAAGGAACCTTGACGACCGATGGTGCGAAAATTAGCGAAGTGATCCAGTTGACTAAGGATCGCGTCTAAGACAGGCTCAAACCCTGATTTATACACAGGATAGGAGGAAGGGAGACGAATGACGCGCTGATCGAGTACGGAAAATTCTTTATACCCCATATCCTTTAACCCCTGCTTAACTAGGGCAATTAAGTCGCTGTCACAATGTTGACTCATGGCTCTGGTTTTTGAACCCATTACCTCACAACAAATAATACTACCCCCAGGCGTCATCTGGGGATCGAAGGATTCCTGTTCGCTGAGTCGATGAAACACGATGTTTGGATCAGGAACAAACACCCAAGACTCATCCAACAAGCTCGGTTGGTCTATCTTTAAAAATACCAGGATCAGGTCGTTGAGCTGAATAATTTGCTGCATCCGAGTCGTGGTGGTTGGCTCAAGCACCTCCCCCATAAGTTCGGTGAGTTTGAGTAGGGGGAGTGTAGACACCACCCAGTCATCCGGGTTCACCTGAATCGGTTGGACTGATCCGGTGATGCGATCGCGATAACGAATTCTGCGGATGGTATTATTTTCTACATCCAGGTGACACACCTCCTGATTCAGCCGATACTCACCGTGGTGGCTGGTTTGAGTCGCGATCGCTTGCCACAGTTTTTGTAGTCCGCCTTTAGGATAACGAAATTCCAAGGCTTCAAAAGTACTCGATTGGCTCATTTTGAGCGATCGCTTCACCAATTCCATTAGGGATGGGGTTTGCACTCGTCCTTGAGACAGTTTGACATCAAGTTGAGCAGGATCATCCCATAGTTTTAGCGCAATTGGCTTAAACAAAGCCTCATAGAGTTTTGTCCCGACTCGCCCCTGCAAATCAGCTTCAAAGGTTAGGGGACTTTTCGAGGGAAGCACAGAACTAATCTGAGCCAGTCCATAGTCAAAAACCATTGCCGAAAATGAGGCTAACCCATACACCTGAATTAGTGAAAATGGGGAGGGGGGATAAGGTAGAAAGTAACCGCCCATAAAAATACTACTTTTCTTGGGACGAGTCAACCAGTCTTCAGGAGACAAAAGGCGTTCAACTCGCGCCATCAACCCTTGATTGAGGGTAAAAATTTTATGGGGACCTAAGTCATGAAAGCCGTTTCCTGACCAATGAATGGTTTGGGCGAGTCCACCCAAACTCGACCCTCGTTCCAGCAGCACAAACGAGGCATTACTATCTTGGGTTAAACCGTGAGCGAGGGCTAGCCCAGCCGGTCCTCCACCGAGGATATAAACTGTCATAATTTAACTCGCGCCAGAGCCGTGGTTTGACTGGCATAATAGGGTATCGGAACCTGTTGAATCAACCGGGGAGTGAGTTGTTTCAACACCTGACTCAAGGGAATTTTATAAAGAATTGCCATATCTTCCAAATAACCAAATTGTAACGTTTGCCAGTAGGGTTGAAAATGGAACACCTGAAAACCCGTGCGTTGGCAAATCATGCTGAGAGTCTGGCGGGTAAAATGATGCAGATGCACGGAAATGATCCACCAAAATCGACGCCCTGCTAATTTTGCCTGCCAAGTGCCGATATCGGGATAATTAATCAGCAGAATTCCTCCGGGTTTGAGTAAAGTTTGGATTTGCTCAAGTGCGGCTTTGGGATGGGTCAGATGTTCGATCACATCCCAAAGAGATATTAAGTCAAATGATGCCGATTGAAAAGGGTGATTATCCAGGGTTCCTTGTTCGATAGTCAGTCCCCGTTTTCTCCCTTGTTCGACTAAAAACTGGGAGGGTTCTAATCCTACCGCCTGGTAACCAAACCGTTGCGCTGCTTCCAAGAAGGCTCCCCCAGCCGTACCAATATCCAGCACCGTTGCGCCTTTTGCCGGAATCCGAGAACCCAGGGATAACAAGGTTCGATAAAAGCTTTCGACGCGCATCGGATACTGACTGTCATGTCCCGATTCCTCCGATAGCAAATACCCTTGTAAAATTACCGGATCAGGAAAACGGGGAGTCTCATAAATCATGCCACAGTTTTCACATTCAACTAGCCGTTGAGTCCCCGGAACGCCTGAGGCTGCACCGTAAAGCGTCTGGGGATCTTGAATGTCTATCCAAGGTTCATACTTAACCTTGTGTTGATTGGAATCACAAACCGGACAGAGAACTTCAATTTTCATAACTTAGGATTTGCTTTTGTTCAGTCAATTTTGCTAACATCTTTGTCGATAAGTACCTGGACATAACTTCTGTACACTGTACTAAGAAATGTTAAGGAGCCTCAAACCCTTACTTGTTGCCTGTGACACACCGAGCGAAGTCGAGGTGTTGCCTGTTGCCTAATCTCAACCGTTAACTTTAATGAAAGTCCACCTACTTAAAATCTCTATTTCTGAGAAGTTGGCGGGGTAAATTGCCAGGAAATCGGGACTTCCGGGGTTCCGGCAAATCCCATATTAATCGGATAGACATCGACCTGATAACGTTCTGGACAGGGGAGTAATGTAAACGGTTGACCTTGGTTTGATAAGGTTGTTGCCATTAGTTTTCCCGTTGACGGACAATTTCCTGTAACAATGTAACGTTGGTAGGGGGGCTGTATTTGCTTTCCTTTAGGGTTGTAGGTTTTTATGTGTATTGAGCAGGTTAATTCTTGACAGTTTTGTTCTAATTCTATTTTATTTATATGCATAGATTTAAATTCCATAAATCCAGATTTAACCCAAATTTGACCATAGAGTATACCGACAATAATAGGCAAAATTATTGGTATTAAAAATACGAATTGATTACTCTGGGGTACAAGATAACGATAGAAATTTCCAGGACTGGCTACAAGTGCCAAACACCAGGATACTAACATCATGTTACGGACAACGCCATATTTTAAATGGGGGCTACCAAACGTTGGGCTACAAATATAAGCTAATGTTAAAATCGAACCAACCAGTAGAGGAATTAAAATACTCGGCTCTACCCAGGCTTTATGTTTCCTTTTGATGACTAGAACGATCACGAGTAAACAGCTTGCCGGAATACTATAGATTAGGCTAGGAATTTGCAACAAAAATGGCATCCGCCAAGCATCAAATTCAAATCCAAAAATTAGCGGTTTAATTTTATAGCTTTGATTGAGGCTAAAAAAGTTGGGATCGATAAAGACTTGAACAAATTTAACCCAAAAATTATCTGGATAAGTGGTAAATATTTCCCTAGCGAAAGGATTTTGTTCTTTTAAACTAGCATAAAGCAGGGGAACGCTAGTTTGGTGGGTAATGACAAGACTACCGTAAAACGTCACCGCAAAAGATAGAGCAACGACCATTAAATATCCGACAATAGATTTTAAGTAGGTTTTAACACCACTCCTTTTAATCGCGTTAACGCTCACGAAAAATCCCCAAATTATCACACTGATTGATAGGGCAATTCCTTCAAAGGAACGGACTTGGGTAAGAAGTCCTAGCAATAAACCGAAAACACTCAACCAGAACAAACTTATTTTAGAGTTACCCTTTTTTTTAAAGTTATTATCAAGATATAAAATGGACAGGATGCCGAACAGTGCTAGCAGGGTGGCAGGAAAATGAGACCAAGGAATGTCAGAAAATGAAACAAAATGGGCTGAAAACAATAATGTAACTGTATAAATAAATGCGATAAAATTAGAACAGTTTTGAACAATATATTGCCTTGGGTAGGAAACACCATTCACTAATTTTATTGATTTTAATCCGTGACGGGTGCTAATTTTAGATAGTAGAAAAAACACGAGAACTGTTGAGACAAAGGAGAATCGATTCAGTAAGACCAAAGCCGCTTGAGGACGAACACCCAGAAACTGAGTCACCAGAACTCCTAGAGTTGTATAACCTGGACCGACTACACCATTTGCTATCAGCTCAGACGGCTGACCTGCTAAAACCTCTTGAAGTGCCTCTAAAAAAACACGTTGATCCGACCAAGTTACTTGCACCACCTCCCCTTGACCTGAATAAGGCAAGCTCAGAGTAATAACTAAAATAAATCCGATATAAAATATAGTAGTATTGAATATAGGGTTGAGCATTTTTTGACAATTACCCAATTATTCGCAAATAGTCTTGTTCTATTTTTGACCACGTATAATGTTCTTGCACAAACGTTTTTCCCTGCACACCTAACTGATTCCTGACTGGCTCATCCATTAAATCTAGAACCACCTGAAACTCATTCTGATTCCTATACCAAAGTCCCCCTTGCGCCCTCCTACACTGTCCCACTAAAACATCGCATCGCCCATTAACGAGAACAGGTTTACCGACCGCCCAAGCTTCTAACAAAACCATAGAAAGACTTTCATAAGGCGAGGGCATAACTAAACTATCACAAGCCGCGATCGCATTCCACTTGGTTGGCTCATCCACAAACCCCAAGGCGATGATATCGGGATGCTGGGGAATCGGCATCGTGGACTTTCCCAGCAAGACTAACGTTCTTGGTTGTGTTTCATGCGATCGCAACTCGATAAAATAGCGAAATAGCTCCTCACATCCCTTAGACGGATCGATTCTGCCAATATACAACAAATATGGCTCATCAATCTTATAGTTGTGCCGAAACGCTGCTGCACTATAAGCATTAGGGGGTTCTACCGCTACCCCCACAATCGGTCCTTCACAGTTAGCATCGGGAAAGCGTGCTTGGATCAAATCCCGTTCTTCGGGCGTATGGAAGATAAACCCACGCGGTTTCTCAAATAACCCATCCCACATACTCAGGTATAGCGTCCACTCATTATGAGCTAAAGGCGCTAAATAGGCTTTTTGAGCCACCCAGGGTAAGATAAAGTAAGTCGTCGCATATAAATAGGTAAAAAAGATAAACGCATCATACTCATCTTGACAAGCTTTAACATAATTTATCAGGTCAGGTGACCAGGGTCCTTGAGCTTGCATCCAAGCTTCCTGTTCCTTGAGCGAGACCGTTTTGATCCGAGAATAAATAGTATCAGATAACCGATTAAAACGGGCGATATCTCTGGGTTGTGCTACCGGAAACCGCCGCACTTTGACACCCAATACGTCTGACACTCCTGGTGAGTAGTAATTCTGCCATGTCATATAATCTAAAGCACAAGTGGTCAGGATTTCTAAATCCCAATACCGAGACATCCGTTGGGCAATTTTAAGGCAAAGGGATTCTGCTCCCCCATTAACCTCTAATCCGCAGCGTTGAACAACAAAGGCGACTTTAGGCATTACTCTAGCTGGTCTTCAGGATAACTCCGGTATAAAAAAGCAGGCTTTTTTGTCCTGGCTTTTTGCTGATTTATTGCTCGCAGAAAAATATATTGACCCAAATCCAGTTCTCGATGCTTTAAAAAAGGCGTTAATTGAGCGACTGAGCAGTAATGATTGGCAACATTGTCATGGACATCCGCCGTAAACATTGCGTCTATTGTAAAACCTAGGTGATTCAGTAATAAATGCAACTCGTGCTTATTATATTCTCGATTGTGTCTGCCATAATATCCATAACCTGAATAGGGATCGTAGATATTAGCGCCAGCCATCATTTTACTAACGTTTTCTAATCGACTGACATTAGGGGTTGTCAATATTAGCACACCATTTGGCTTTAAGACTCGTTTGATTTCCTGGATAACGGCGACCGGATCTATGAGTAAGTGTTCGATGATTTCACAAAAGAGAACGACATCAAATTCGCCATCTTTAAATGGGAATTTTTCAGTTTCTATATTAAAATGGAATGATTCAAGTTGTAGGGAACAAGGTTTGCCTGTGTAAAAATCGGTGTAGCGTACTTCTTGGACAATATTCTCTTTAATATGAGAACCAAAATAGTTGGCTAAGACTAATTCGAGTTGAGTAAATGTTTTGAGCAGCAGAGTGCTGAAATAGGGGTTAGCGCCTAATTCTAAGCACTTACCCGATACATCCCGGGCTAACCCGTAGGTATAAACAAATCGTCGAAAATCTTGGTCGCAGTAATTCGCCATTTCTTGAGGAGGAGCATCAGCGACTAAAACCGACTTTAAATAATCCCGGAGTTCCGCCTCACTCACTCCTTCAGGCAGCGGTAATTCGGGGTTCAAAGGAAAGACAGTGTTTACTGTTCCATTTAATGAATTTTGAAGTTTATGTTTAATTTTTTTTGCCGCTCGAAGAATTTTGTTCATTGATGACAATTCATGAATTTTCTAATTCAATACATAGAGTAAGTATCTTTTGATTCACGTCCTTTTGGAGAAAACTATCTCGTCTTTTCTGTTGAGCTTTGAGTACAGTATTTCGCAATCTCCAATCTTTGACCATTAACTTGGCTAAAGCAGCAACCTGAACTAGATCATCCTTGGTGGTAAACAAAATTCCGGCTTCGCCCAATGTTTCCGGGACAGCACTACTCTTATATGCCAAAACCGGAATATCAAACCACATCGCTTCCACGAATGGCACACCAAACCCTTCATGTTCACTCATTGACCAGAATAGATGTGCTGTTCGGTAAAAGGCTAGCAATTGAGTTTCACTAACCAGTCCTGAAACTAAAACATAATCCTTTAAACCGAGTGCTTGTATTCTATCCAGAAGATGACAGCAATACGGATCATTCACATCTCCCCATCCAGCCAGAATTAACCTCGCCGCTTGATCCATCGTCAGGTAATGGTAGAATGATTCTACTAGATGAATCTGGCATTTGTTTGGGGCAATACGACCCACAAAGAGTAAATTCGATTTTCCATCCTGCAATTGCTCCATCAACGTAGCATCGGCAGGCATATCCCATTGGCTGGGGTCTACGATTATCGGCAACACCCCTGGCTGATGAAACCCAACGGCGGCTAGTTCTGCGGCATTATAGGCAGAATCGGCTACGGATAAAGGAAAAGATTGAGCTAATTGCTTGAGTTCAGCACGTCCTTTTTCCAGCAGTTGTGCTAATTCGGGTCTGTACGGTCGAAAAAACTCCGCAGGCGTGATATTATGATAGACTAAACACTTAGAACCAGGATGCGCGATCGCATAGTCGGTGAGTTCTGAGCCAATCGAATGGTGATAGATGATCCCAGCTTGCTCACTAATGGTATTTTTCTGAAAGATTTTGGCTTCATGGGCAACTCGCTCATCGAGATAGCGAACAAAAATATCGGAGTCATAACCACAGCGACGCAGGTAATCCCGAATGGTGAGTGCCTGATTTGATATGGCATCCCCATAAGCTAAATTAGGTAGAAGTTGATGGATTTCCTTAAGCTTTCCCCGTCTTGTCGGCTGTAAAAGCGGTTTGACTGGCTTAGATAATCCCAGGGCGACTTCATACCGTTCAATAACTTTATCCCATACGGCATGGTCTTGGGCATAAGTTTCACCCCCAGCCCCATAGCTTACCCGTTCTTCGTCTCCCATTTGGTCAATTTTGGCAAATAATTCTGCCCATTCTCCCTCACTCCCCGCTAGCCAACCCCCTTGACTGGCTTCCACCGCCATCGCTGTTGCTAAACAGTCTCGATTCGCCGCCACAGGTTTCCCGTAAAACCAGGCTTCCATGATCACACGGGAAAAGCTTTCGTTACGGCTGGGTTGAAATAGGGCGATACAGTTGGTGAGTAATGTTGCTTTTTCCGCCTCATCCACTAAACCCAAATCAATCACACCCTGTTCTGAGTGAGTAAATGATTGATTACCTGAACCAGCCAGGACTAATTTCAATGTCGAATTCGGATAATTCGCTTTGAATCTGAGATAAGACTTGACTAAAAAATGTGTATTTTTTGTGGGATCACGACGTCCTAAGTAAAGAATAAAGCGTTCTGGGTATTCTTTGTTTACCCTATTGGTTAAAGGCTCATCCTGGCTAACTTCTATCCCTTCCCCAACGACCACACTTTTGGGAATAATCCCGGCACCGTATAACTGTCTCGCCAGTTCAGCTTCACCGTCGCTATTAAGTAATAAACCCTTTGCCTGATGAAAAATAGTTGCAATTTCTGGCAGATAAGCATAAACCTCATCATGCAAACAGGGCTGCAAAAACGCTTTACTGGACACAATAGGAAGTCCATTTAAGATTACTCCATACAGATAGGGAATAAATAGAAACCCTTGATAGCGTTGGGATTTTCTGGACAAATAATTCAGCAATTTGGGGGAATTAATATTTTCCGAGGCGAAAATAGCTGATTCCCCAGAGTTAACCGGATTAACCCCTGGTTTAAGTTGGCAAGGGGATAAACTTAGCATAACCCGATTAACTCGATCAAACGCCGCGCGATCGCGACGAGTCACTGGAAACCGCCGAATGATTAACCCCGCCTCCCGATTGACTCCGGCTTTGAGATGGTTTACCGCCCAGTCATCATGAAAGGAACGACAGCAGGTGGTTAGCACTTCAACCTGATAACCCCGACGCGCCAAACGGGTAGCAATTTGCCAAGCTTGTTGCTCTGCTCCTCCGGTTAGATTTTTACCAAACCAAGGTGTTACAATAGCCAGGGGTTTCATGGCTTGTACCCAATCACTGCATAATCTTGTGAACCATAAAAATAGTCATTAAAACGTTCGGCTACTGGAGAACCACTGAGTTTAAACGATTCCTCATAAGCATGGAGATTGATAACGTCCACTTGAGCGAATCCGCAGTGTTCTAGCATAAATTTAACTAAGGCACTCGGTAAGGGTTTGAGATGACTGGGATCGATGTAAAAATTATGTGTTCCTACTAATACATTCTGGGGATTTGGGGTTTCAAAGAGGACTAATCCTCCGGGTTTTAATACTCTGACACTTTCCTCAATCAGGTTAATTAAAACGGGAAAAGGTAAATGCTCAATCAAGTGAAATCCTGTTACCGCACCCAAACTAGCATCGGGTTGAGATTTCAGATACGTCAATCCATCCGCTTCGATAACATCAAGATCTCTACTTTTACACAACTCTAGCATAACCCGGTTAATGTCTACGCCTTTGGCAGTATATCCAGAGTCACCCAGCAACTCCAACCATTCCCCACGCCCACATCCCACATCTAAAATCGGTGAGTATTGTGTGCCAATCTCAGCGTCAGCAATTCGCGGTAAGTAAAACCTTAATCGGTCAACTATATCGTCTCGGCTTCCCCGAAATTTATCTTCAAATGCTACATAAAACGAATCGAGTAAATGGTGATTTTCCTGGACAAACCCTTGCAGTTGTTCTCTATCAAAGGGTTCAGGCAATCTCCGGTGTGCCTCATCTAAGAATAGGGTAATCAGGCGCTTTTGTAGAATTAAATCATTTTTGAAGTAACTGTCGTTTCTGATATGACGTTCATTGATAGATTTTACTTTTTCTTGTAGTT
>JGI12109J20283_10681300_pt1 | contig 11748 bp, 8 predicted proteins | sample ElkSlonscriptome_12_FD_20283 | JGI IMG/M metagenome (IMG submission 20283) | reverse complement strand
CGCGTCTTCCCTTACGGGAAAGCCGCGCATGACTCGGGGCCGGCGTGGTTGACTGGACCTTCGCCGTACGGGACTCTCACCCGCTACCTTCTACCGGCTTTGACCGGCGCTCCCCCATCCTTGCAGAAACCCGTTGAGGCGAAAGTTGTCAGGGTGCGCCAGCAGTGGAAAAAGTTGGGATTTGCTGGGCCGTAGTGTATCCGTAGATACATGAGGTCCTGCAAATCCCAACTTTTTTCGCTGATGGTGTGCCATGGCAACAACTTCGGTGGTTTCGGCCAACGGTTTTTTGCAATGATTGGGTATATTTTCAGAGAATCCCATCCTTCCCTTCTGATCCAATCCCTTGGTGAACGCGGTGGGGCCACTTTGGTCTCCTTACCCACGGGTCGACGCCATCCCTTTGCGGAGCATCGTCACTGTCCAGAACCGTTAACGTCCAGATCCTGGAAAAATGAACATGGGCCTCTCAAGACAGAGTCGCCCATTTCCGGCGCGGCGGCCAGAGTGTCGGTGCTTCGTTCGAAGGCAGAAATTTTGGGTGATTCGAACCGGAGGTCCGGTTAGGATGATTCATGAAACCATCACCAGTGGGGCTACTGTGGGCGGACCAGCCAGGTAACGGTATTTGCTTTCTGCCGTGGATCAATTGTCTGCGAACGAGATAGGGCCAATTCGTGAAATCTCAGCAAAATTGGAGGGGGAGCCCGGTGAGCGATACGGAAATCCAACACGCAACTGAGTCCGATCTTTTGGACGTTGCCCTTTTGCATTGTGCGGTATTCAGCGATCACTTCCTGGGTAAGCTTTCCCCGCAACTGATTTCCCGCTTCTACGCGAGCTTTTTGAAGGACGCGATGTTTATTGTCGCCCGCAATGGCGACGATCGGCTCCAAGGCTTCCTGCTTGGCGGCCCAACCGAGACCCTGGACTTGGCGCGGGAGGTTTTTGTTCGTTCCGAGCGGTTAAAAATCGCCCTGGAAGTCCTGACATCACCCTCATTGTGGACCGCTACGTTGTCGAGGCTCAAATTGAGGCTGTCACCCAAAGCGCAGAAACCATCGGAAGTATCAACCACGCCTGTCCGCCTACTCAGCATTGCCGTCAGTCCCGATAGCAAAGGACGTGGGGTCGCGGCGCAACTCACCAGCGTGTTCGAGTCATTGCTCAAGGACGGCACCATTTACGGACTTTCAGTTGAGGACAAGAATGCCCGTGCCGTCGCCTTCTATGAAAAAATGGGCATGACGCTGGATGGTAAATGGGGCTCGTCTGTTTTCTTCTACAAGAAAGTAAAGCACGGGGCCAATTCGGAAACGGACCACGATGTCTAGCTATGAGTTCCTCATTTCCGCTATCGTTCCTTGCCGGAACGAGCGTCACACCATCGAGCCCTTCCTGGAGGACATCTTCGCCCAGCAGGGGATCCCTGGTGACTGGGAAGTCATTGTCGCTGATGGGTGTAGTGATGACGGCACCTCGCAGGTTCTTCAGGGGTGTGCGGCAAACAGCCCCCGGCTTCGGGTAGTCGACAATCCAGGGAAGATCGTTTCAACCGGCCTGAATCTGGCCATTCGGGAAGCTCGTGGAGAGTTCATTGTCAGGCTGGACGTCCATACCCGCTATGCTCCGGACTATATTGCGCAATGCCTTGCGGTCATGGCCGAGACCGGAGCCGACAACGTTGGCGGGCCGGCGTTGACACACGCCACAGGTATCAAGCAACAAGCCATTGCTGCCGCCTACTCTTCTCCGTTTTCCGTGGGAAACGCCCAGTTCCATTTTGCGGAATTTGAAGGGGAAGTCGATACCGTCACCTACGGTTTTTGGCGCAAAGATACCCTCGAGAGGCTCAGAGGATTCGACGAGCAACTGGTTAGGAATCAAGATGATGAGCTGAACCTGAGAATCCGGGAGGCCGGCGGTACCATCTGGCAATCACCGCGAATTCGGTCTTGGTACATCCCCCGCCATAGACTAAGGGACCTCTTTCAGCAATATTTTCAGTACGGATTCTGGAAAGTGGCGGTCATCAGGAAGCATCGCAAGCCTGCGTCCCTGCGGCACCTTGTCCCGGGGGCTTTCCTGGGTTTCCTCTTGCTTTGCACTATCCTTGCCCCGTGGTCCCGATTGGCCTGGGTGGCTGGAGCTGTGTCCATAACGGCATACCTTTTGTTTCTCCTCGCCGGTAGTATATCCATATCGGTGAAGAAGGGCTGGAAGGTTTTTCCTCTGCTGCCTTTCGCTATCGCAACATTTCATTTCGGTTACGGGATCGGATTTCTCACCGGGATGCTGGGTCGGCGTTTCGCGGGACGCCGCTCCAATATGAATCGCCTATCCCGCTGACACGTGAACGAAACGAATTTGAGGAGCAACCGTGCGCAGTAGAGTCAGCCTGGCCGTCATGCTGGTACGCCATTGGGCTGCCATGTTGGCCGGAAAATCGTATTGGCACGCCCCGCAGCCACCGGGCCGGGTTTTTCGGCCGGGCAAGCTGGAAGGCTACTTCAATGACATGACCCACAAGACCGTTTGGGACGGACCGGTCGACGACACCTATGGCATTCCCGTAATCAAGAGCAACAGTGGGGCTCTCATCACCTTTCCTATCACCGCATTCCAGAAGGCCGTGGGTCATTGGGACTGCTGGCTGGAATCCGGACGCAGGGACACCGCTCATTCCGAGGCTTTCGCCAATATTGTCAGATGGGCGCTCGATAACCAGGACGTGAACGGCGGCTGGACAACCTGGAGTCTTCTCTATCCTGATACCACTTTCCCCTACTCCGCCATGTCCCAAGGAGAAGGCCTGTCGGTTCTCACTCGAGCCTATACGGAAAGCCCCACAGAAAACCTGAAAGCGGCCATAGAAAGGGCGGAATCGCTGATTCTCACCGATCTGGAATCCGGTGGGGTGTGCTGGCGGGACAGTGCCGGACTTGTCTTGGAAGAGAAGCCGTTCGCAGAACCCGGTTCCATCCTGAATGGTTGGGTCTATTCTTTATTCGGCCTGTATGACCTAGCCATCCTGTTTCCAAGCGAGGAGCGTAAGGCCAACCTGGCTTCAACCGTCAACGCCCTGGCAACCCGGCTGGAGCGATACGACACCGGGTATTGGTCCAGCTATGACCTTCTCGGCAACCTCGCCAGCCCATTCTATCACGACGTCCATGTGGCCCAACTGGAGATCCTTGATTCGGTATTCGGAAAGCAATTCCCCGTCTTTGGCGCAGTGAAGAACCGCTGGCGGAATTGGAGCCATTCCCGTCTTCACAGAACCCGCGCGACTCTGGCCAAGGGTTACCAAAAGCTTCGTCGGCCGCCCAGGCAGTTCATGCGTTAGAGATTCGGCGCGATTCGAGTACAGGGAGCAATATGTGTGGCATCATCGGTTTTTGGGATCGCAAAGGCATCATCGCCGATCCAACATCTGTTCTCGAGTCGGGAACCCAGTCCCTTGCTCACCGCGGGCCGGACGGATTTGGTGTCTGGGGCGCACCGGACCAGCGGATTCATTTCGGGCACCGACGCCTTTCCATCCTCGATCTGTCGGATGAAGGCAAGCAGCCAATGTCCTCGCCATCCGGTCGCTATGTTCTCACCTACAATGGCGAGATCTACAATCACCTGGAGCTCCGCAAAGAGCTGAAAGGCAGGGACAACAGTTTTCGAGGGACCTCCGACACCGAAACCCTGCTTTGCGGAATTGAAGAATGGGGTCTGAAGACCTGTTTACAGAAGTGCCATGGCATGTTCGCGTTCGCACTTTGGGATTGTTTGGAGAACCGGCTCTCATTGGTCCGGGACCGCATCGGGATCAAGCCTCTGTATATCGGCGAGTGGGACGGCATGGTCGGCTTTGCCAGTGAAACACGAGCTTTGCGGCATATACCGCATTTCCCTGACGAGATTGATTCCGAGGCCCTTCGCCTCCTCCTGCAGCTCATGTATATTCCGGCGCCCTGGTCCATCTATCGTAGTGTCCGGAAGCAACTCCCGGGTTCGATCGTGGAGTTCAGCATGGACCCGGGCAAAGCGCCGCAAGTTCATTTTTTCTGGTCGCTCCGCAACATGATCGAGACTACGACCCCGGCGGAACATTCCAACCCGGAAGAAGCCATCGAAGAGCTCGACCGGATATTGAGGGCATGCGTCTCCGACCGTATGATAAGCGACGTTCCCCTGGGCGCCTTCCTGTCCGGAGGCACGGACTCGTCCTGCGTTGTCGCGGCCATGCAGTCCCAGTCCTCTCGACCAACGAAGACTTTCGGGATCGGGTTCTCTGAACCGAAGTATGACGAGTCAACCTATGCCCGGCGTGTCGCCCAGCATCTCGGTACGGACCATACGGAGATGATCATGACGCCACAGGATTGCATGGAGACGATACCGGAGTTGCCGCGAATTTTCGACGAACCCTTCGCGGATTCGTCACAGATTCCGACCCTACTGGTATCAAGACTTGCCCGCCAGGACGTGACGGTGGCCCTATCTGGAGACGGCGGCGACGAGTCGTTCTTCGGCTACAATCGGTACTTGTGGCAGCTGGAGTATTTCAGGAAGATCCGGCCATGGCCCAAACCCGCTGTTGAATTGGCTGGACAGTTGCTCCGCCGTACGCCCATGAGGCTTGGCGATGCGGTGGCACCAATCCTGAAGCGATTGGCCCCCAAGAGCCTGGCCCGAAATCCCGACGGCGATTTCCTCCGCAAACTGGCAGACTACCTCATTGTCGATACCCCAGCGGCGACAATCACGAAGCTATCTACGAAATGGTTGGATCCATCCCCTGTCCTGGTCCATGGTGCGACGGATTGCCTGACCCCATTCCCCCTGGATCTCATTTTTCAATCAGACTCTGATCTGGCCACATATATGATGTACGCAGACCATTGTGGCTACGTCCCGAACGACCTGATGGTCAAGGTAGACCGCACCACAATGTCGGCGGGCCTGGAAGCAAGGGTCCCGTTCCTGGACCACAGGATGATCGAGTTCGCTTACGGCATGCCAATATCATTCAAGTTCCGCAACGGCCAGACAAAATGGATGCTCAAGGAGGTATTGAGAAGATACCTGCCGGATGAACTGATTGACCGGCCCAAAATGGGCTTCGAAATTCCCATCGGTGAATGGTTGTCGGGGTCTCTTAGGCAATGGGCCGGCGATCTCCTTTCGCCTGAGTCCCTGAGGCGAAGTGACGTATTCCACCCCGACCTGGTGGAGTCCATGTGGAACGAGCATTGTGGTTCAAAGAGACGCTGGACATACCGGCTTTGGGCAATACTCATGTTCCAGGCCTGGCACCAGCAGTAAAGCGGTATTCTTTCGCCCCACCGGCCACCCACATCCAGAGGGAGGGTACGAATCGCCTGGCAACCGATCTAGGATTCCGGCTTTTGCACCAACCGGAATCCCGGACGAAATGGACGGATGCACACAAGAACCGTCAACAAGGCAAGAACCACATAGCTGACCAATGCCCCGGCAATGACGGGCCAGACCCCACTCAGGATTGATCGGAACAGGTGTTCGCACAAAAAAAACGTGGCCAGCGAAATCCCAATATTGTACGTATTGACTGGATGAGCATACGCCGAATCCACGATACTTCTGAGACAGCCATAGATGGTTATCGGAATCAAACCGGCCGAGAAGATACGAAAGACCGAAACCGAGGGCAGGAAATCCTCGCCCAGATACCACTTGGTCAAAAGCGGCATGAGCACTCCGACAACGCCTAATCCGACCGTGATCACGGCCAGAACACCCGCCAAAGTAGTCAATGCCGTCTTCTTCATGCGATACCCGTGACCGTCCCTCGCTAGGTCGGTAAACTTGGGTAGCCAGGCCGTGCTGATGGGCGCAACAGCCGTGATGGCCATCGACATCATGGTGCCACAGAATGCGACCGCACCTGCTTCCGCAATCCCTACTCTGCTGGCCACAAGCATGCTGGGGATCCCGAGCATACCCCCCATGGCAAAATCTCCTGGAACCCTTGGCAAGCCGACAACGAGAAGTTCCCTGAACGGGAGGCTTTGAAAGGCGTGGCGACCGAGACGCCGAACAACCACGACACCCAGGACGACTGCCGAAAAGCCAACAGAGATGGCCAGACCGTAGAGAACGCCGATGGTTGTCCGGGGAGCCAACCAGAATCCGCACAGGGGTGCTATACCGCCGCAAATAAGACCGACGACACCGTACATACGAAAATTCATTCGCCCCTGGAGGTAGCCGCTTACCAAAAAGAAAACGCCCTGCGCAAGCACCAGGGACATCATGGGAGCGAGCAGGATCCGATATTCAGGGCTTCCAAAAAAGAGATCCGCAAGAGCCCCAGGCGCAACGGTCGAAATCCCCACGACAATTCCCATCGCCGAGAGGAAAACTGCCGTTGCTGCGACCAGTGCTTGCCTGCTACTTTCGCCGCCGCCCCCTCGGATGGCGATCAACCGTGGTAGCGCCACCAGCTGACCTAGAATCAATATCGGGAGCAGAACCGCGAGGGCCCGTCTTGCCAGTGAGTATTCGCCGAATCCGTTGACGCCAAGACGCTCACCGACATACTTGTAGATGATCAGGTTGGCCCCCAGGGCCGCCAACTTGGCGACGTACAGCCATACGTATCCTGACGAGATCCTTTTCAACACCTTGCAATATCTTCGATTTTCGACATAAGCATGTCGAGATTCATTTCCTGGTCGCCGATTTCCTCGACTAATAATCTGTTGGCGGGCAACCATCTTCGAGTCTCTTCGGCGTCCATGCGGCGGAATCTCCGTATACACCCCGCCAGGCCCTGGGCATCACCTGGTCTGAACAGGAGGCCATTTCGTCCGTCTTTGATAAGCGCACTGTTGGCCGGTATATCAGAAACCACAGGAACGATCCCGCAGGCCATCGCTTCCAGGAGAGACACACTTGTACCATCCCAAAGCGAACTCGAAACATAGACGTCGCTGCCGCCTAAGATCCCTGGCAGATCCTTTCTGCTATAGCCCCCACCAAAAGTCACGTGGTCCATGATTCCGAGTTTATTGGCGAGAAGCCTCAGGTCTCCCTCGAGTGGTCCGGTCGCTGCCAGCAGCAGTTCCACGTTCATTCCATCGTCCAGCAAAATCCGAAGTGCAGACAGTACGGTCGGAATATCGTAGAGAGCACTGTTGAAAGTCCGTGTACAGACAAGCCTGGTCGGGCCATCAGGATCGGGTTGCCCCGGAGCGAACGGGAAGGCATCCAGCGGTATGCCATGAGTCATGGCGAATATGTCAGCCCTGGCTACACCAAGTTCCTCGATATGAGGAATCATATGCGACGCCACGGGATTGACCATCTCAGCTCGTGAAAAGATCCGACGGAGCAAATACCTACCCCAGAATGAAGACCCGCGCTCCAACAAATCGGATCCGTGGACAGTCACACAATACTTTGGCCACCCGGACAGCCAAGCAACCAGGCCACCGCTTGAAACATAGTGGGGCCATACGATATCCGGTTGCAGATTTTTCAAGAGCTTCCCCGCCTCGAACCCGGAGCGGAGATAGCCCAGTTTTTGAAAACCGCTCAATGACATCGCGTTTGAAGTGTAAAGCGGGTGGACGACAACCCCCGGGACCTCGTATTGGCCTGCTGCGATCTGCAGCCAGTGCACATCCCAGCCTCTTTCGACCATGAATCCCAACCTCCCGACAACATGAACCATATTCCCATGGCTTATAAGACACACCTTCAATTCGCCACCGCTTTCCCGGTTTGAGACCGTAGCGGCAACCCCCACCATGTATCTGCCCTGGATGCTAACCTGACGACCAACAATGGAAAAACCACGTTGTACAGAACCAGGCTCTTGTAGGACGCGATTCCGGCCCGCACAAAATCTGCAAAACCACCCGTAACGAACGCAAATCCAATAAGCCCGACGATGGCCAGCGCACCTCCCATCTGGATTCGGCGAAACAACAGAACCCAGACGCCCCCCAATAGCGCCCCTCCTATCAGCACTCCAGTAGAGCCGAAATTGATGTACCAACCCGTTGCATGGTGTAACGTAAACCCTTGGGTTTCAGGTAATCCGAGCTGATCCGCATAGTACTTGTAAGTCAGTGGTGGGCGGTCTCTCCACACGACCCGCGGCACAAATGCCGCTGCTGCGGACACGATCCCCTTGCCGTACGTATGGGGCAACCGATGATAGAGTACCCCGTACATTGAGAAGTGCGTGGCATAGGCCTCATTGCTTGACAGGATTTCGAGAGGCGCCTTCACCAGCCGCTCGCTATCTATGCGCCCGTCAAGCACGTCTCCCACCGGAACTGTCCTGATATAGTCGATAATCGCGATCCCACCGAACATCAGCAGCGCTCCGAGTATCATACCCCTGTAGTTCGGTGTGTCGGAGTTTAGGACGTAAATGACGACTCCGGACAACATGGCAGCAAAGAGTTCCGCCTTGTTGCCCAGCAGAAATCCGTAAGCGAAAACAGCCGCCACGATCAAGATGTAGGCGATTCTGAGGGTAAGAGTTGATTCCGCAACCAGGTACCGGGAAGAAGATCGGCTGAACAAGAGGGGAATCCCGATCGCGAGGGGCATGACGCTCAATCGATTGAGACTCTGGTGCAGGGAAAAGAGAGGAACGACATCTCCACCTTGGCTTGTCAAATCGTAGCCGCTGCGGTTCGCCAACGCGACTTCCAGCAATTGGCCGCGGATAATGAAGGCACTGCCAATAAGTGCCATGATGGAAATCACGAGTAGAAGAGAATGCCTGATTCTCAACACACCACCCGGTTGACGCAAGGCCCGACTCGATGGCCTGACAAATAAAACGACGGTCATGGCCACTGCCATGACAAACAGCCAATAGAGGATCAGCGTTTTCAGGTAGTAACTGTCCAGGTGGACCGGGAACATCCGCTCAAAAAGGTAGTGGTATCGGCCGGAAACCGAACCCGTCAATAGATCGTGAACTACGGCCCACGCCCCATGAAAGCTCCAGAAATAGAGGACGAAAAGTCCCAGCGGGAAGGAAATGGTCCGGGTTCTTCTCCATATCCAATACGCAACGCCCATTAGCGATGACACAAGAATGGAAAGCAGGAGAAAAAACCCGTACGCCTCATGCCACGCCAATTCTCACCCCCGGACTCTCATCCGATTGGATGCAAAGGCGTTCCGCGTGAGGACAAAAACTGCGGCAATGAAGGTGCCGACCAGGCCGAACAAAAGGGTCAGCCTCGTAGACTTCGGGGCAACCGGAAATGCAGGCGGATAACCCGTCTCAATGACGGCAATGACAGGAAGGCTTTTTTCCCTCTCGATCCTAGAAAGGTCGGCCTGGGTGTGAAGGGACAGGTACAATTGCTCAGTGAGCTGGAGTTTTCTCATCAACCGTTCCCGGCGCAGTTTCAACTCAGGTGAGCTTCCAATGTCCCGGTTTTCCTCTGTGAACGCCAAATAATCATCTTCAGCATCCTTGAGATCCTCTTCAACCTCATTCATCCGACTCTCAAGAAATGCATATTCCCCACCCGTAAACTGGCTTCTCAATTCAAGATAGTACCGATCAAGCTCGCCAAGGCATACGTTGGCGACTTCTGCAGCCAGGACGGGATCATTGGCCCGGACCTTCACCTCGGAAACACCGCTGCGTCGATCCTGCTCGTAACGAAGGATATCCCTGTGCAACTTCCTCCGTGCCCTATCGAGCTGCCTGGTATGGGGGATATCCGCATCCACTATCCTGTCGACAAGGGTGGCCATTCGGTCGTCGCTATCGGTGTACTTGTGGGTCAAAATCCTATCCGACACTTCCCGGCTCCTGAGAATCCAGGGAAAAAGGAAAGAGGGATCGGACTCACCGCCTCCAATATCGATTCCAAACTGGGTTGCCGCCGACGCCAGTCCCGCAAGATTCCCGACACCTGAACTCCCGCCAAACTGGCTCGATGATACAATCACGGCCGCTGCCTCGTATTGATCCTCGAGGACCTGCCCCAGGATGACTCCCACCAGCACGCCACCCACGAGTCCGGCGGTGATGATACGCCACGAATAAACCATCAGGGCTACCAGGCCCGGAATCCCTTCTTCCACCAGGTCGATGGGAAAGCGTTTTTCCGAGAGATTGTTCATCGCGACGCACACCTTGCTTCGTATTCCGGACCGTAGAGAATTGCGAGTACCGGGAAGGTTTGTCACCTGGGCTCGCGACATTCAACTTCTAATTTGCCGTATTCTCGATCACCAGCCAAACCATGGCCAGACTGGACACGATCCCCGTGATATCCCGGATCGTCTCGATCGTCGTCTTGCCCTCCGGCGGCGACTCAACCGGCACGATGATCGTCGACCCGGCCACCACATCCGACCCGCCCTTGTTCGGCAGCGACATCCCGTTCGGATACACCACGCGGGACTTCCCCTTATCCGCCTTTTCCAGGTAGCCACCGGCCATGTCGACGTAGTCGTCGATCTTCTTGCCCTCCTGCCACACCAGCGACGTCGGGAAGCCGACCTCGCCCACGACCTTCACCGTGAACATCTGGTCGGGGATCACGATCTCATCGCCACCCTGCAATACGATGTCCCACTGGGAACCGGGCTCGGCCAGGGCCTGTTTCAGGTCCAGGGCGATGTTGCCCACCGAGTCCTGCGCCCGCACGATCCGCGCGCCCACCAGGTAGGCATCCGGCGTCAGCCCTCCGGCCCGCCTCAGCACCGAGCCCAACCTTTCATCCTTCCGCTCGAGACTGAACACCCCAGGGTAGAACACTTCGCCCCGCACGGTAACCGTCTCCTGAAGCTCCCACCAGGGCAGACGCCTGACTGCCACCCGATCATAGGGCTGCAGCGCGAAGCTCTGGTCCCGGGTCAGGAAATCGGCGCCCAGTTCTATCGGGATGATGGTCGTCGTCTTGATAGGGCGCTCGCCCGTATCCGGGTTCGAGACAGCCGCGATGTCCAGTCGCGACACCTCGGCCCGCAGCAAGTTCGCCCCCTCCTTCAATCCACCCGCCTTGAGGACCAGGTCGCGCAGCGTCATCCCCTCGCGGAAGTCTTCACTAAGGGGTTGGTGCACCTCGCCGGTGATGTGGACGCGGGGCCGCTGCTGGATTTCCCAGCGTGCGAACACATGCAGCACGTCCTGGGCCTGCAGGGCCGGTGGCGGCACCGAGCCGTCCAGCACCCGGGCCAGCGGCACGGTTACCGACTGGAAGGTCTTGTCCGGGGTCGTGCGGTCGATGACGGCACGTTCGGTGAGGGCGTCCGGCCACAATCCGTCGGCCGCGACCAGCAGGTCGCTGACAGTCATGCCGGACCGTAATTCGTAGCGGCCGGGGCGCTTCACGTGCCCCCGTACCTCGACCCAATTTTCCAGGCGGTCGCCGATGTCATCGACCTTGATGATGTCGCCGTCGAGGACTACGACTTGCTCGCCGCCGATGGCCATCATCTGCGCCGCATCGTAGGCCACGTCCAGGAAGACCTTGTCCGGCTGGCCCGGCCGGCGCAAGGCCGGCGGCAGGATGCGTTCGATACGGATAATCCCGGGTGCCGCCGTGGCGCTGAACCCTCCAGCGTAGCGGATCAACCGGGCCAGAGACTCGCCCGCGACCAGTTCGTAGAACATGGGCCGCCGCACCCCGCCCATCAAACGCACCGCCGGGCCGCGGTCGCCGATGTAGACCGTGTCGCCTTCTTGCAACGTGATATCCTGGGCGCGGCTGCCGCCCAGCA
>JGI12109J20283_11333236_pt1 | contig 11757 bp, 5 predicted proteins | sample ElkSlonscriptome_12_FD_20283 | JGI IMG/M metagenome (IMG submission 20283) | reverse complement strand
TGCTACGCTAGTCGCTGATGCTTTTCGCGAATTGTGGCTGATTCCCTTGTGACTTGGCTCAAGCCGAGTCACGAAAACTGTAGGCTGTTGCCTACGTTGCAACACGTTATTGTTTCCGTTTGTATCAGAACCCCAGTTTCTTTAAGAAACCGGGATTCTGAGATTACCAGCGATAATAGCGATAAGGGTCATCACCGAGGTCAAAATCTGCGCGATAATCGGGGTGATAATAAGAGATAGTTTCGGCGGATTTGAGGCTGTTGGTGTCGGCTTGAAAACTTGCGCCTAAATTTGCTAAGATTTGCGCGATCGCGTGGTATTGTCGCCAACGAGTTAAGCGAAAATAAGTCTGTTCGTCCGCGTTTAAATCAGCAGGATTGAATTGCGAGAAAATCGCCACCCCTTCCCCCACTGGGATGCGACTCAGCAAGCCATCGGCGGCTACTTCTCCCCCATTGGTAATCAACGAGGTATTATAAGCGCTACGAGCGTGTAAATTTGAAGCACTAATGCCCTGAGTTTCCGGCCAAGTGGGGATTTGTGTTGACCCAGAAAAGGATTGAGGTTGAATTTGAATCCCTAAAGGATTATTCCCTGCTTGTCGCGGTAGAAAGAAGACTTTACCCCCATTTTCGAGATAGTTGCGTAACTCATTGTCCGAGGGTTTGGTATTTGACCCGATAATCATTAAATCTGCATCAAAATCTAGGGTATTCACCCGGTTAAATTCAACCCCCAAATCAGCCAAAAATGCCGCGTCTGCTTCATCTCCCCACAACACTACCTTTTCGGCTTGAGGAGAAAGCGGGGAATTAGCCGCATAATTAATGATTTGATGGGTAATTTGTTGTGCTGCCCCATCTTTGCGGGCATAATCTTCAATATCGAGGGTATTGAGAATCGCTTTCCCTGCACCGTAATTCAACTCCAGCAAGGGACTGTAAGCCAAATCAAACTCGGTTTCGAGAATGGGTTGCCAAGCGCTAAAATGGGGTTTCTCGATGGCTGCACTACTCACTGTCCCGCGATTGCCCCAATGCCAACCATACCACGGCGTACCATAATCACTTCTTTTCGTGGGATTCTCGATACTGTTAGGATAAGCGGTAGTTAGCGTACTTTCCCCTCGCCAATCGCGCAAATCTGTTGCATCCAAGCCCTGCATGACGGGATGTTGGGAATCGACGGGGAAGACACGACGACTCAGATGTTGGGCAACTCGGAAGCCCCATTTGTCCTCTAACCAAGATTGATTTTGAGTTTCAATGAGGATGCGTCCCCCATCGCGGAGATAGGTTTCTAACTCAAAGGGGAGTTTGTGGTTAGAAGATAAAACTTCGCGGCCAATAATGACTAAATCAGTTTTGGGGGTATTGGCGTTAAAGTTTTTGACTTCATAGCCCAGTTGTTGCAACATTTGACGAGTTTTACCCACGGGGTCAAATACCGTAACCGAGGTAACGCTGGGAGAGGGATTAAAGATGCGAAAGGCAAAGTTATCTTGATGGGAAGCATTACCAATGCGAGCATTTAGGATAACTTGACCGTTCGTTTTAGCGCTGACTTGGGGTAGTTGGGCAGTTATCGGGAAAAATAGCCGTTGGCTTACATCAATTTTCCCGCTTTCTTCCCCAGAGGCGATAGAGCTGCCATTGACTTCCACTTGCCAAGTTAAATTATAATCTTGTTCGCTGCGAGTATCATTGATTAAAATCCCTTGTTTTTCCAGACTATCCCCGGCTAAGTAGTTATGGTCTTTCTCCACAAAAGCCGCCTTTGACCCACCAATCCAAGCCAATGTCGGTGCATTATTCGCCAATAACGCCTTGGCCCCTGGATAAAGATTGTAATAGGTGGGGGAAAGGTAATCGAAAAAGTATTGATAGGTTTTTTCAGGGAAGGGGCCGCGTTTTCCTTCGGCATAATTGGCTAAATCTACCCATTTTTTGCCTTCTTGGGTTTCTTGCCACCCGTGTCCCGTATTCCAGGGAATCATCCCCCCGCTAATGCCATAAGTCCGCCAACTGCGCCAAGTATTGGTAATAAATAAGTCTTGCACTTGTTGGAAAGCGGGGGCAAAGTTGACTTCCGGTTGTAGTTGCCAGTTTTTATATTTTTGCTCTCCTTGGAAATATTCAGAGGTTTTGGAGCGATAATTGTCTTTTTCGAGGGTATAAGCTTCTTTCCCGGTATAAATGGCGCTATATTCGGTCATTAGGGGTTCGGTGTGAATCACTTGTCCGAAACCATTGCGACCGCGCATAATAGAAGCGTGCAACGGCGTACCAAATTCGACCACCAGATAAGGCATTTCCCCGTTTTCGGCCCAATGGGACAACCATTCTTCCCTTTCTTGCAGGGGAATCATATTGAGATAGGAATTTAAGGCATAAACATCCCCTACGGCTGCCCCTTGGTGCATGGTTGCAGGACGGGTGGGGTCGTATTTTTTGATGGTGTCAATGATATCCTCACCAATGGGGATTAACCGGGCCATGCGCTCATTTTCGATGTCTTTCAAGCCCCCCGCAAAGTTTTTCATGCCAATGCGTCGCGGGTTTTGGTCGTCGCTGTGGCCGAAAAAGTTGGGACTATTCGCCCACATTAGGATAGCAGGGTCATTGCGATCGCGCCGCATTTGTTGTTTGAGTTTTTCTTCCCACGCGGCTTTCCCTTCTCGACGATTCCATTTTTGGGCATAACCGTCTCGCACTGCATCTAACGCCGGGGCAATTATGGGAAAGCCTTTTAAGGCGGCTCTTTCGGCGAAAATATCTCGAAAATGCCATCGACCGCGATTGTAATAGTTCCATGGCCACAATTGCGCGATATTATAGCCTGTTTCAAAATATCCCTCAATCGTACTATCAATCACTTCCGGGACTCCTACCCCCCAACCTTGCCAGTTATCTTGATGTAAAGTGGGTCTGAGGTTAATTTCTGTGCCATTAAGATAAAACTTGCGTCCTTCTACCCAAAACTCGCGAAAGCCGAAGGATTGGTCATAGTCATCTTCAATACTCTCTCCTTGCAAACTTAACCGCAATGTATATAAATTCGGCTGTCCGATGTCCCATAATCGCGGATTTTGCCAATCCCAACTCATTTCTAGAGTTTGCGTGGGTTTTGCCCGCAGTCGGCTAGAAGTGGTAAACTCCTGTTCAACCTGACCTTCTTCGTCGAATAAAGTCGCAGTCACGGCCACCTGTTGGGCTTGCTGGACTCCTTCAACTTCTACATCTAACTTTAGCTGCTGCTGTCGCACAGAAGGTTGTACAAACACATCGCTGATATGGGCTGCTTGGGGATAACTCAATAAGCGCACTTCCCCAATTAAACCCTTGGAATCGAGATTATTATCCCCCTCGCTGACATAAATCTCATTGGGACTCATCACCGTTAATTTGTCCTTAGCATCGGCTACCGCAGCGACTAAAATATCTAACGTCACCGTTTCTCCTGGGGTGGCTAACTGGGAAATATCCACTGCTCCATAAGGCCAAGCAATAGAGCCACATTTGCTGCCGTTAACGTATAATTGAGCATCGGTGCTAACGCGGTCGAGATTCACGACAATGGCGCGATTCTGCCAATCTGCCGGAATGTCTATTTCCTGGCGATACCAAGCCTTGAGTAACTGCTGGCCGTCGAAATCCTGCCAAGGATTGCCATTTCCTCGCTCTACCACCCCCGGAACTAAACCGTCTCCCTCTTTCTGCCAATCCCCAGGGACGCGAATCTTACCCCATCCTTGCTGCGGGGGTTGGGCTTCAGCTTCTCCAATCGCTGGCATAAAGTCCCAAACACCATTGAGGAAAACTTCTTCCCGTTGCGGATTCGTCGGGACTGCGGTTAATAGGGGACGCTGCGAGATATAAGTCGTCGGGCAAATTTCTGTGGCGGCTGATTGCCTTGTGGTTCCAATATAAACGATCGCGATCGCGACCGCAGCAAACAGTCCGAAAAACAGGGCAATTTTTTTCAACATGAGAGTGAGGAGGAGAGTGCGCTATTCCAATGTATAATGGACAATTTACCAAAAACCTTGGGTAACGGTTTTAACTGGTTACAAATGACCAAGGACAAATGACGAATGACAAACAACCAATTTGACCTTTTTATCAACGTCAATAGGTTCTCAACACGAAAATTAACCCAGAGAACCGTAGAACCGCTTTTAACCCTTATGTGTTAAAATTTTTAAGGATTTTATCATAACGGAGTCTCAACCGGACTCAATGAGCCAAAACTTGAGGAACTTCCATGACTAGCAGTTATAGCGCCGATCAAATTCAGGTACTTGAAGGTCTAGACCCCGTCCGCAAGCGACCTGGGATGTATATTGGCTCTACGGGCCCGCGCGGTCTACATCATCTCGTATACGAGGTGGTGGATAACGCGATTGACGAAGCGCTGGCGGGTTACTGTGACCATATCGAAATTACCATTAATGCCGATGGTTCTGTCACCGTTACAGACGACGGACGCGGCATTCCTGTAGATGTTCATCCTACCACAGGCAAATCCGCCCTAGAAACCGTGATGACCGTCCTCCACGCAGGCGGTAAATTTGGCGGTGGCGGTTACAAGGTATCCGGGGGATTACACGGGGTTGGGGTATCCGTGGTTAATGCCCTGTCTGAGTGGGTTGAGGTTACGGTTTGGCGCGATCGCAAAGTGTATTTACAACGCTATGAAATCGGTATCCCAACGGGGGAGTTAACCGCAACAGACCAGCAACCAGGCGAAAACATCTCTGGAACTTCGGTCACATTTCAACCGGATCAGAACATCTTCTCCGAAACCGTCGATTTCGACTACAGTACCATCGCCGGACGGGTCAAAGAACTCGCTTATCTCAACGCAGGCGTTAAAATTACCTTTAGCGATCGCCGCATCGAACCGAATCGCAGCGAAACCTATTGCTACGAAGGCGGCATCCGCGAATACGTCACCTACATGACGCGGCAGAAAGATGTCCTGCACCAAGACATTATTTATATAGAAGGCGAACGGGACGGCGTACAAGTCGAAGTCGCCCTGCAATGGTGTATTGATGCCTACAGCGACAACCTTCTAGGCTTTGCCAACAACATCCGCACCATCGATGGTGGGACTCACCTCGAAGGCTTAAAGTCTGTCCTTACCCGGACAATGAATAATGTTGCTCGCAAACGCAACCGCATCAAAGACAACGAATCTAATTTAGCCGGGGAAAACGTCCGGGAAGGCTTAACCGGGGTAATTTCCGTCAAAGTCCCCGACCCGGAATTTGAAGGACAAACCAAAACCAAACTCGGCAATACCGAAGTTCGAGGGATTGTGGATTCTCTCGTCGGGGAAGTCCTCAACGAGTATCTCGAATTTAATCCCCAAGTAGCCGATGCCATTATCGAGAAAGCCGTCCAAGCCTTCAAAGCCGCCGAAGCCGCCCGACGTGCGCGAGAATTAGTCCGCCGTAAATCCGTCCTCGAATCTTCTCCCTTACCGGGTAAACTGGCCGATTGCAGCAGTCGCGACCCCGCCGAATCCGAGATTTACATCGTTGAGGGCGATAGTGCGGGGGGGTCGGCAAAACAAGGACGCGATCGCCGCTTCCAAGCCATCCTACCGCTACGGGGTAAAATCCTCAACATCGAGAAAACCGACGATGCCAAGATTTACAAAAATACCGAAATTCAATCGCTCATCACGGCGTTGGGTTTAGGGATTAAAGGGGAAGACTTTAACGCCGAGCAATTACGGTATCACAACGTAATTATTATGAGCGTAGCCGGGGATGAGCCAACTTTAATCATGGACGATCGCGGCAATACAAAATTTGTCAAAATCGGGGAATTTATCGATGATTGCGTCGAAGGGAAAGAAAACCCAGAACGCCATCAAGTGATTGCCTTCGATCCTGTCACAAATCAAACCCGTTTCCGACCCCTGAAAGCGGTGATTCGTCACGGCCATAAAGAGCCGATGTACAAAATTACCACCCGCTACAATCGATCTTGTAAAGTGACATCTTCCCACAGCGTTTATGTGTATGAAAATGGGGAAGTTAAACTCAAAAAAGGTAACGAAATTAAAGCCGGTGACTTGTTAGTTGCTTCTCGTCGTTTACCTCGTCCTGCTGAAAGTCCGCAACGCATCGATTTATTGCGAACCTTCTACGAAGCCGGATTAACTCAATCCCTTTATCTCCAAGGAGAAGATGTTCGTAAAATTGCTGGCAAGCGAGTTTTAGCGAAAGTTCTGCACCCGGAACAATGGAGCGAACCCCGCGTTCAATTAGACAATCAAAGCTGGCAAAAACTAATCGCTCAACGTAAATCTGCGGGACTTTCTCAACAGAAAGTAGCGGCGGCTTGTGGGGTGAAACAACCCATTACGGTCAGTCATTGGGAACGAGGCATTAATCGCCCAATACTCCCTCAGTTCTTAAGTTACTTAGAAGTCCTCGGTAGCGACGATGCCGTGGTTTATCAAACCGTTCCCGGCAAAATTGATGAGCTTTTAGCCAATGACGATAACAGCAAAAATGCCCGTTGGCGCGAAGTGAGTGCTTATAAACCTCTGGATTATTTCACGCCGAGCGAAATGATTGAATTGGGAGAAGATATCGAAATCGTCCCCCAAGCCCATACGGATAAAGCCTTCAAGCGTTATCTCCCAATTACCTCAGAATTAATGTGGTTTTTGGGTTGGTATGTCGCCGAAGGAACCCTGAGTCAACATCAAGTTAGCCTTAATTTAGGCAAAAAAGATGAAGGCTTGATTGAGGAACTGAAAAATGCCATTGAGGTTACTTTTGGTGAAACGCCACGCTGCTATTATGACCCCGACAGCGACGGTATTAAACTCTATTTTCATAGTGTGGCGGCGGCGCGTTTATTACAAGCTTGGGGCGTGGCCAAAGTAGCCCATGATAAGAAGTTACCCGATGTGGTTTTCAGCGTTGGTGAAGCTTTACAGTTGAGCTTCCTAGAAGGCTATTTCCTCGGAGATGGTACAACGGTGGGAACCAATCTTTCTTTCACCACCAATTCCAACGATCTCAAAGACGGTTTACTGTATCTTTGCGGTCAGTTGGGCGTTATTGCCACTCACACCAAACATCAACCCGCAACGGCAGCAGACGCAGCCATTCAAACCCGTCATCCTTACTACACAATTACGATTTGTGGTAAGGAACAGTTGGAGAATTTGACGGCAATTTGGCAGCGTCATGGTAACAGCGAAATGGTGCAGGATTATCTGGCTAAACCGATTCGTAAATCTCTTGATTTTGTTCCCATTAGCAATGATTTAATGGGCTTGAAAGTCACAGAGAATGAAGAAATCGAACCGGTTGGCCAGTATGTGTATGATTTCTCCGTCGAAGATGATGAAAACTTCGTTTGTGGTGTAGGCGGTTTGGGCTGTCACAATACCGATGCGGACGTAGATGGGGCGCACATCCGTACCCTACTACTCACCTTCTTCTACCGCTATCAACGGGATTTAGTCGATCGCGGCTATGTGTATATTGCCTGCCCGCCGTTGTATAAATTAGAACGGGGTCGCAGTCATCAATACTTATACAGCGATCGCGAACTCAATGACGCGATCGCGCAATTCCCCGCCAATGCCAACTACACCATCCAACGGTTTAAAGGCTTAGGGGAAATGATGCCAACGCAACTGTGGGATACCACCATGAACCCCGAAACCCGGATGTTGAAACGGGTTGAGATTGAAGACGCAGCCGAAGCCGATCGCATCTTTACGGTGTTGATGGGCGATCGCGTTGCCCCTCGTCGTGAGTTTATCGAAACCTACGGCCCCAAACTCAACCTCACCGACTTAGACATCTAATTTCGTCAGGATTAAGAACCCCGGTTTCTTGTCTATCTACCGATAAGGTTGGAATTTGACTCAGAAACCGGGGTTCTCGTATCTGGGTCAGGGCTAACCATCGATACCCCTTTCCCCACTGCCTACTGCCCAAGACCTACTACCTTCTTCATCAAGACGTATGAATCGCCTCATTTTCCGGGTTGACCAACCGGGATAACTTCTGCTTAATTTGCAAATCGAAGACTTCCCACTTCAACTTGGCAAACTTAGTATTATCGTTAAAACCGCCCAAGAAACCCAGAGGAATCTCAAAACCGCCCGCAAAGTCGCGACCGCCGCCAAAATAGCGACCCTGAGCATCGTGGCCCAAGGCTTCTTTAATAAACTCGTCCGGGTCTAGGGTTAGCTTCGTTGTTCGCAACGATCCGATCGCGATTTCGATGTCTTCTTCTTCATCGTGAACAATGCCATATACCACCGCCGTATGCACATTTTCTTCAGTAACGAGGAAATCCGCCGCTTGGGGAATGGCATCCCGGTCATCGTAGCGTAAATAGCCTACCCCTGCGATCGAAAAGTTATTTTGCATCATACGATTTTTCAGCGATCGCTCAATTGCATCCATAACCCGGCGCGATCGCGAAGATTGCAGTACCGTATTGAGTAACTGGGAGTTACAAAAACGACTCAAAAAGGCCGCGGCTAACCAATCTTCCTCCTTGGCTTGCATCAGTTGATTCGTATCTGACCGTAGCCCGTGCATCAATGCCGTAGCGCATTTAACGTGCTTTTCGTTGTTACCGTTAAATTTCAGCATCCCCGCTTGGATGTATTGAGTCAGAATGGTCGCCGTTGACCGGGTATGGGGGCGCAAATCGCTAAACTCAGCTTTACCATCCCCTTGATCGCTGTGGTGATCGATCATCACCACAACGGGGATATCAGCTTTAGCAATCCAGGGCGTTAAATGGCTTGTTGTTCCCTGGCCATCTACCAAGACGCAACCTTGATACACAGAAAAATCCCGGTCTTTCAGGGTTTGAACCCCCCATCGCTGCGCCGGAATCCCGGTCAGTTTAACCAGGGTGATGTTTTCTTGATGGGAAAGCGTCCCCGCGTAGACAATATCCGCTTGAATATCGAATTGTTGAGCGATCAAGCGATAAGCCCAAGCACTGGATAGGGCATCGGGGTCAGGAAAGTCCTGAATCGCCACAAGATGGCGCTCATCCCGGTGTTTTTCTAAAGTTTGACGTAATGCCTTCACAACGGCTTCAATGGCGATTCGGGGTGATGAACGTTCGTTGGTCCCATTAGAGGGATTATCAGAGTCAGAAGGAAAAAATTGATTGACTGGGTTGTCCACGCTGTTATTTCCACATAAAAGGGCATTAAGTTGAAAGCGATCGCGTTAAAGTCAAAACTCGCGATCGCCCATGATGTTTAAATTCTGTAGTCTACAGTCTTAATGTTAAAAAAGATTTCAAAGCCCGATCGCATATTTTTTCCATTCTTGATTGCGACCGCTTTTGACATAGCGAGCAATTTCAAAATGCAAACTGCTGTAAGGACGACGAGGAAGACTTCTTAAAGGCATTTTTGCTTCTTCGGGGGTGCGATTACCTTTATTGACGTTACAGCGCACGCAAGCCGCCACCAGGTTATCCCAGGTTTCCCTCCCCCCACGCGATCGCGGCACCACATGATCCAGGGTTAAATTATCACCGCGATAAGCACAATATTGACAAGTGTGATCGTCTCGCTCTAAGATATTTCTCCGGGTCAGAGGAATTTCTTTGTAAGGAACGCGCACATAGTAACGTAGCCTAATGACCGTTGGTAAGGGTAACTCAGTATAAAGCAACTTTTCGCTGTACTCTAGCTGCTCTGCCTTACCCTTGAGTATGAGAATCACCGCTCTGCGCCAACTGGTGAGATTGAGCGGTTCGTATGAGGCATTTAGAACCAGAACCTTACTCATCGGTTTGATTAATTTTGGCTAAAATATTATCACAAATGGTAACACATTGACATCCTATCTGGCGCAAACGACCGGGTATTTTCTAGCAATCAAACAAACATAGTCGTTCGTATTCTAGGCGGGTTGACAGTTCGACGGGAACAGCCTCAACATAGGTCTTACACTAAATCCGATACGCCATAACCCACCTATTTTTTAGTCTGCTCTCGTCAGACTTTGCTCTCGCGATTCCCCGGATTTTAATCCGTGGGCGGGTTAGCTGGATAAAGTGGGTGTCGAAACCGGATTTGGTCTTACACTCACTTCCTGTCCGTTTAGCGTCGTGGATATGCCCTACCCCGACATTTTTGATGTTTTCAGATGTATTACCATCTCGATTGAATAAGCTTTAGTAAGCCGCGATCGCCCCTCTCAAATCCCTATAAATCCGCTACAATCGATGTTTCACGCCTAGCCATCGAGAGCGATTTACCGTCTATGAGTTCTATTTCTAAAACCTTTCGCTTTGCCTTTTTAGCTTGTGTGGGTTTACTCCTGAGCATTCTCGTTAGTTGCGGTTCCGGTTCGACCCCTTCAAGCGGCACCGAAATCGAATTTTGGACCATGCAACTCCAGCCCAAATTCACCGAATATTTCAACACCCTCATCGCCGAATTTGAAACCGAAAACCCCGATACAACAGTCCGTTGGGTCGATGTCCCCTGGGAAGCCATGGAAAACAAAATCCTCAACGCCGTTTCAGCCCATACCGCCCCCGATGTCGTCAACCTCAACCCCAACTTTGCCTCCCAACTCGCCGCCAGAAACGCTTGGCTTAACCTCGACGAACAACTCTCCGACACCGAAAAACAAACCTATCTCCCCAAAATCTGGCAAGCCAGCAACATCGAAAACCAAAGCTTCGGCATTCCCTGGTATCTCACCACCACCGTCACCATTTACAACCAAGAAATCCTGCAAGCCGCCGGAATCGACAACCCCCCCGCCACCTATGCCGAACTCGCCAACGCAGCCCAACAAATCAAAGACAAAACCGGAAAATACGCCTTTTTCGCCACCTTCGTTCCCAGTGACTCCGCCGAAGTATTAGGCTCATTAGTGCAAATGGGCGTTACCCTCGTAGATGACCAAGGTAAAGCCGCCTTCAACACCCCCGCAGGCATCGCCGCCTTTCAATATTGGGTCGATCTTTACCAAAAAGGCTTGCTTCCCCCCGAATCTCTCACCCAAGGCCATCGCTTTGGCATAGAACTCTATCAAGCCGGAGAATCCGCCTTATTATCCTCCGGGGCGCAATTCTTCAACGCCATCGAAACCAATGCTCCCAGTATCGCCGCCGTTTCCGCCGCCGCCCCCCAAATCACCGGCGAAACTGGCAAGAAAAACGTCGCCGTGATGAATCTCGTCATCCCCCGCGACACCGATAATCCCGAAGCCGCCGTCAAATTTGCCCTCTTTGCCACCAATCCCGACAATCAACTCGCCTTTGCCCAAGCCGCCGACGTTTTACCCTCCACCGAAGCCTCCGTTGCCACCTTCATCGACAACATCAACCAAAAAAGCAACGCCAAACCCCTCGAAAAAGCCCTACAAGTGAGTGCTTCCCAACTTTCCGAAGCCGAAGTCCTAATCCCAGCCATGAAGAACCTCAACGTCTTGCAAAAAGCCATCTACGAAAACTTACAAGCCGCCATGCTCGACCAAAAAACCGTCGAACAAGCCGTCAGCGATGCCGCCGCCACTTGGAACAATGCCCAATAACCAACCGTGACCAATTAAGGTTTTGTGCCTATCGTCAAATTCCTTGTAGGGGCGGGGTTTCCCCCCTTGTAGGGGCGGGGTTTCCCCCCTTGTAGGGGCGGGGTTTCCCCCCTTGTAGGGGCGGGGTTTCCCCCCTTGTAGGGGCGGGGTTTCCCCCCTTGTAGGGGCGGGGTTTCCCCGCCCAAGAC
>JGI12109J20283_10015183_pt1 | contig 11759 bp, 13 predicted proteins | sample ElkSlonscriptome_12_FD_20283 | JGI IMG/M metagenome (IMG submission 20283) | reverse complement strand
GACATCAGCGTTGGGGTCGCCGCCAGCGTCCGTCATTTTCTGCTCTTGACTGACGTCTTGCTCACTTTTGAAGACATCACCCGCATCCCCAAGATCTGGCAGCCCCGCATTTATTCGAGCTTCGTTAAGCTTCGCGACATTCTTTTCATACAGCATGGTCGCGGCCTGCGCCATCTTCAACTCATCCCGCGCCTGGGAGGTACCTTGCGAAATAGTGAAGCCTGGCGCATAGAAATCGATCACCTCATTGTTGAGCCCTTCGAAGATGATATCGGCCACTGGCTTGATGGCATAGCGGAAAGTCTCCCCCGATTCCACTTCACTCGTGGCCCTGTTCGACGGCTCTCCAACGTTGAAATCCCGAGCGCTCAAACCAAAGCACAGAGCGAGGATCCGGATGATCCATTCATAGTATTTCAGGTATAGTCCTTCGTCTGTGCTCGCTCCAATTTTGACGACGTTGATGCCTTTTCCACCCTCAGCGCTGCCGAAAATTGGCATGCGTTTTCGCCCCACCACCTCATATTCAAAGAACTCACGAAAGGCATTTAGCTCAACTGGCGTCGACGGGCCAATGTCGATCAGATAATCGTTGTAGGCCTTCGCCGTGGTGTTTTGCTGAAACTTGCTGAGGCCAAGCCAGGAGACGACAATCTCAAAAGCAATCTCCAAGGGCGATTTGGGGTTTAAGTCGTAGGAAGCGGTGGAGCGTTGCAAAGAAAACATGTCCGCATCCATCAGGGGAATCCAATCATCAGATTTCGTGCTGTAACCTGTATCAAAATAGCGAGGAATAATACCCGATCGCTCCGGCAGCCAATCCAAGTTAAGTCGAATCCGCTCAGGGTCAATGACCCGCAGCCAAAAGGCCTGACGACGAATCACACTACCTTTCTCTGGAGTATCGTCATCAAAGTTCTTCATATCCCCAGGGCTTCGTTCCACCATGGCCCGAAGGTTGACAATCAAATCCTTGATGATCTGATGCAGTACGGCCTTGTAGGTGTTTGCCCCTTCAATATCTTGATTCGGTCTTGCCAAGGCCCGCCTCAGCCCCTCAGCCTTCTTCAAATCCGCCTTCGACGGCTGGAAGTCCAATCGGTTCTCCCACGGATCGCGAGGTGGTTCAATTTGCCAGGGAATAGCTTTAACCCCACTCGCAATGCGCTCAATTGCCGCCGCACACGGCGGGGTATCCGCAAAGGCCCGCAGCGTCCGCAGCGGTACTCGTCCTTGCTGGTTAACTGACCGCGAAAAGTGGCCGGTCAGTTCAACCTCTGGATATCCGTATGGACTGATCCCAGTATTCAGACCCACTCCAGATCGGTGAATAATCGAGATGCTTTGACCGCTACTGCCACCCGCAAATGAAGCCGTTTTACGGTGGCCTTTTATTCCAGCCATCAAGTCCTCCCCAATACAGCAAGGCGTTCCACTCAACAGAGTGCAACGCCTTGGGGTTAATTCAAACCAAGTATAGCTAGCTTAGTCGCTTCCATCGAGCGATCAAGCGTGCTGCGGCTTGACAGCACTCCCTGAACAGATCATCTTGACGCGCTTCAGGGTTCAAGCTGATCAAATAGTAACCGCCCCTCCCCGTGCCCTCGCCCAAGGCTCGGCCAGCGGAAGCCCAACCCAAGTCGACAACTTCATTCCGAGCCCGCCGGGAGATGTGTTCCGTGACCTCAAAACTCATGCCGACTTCGGCGGCCAGATGCTCCGCCAGAAAGGGCGTCGTTAGTTGTTCGTTTAGATCGAGCAAGAAAGCGACCAGGCAGATCGCCTCTGGATTACTTAGCCGTATCGGCAAGGTGTCACAATAGGCCCGTAATCCAATCCTTAACTGCACCACCGGGTCTCTTGTTAGCAGCATCATAACCTCCAATCGTCTATAGACAGGATACTGCCTCTCTATAACCCCTGAATCATCCTTTATACTCAAAGAATAATTTTGACGCCCCTACCTTCGTCGAGAGGTGGAGCGCTGTGCTTTGAGATGGTACAACCTCCCACTTACCGCCTAAAAGCGAAGAATATCACTGCTATCTCTCAGGCTAGCGACCCCACGGGGCTGAAAGCCAAGCGCACCTTTGCCGCTCGGGCGGCCCAAGAGCAGGCCGATGGGATCAGTGCCTGGTATGAACAGGGGGGCCAGGTCTTTTTGGCCTGGGTGCAAGAGCATTACCGCACCTGGACCGGGCAGCCGTTAGATTGGGATGATCCGTACATGGAAGAACTATGGATCGCCTTTGGGCATCCGTGGTTTGAATTCGTCGTCTGCAGAAAACCTGGGCAAGTTGGTTTTACGGAGTTGTTGATCGCCTTCGTCGCGTTCTCGCTGGCCTACGTGCGAGTGCCCTCAGCGCTTGGATTTGAACAGGCGGGAAAAGTTCGAGATATTATCGCCCCCCGATTGCAACCGAGTTTTAAGGCGATTGCCCCGATCCAGGAAATCCAGCACCGATACCAGGAAGGCGTAGGGCGACAGGACATCGACACCAAAGATCGAAAAGTTTCCGTCGGCGGTATTCCAGGCACCTTCTTTTGGGCCAGCACCAGCGCCAGCGCCAAAAAGACCAAGACCGGCAATGAGCGACAGGTATCCAGTTCCGCTTCTTCCTTCACGGCGTTTACGGCTTGCCTAGACGAGATTGAAGGAGCTCCGGCTGATTTTGTTGACATCACCAAGGAGCGGCAGTCGCGTTGCACCATGCGCACTAATCCCCTCCGGGCGGGTTCCACGCCGGGACCAGAAGGTGGCGTGGTGGACTCATTAATTCAAGGTGGGGGGTATTTTTTTAAGTGGATGGTAACCTGCCCGAAATGCGGTCACCAGAACCTTTTAGACCCCTTTGGAAACTTTGTAAAACCCTTTTTGGTAACCCGTGAGGACGGCGAACAAGAGGAGCGCTACATTGACGAGGTCGGGCGGGTTCAAGACTGGTTTTGCCACGATAATTCCTCTTTAGAGCAGCGCATCAACACGGCCTATGTTGGTTGCGTGAAGTGCGAGGGCGAACTTACTCGTGCCGACATCAACCAAGGCACCTATCAGTGTGAGCGTACCGGAGTAAGATTGGTTGAGGAGGTCGATCGTACGCTCGCCAACCAAGAAGCGGTAATCAACGTGGTGGGGATTGATATCCCTCGAATCGCGACCGCCTTATTCAAGCCGGCCGTGCAGGTACGCAAGCTGGTCGAAACGCGCAATGCTTTGGACGCTCTCCAGCAGGGGCTTGGTCTCGCCGCTTCCCTTGTAGGGGGGCGCATTGATCTGAAGCGACTACGCTCTTGCGTCCGCCCACTACCCGATCACCTCCGCGATCGCGAGCCCGACATGATCACCCTCGGCGTGGATCAGGGCGTGGCTCATCACTGGGGAGTTGTAGGGTTTTGGTATGTTCCCAAAGCCCGCACTCCCGACTTGCAGTGGCAGCAGGCGCACGTCTATATCCCTTGGTGGGGCCACATCATCGGCTTTAATGGCGTCCAAAACATCATTGACGAATGGAAGGTAGACCTCGTCGGCATTGACAATGAACCAGAGTTGGCAGCGGCAGGGCAGTTTGCCAAAGAACGCCCCCCACAGACGCCACCCCTAACCACGCCTCCCGAACTTAAGGCGAAAGGGCAAACTTTTCTGTTTGACCAAGTCAAGCTTAAAGGGGAGGATTTTCGCCGTACCGTAAGGATTAGCCAAAAGCAGAAGATTTACGTTTATAGCCTCGATCGCACCTTTGGCCTCGATGCCGTGCGAACCCGTGTTTACCAAAACCGCTACACCTTTCCCGTCGGCACCGTGTATGACGCCAAGGACAAAGACAACCTGTTTGCTCATATCCTCAGCAGCGATCGCCAAGAAGGCCAATGGATTCAGACCCCAGGACTGCCCGACCACCTATTTCACGCTCTCAATTTCCAAGAGATGGTGGCTCTCACTCATTTTTATGAGCCAGCTTTTCAGCGATTGCAGTACACCAGCACCGACCGACGAGGCTCCAAGGGCAAATATACGATCACCCCAGAGAATATCCAGCGCATCCACTCCTTCCGGAGCACGCAACCGTCGCCCGACTATCGGGAGCTATCGAGTGAAGTTCGAGCTTGGTACGTCAGTACATTTGAAAACACTCTGCTGAGCTGGGTCGAGGAAGCGCGACCGATTGAGGAACCGACGATGGGTTTCTGGGAGGCCATGCGTCTGCAAAACGTGGAACCGACCGACGCCGCTCGGTTCTATTTCATGGCTCAGGGCTTGTCGATCCCTGACCGGCTTCAAAATGCGGAGTCATAATGGGACATAACCCGATCTATTCAAGCCAGATCCGCTTGCGGACCTGGCTTTTTCGTGTCTAAGCCTCGACCCTGCGGCGATCGGATAAAGCCCGAGCCAACGTGACAGTATCGGATCCAATCTCGCTTCCCAAAGCCAGCCCGATCGCCACTCGCGAGACCTGGGTTAACGGAGACAATAGCTGCACTAAATACTGCTCAGTAACTTCTGACTCAGGGTTAGGCGGAAGGAGCAGGATCACCTCTTGATGCTTGCCCTTTTCCACCCGGTCAATCAGCGGCTGAATATGTAACGCCTCAGGTCCAATTCCATCGATAGGCGAGATCAATCCCCCTAGCACATGGAAACAGCCGTTATACTCGCCCGTCTTTTCGACCGGGATGACATCTCTAGCAGAGGCCACCACGATCAACTTTGTGCGATCTCGCTTCCCCTGCTTCGCCTTTTGGCAAACTTGGCACTCGCCATTCTCCGCGAAGCTATAGCAGCGATGGCAAAATCCGACGAGGCGCTTCGCACGTAGCAGTCTGTCAGCCAATTCTTCGGCAAATTCAGGAGGGAAAACCATCACCTGCATCGCCATCCTTTCAGCTGTAACTGGCCCGACCCCGTCAAACTGGCACAGCGTCTCCACAAGTTGCGCCATTGCGGGCGAATAGCCAATGTCAGTCATGGATCGATCCTGGGGGCGTCAATTTTAGGCCGTCGCTGGATTCTAGCGCTGCCGCTTGCTTCACCTGTAGCGCCTGCCGCAAAGTTTCCTGCAACCAAAACAGGGGCTGACTCTCTCTTGGATTTAGCAACAGAGTGACGCGCTCCAAGTATCGATAGATCCAAACGGCGTATGCCTTGGGCAGTACGATGGATATCTGTTGGGGATTAGTCTTCATCTTTTTTGCCTGCTTGCAGTTGATTTTCCTGTCCGTTCGTGACTAAAATCAGCCGTTCCTTGGCCCGAGTCAAAGCCACATACATAACGTTGAGCTCTTGTTGATATTCTTCTCCCGTTTGGTTTTGCCACTCTAATGGCATGCAGTCAAAATTCAGAATGTAGACGGGGTGGCCGTCGTGAGCCTCTAACCCCTTTGCCGAATGGCACGACATCAGCTCAATCGCGGGCTTACGATCTAACCAATCTCCGTTCTCCCCAACCGCACCCCCAAAAACCTCTTTGATTTTGTAGCGCAGTTGAGCCATCGAATGACAATCAAAGCTGGAGTAACAAACACTCAGCCCTTGAGCTTGGTCAAGCAGCATCTCTGCTTTTGCGCCCTTCGGAAATTTCATTCGCGACAGACACCCTGCCACATACTCATTGAGAAAGCCGCGAAAGGCAACGTAGTCGAAGCCCTCCATCTTTTCAACCCGGTGGGTTAACTCAATCAACCCTTCGGTCAAGTCCGAACCTCGCAAACGAACCGTTCGCCCCGCTGCCATCAAACGGATACAGAGACCAATTAACGGAGCTTTTTTTCGGCACAAGACCTTATCAAAGGGTTCCAGACAGGCAACCAAATCAGCGCTGGGATCTAGACTCAGGATTTCCCCTTCCGGGGCGGTCGGCAAGGCCCGCAGGGCCGGGCGCAACGCTGCCGCTGCCGCTACGATCGCCTTGGCGCAACGACGGGTTTCCGACAGCGTCAAAACCGTTGCGCCAAGCCTTTCGACCAGGCGCTCAAAGCTTCGAGGATCCGCGCCAGCAAACATGTTGATCGCCTGATCCGGGTCGCCTACACAGACGACTCGCCCCTGCGGCGCAAGATGCCTGAGGACGAGCTCCTCCTTCGCTGGACTCAGGTCGTGACACTCATCAATGAGGATTTCGAGGAAATTGCGGCGCGGCCGTAAATCGTAGTACAGAGGCAAAAATATCATGTCGAGAAAGTCGATGGGTCGCCGCAAAACCTCCCCATCCCCTTCCCCTTCCCCTTCCTCCACCATGGCGACTCCTTGCTGTAGGATGCCGCGGGCCGTGATCTCAACCTCGTCCCGCACCCAGTCAGGATAATCAGCAGCAATCCGAAAACGGTCCATCATCGCTTTGATTTCGTCGTTTGCGTGAAGATGATCCAAGCGAAACTCAACGATGAACGTCAGAGTCTTTCGCAGAGTCGACACGATGTCGGCTGGCTCAGGCGGCTGGGGCGTCTTATGTTCTGGAGGAATATGGTGAGACCCTTTCTCGCGTCCATGGCGAGCGCTCCATTGGGCAGAAATTCTCACCCCCTCATTCCAGGCCAACTCGCCATATTTATCGCTTTCGGTCACTTCTAGCGATGATCGGCCAAACTTAGCGGCCAACATCGACATCCCAAGCTGATGGATGGTCTTGCACTGCGCATCCGAACCCAGTTCTGCCTTTAATTCTTCGACAATCCGGACATTAAAGGCGCACAGGAGCGGCTGAATCACTCCTGGCGTCTCTTGCTGGATCAGCCATTTGGCCATAAATGATTTCCCGCAGCCGGGACCGGCTTTGATCGCGATATTTTGGCGACGATCACTCCGGTATAGCCGAGCGATCTCCTCCTGTTCCGGCGAAAGCACAATGCCGCTGCCAGACATCGCCCCCTCAAAAAAGGTTTGCTCCAGCAGCGGCAGTTGCAGCTCGTTCATAAAAAATTCATATGAAAGGGAGTTGCATACGATAGTAACGTAGATATGTTCGGTGAACTAATTAAGACCAACGAATTTTCGTTGGTTCCTCCTATGTTTGTACTATCCCCAGTGAACCAATCACTCAAACTAGAGCTTGGCCAGATCGCTTCCGACATCTGGCAGGATTCCGGTGTGGCCTACCAAGTCAGCAGCGCTGGTGGCCTTATTGGGGGTGACAACGCCAGTTTGCAGTTTAATGCGTTCAATGCGGGGGAAGCGTACGACGAAAACACAGCTATCTTAGCGATGAACTTTTGGCAGTCGTGGCAAATCAACTGGAGCTCACCGTCCCCTGATATTGCCACCAACATCGCGGTTGTCGTGCGTGGCGTACCCTTCTCGCTAAGACAAGGTATCTGGTATCGATTACGGGACAACGAGCAGTTGCCTTATCCGCCGGTGCCAGACGCTGACCAGTTTCTCCAGTTTGAAGGGCAGTCAAATGTCATCGTCGAGGAGCTAATCGACCGAGTGCTCTCCAACCCAGTCACCTTCCCGGACAGATCGTCTAAAATCGGTTTGGAATAACCCCCCTTCGCGGAACTCCATTGCCAACTCTAAGATCGGAGTTACGGCCCCCGATTTCACCGTTGTGTAATGCTCCTGTAAGACAGTATTGATGTGGCGCTTGACCTTTTTGCAGGCCCGCCCCCAGTTACGATCGTCGAGATATCGAGGATTGCGACTCATCGCCTCCAAAGAATCGTCGCGATCTCGCACAAAACGCCCCCCTTCGCGAACCATCCAAAATGCCGAAAAATCCTGCATCGCGGCATCCGGAGTTTGCAGGGCAATTCGAACCTGCTCTGGCTCTTTGCCAACCCAACCGATGAGGCGGACGACGACGACGACACGAAACAGCGGCCGCAAAACAGAAGGGACAGCAGCATTCGTCAGCATAATCGCTTCACGAACGAGAGGTAGTACTACGACCGCAACTTCGTCGGTCAACTGATGAAAGTCGGGACCGGAACGAGTGGCAGCTTGCTTGGAACGGGGGATGAGCTCAAGGAGTTGAATGGAGGGGGAGACGGTCGTCATTAGCCTTTCAAGGAAATTAACGTCGCGTCATCGAGTCTGATACTGCTTAGAAAAGACGCGGTAGCACCGTCAAGAAGGGCTCCGGCGTATTGGTGCAACGGGAAGGTCAGCAGATGCTTGCTAGTCGACCTGGTGGGCACGAAAAAAGTCCCGATCCGCACTCTATTGTGCTCGTGGCTATATTTCTCCCACTCTACCGACAGGCTATCAACACCTTCTACCCATTTCTCCAGCTCTAGGCGCAAGTGAAAGACCAGATATTCTGGCTCAATATCACTTAACGGCTGGAATAGGTCGGGTGCCAAACCCATGGTGGGGTGCATATAATCCTCCCCACGCCGTGTCAAGCATACAGTAATAATCCGATCAGCGATCGCCGCCGAACTGGACAGTATCCTTAACGAATTATGGGCATGAACTGGCCAAAGCGATAGCTGTTGACCAATCCCATCATACGGAGAGCGCACTTTAGCACACAAGGGAATCGCTAATCGACATCATACCCACAAACAAAAAAGAACCCCGTACAGAAACCTTTAAGATTTCTATACGGGGTTCTTCTAAACTTGAGCGGGCACTGGAACAACCAGTGCCCAAGGGGCGATGAATACGATCATCAACACGGCTGCGCCGAAGCCAACTTTGGCTCCATAATGCTGGTGAATCCACCATAGGGCACTGGTCATGACGCCGATTATAACGGCTATCGGGATCGAAGCCCCGACCGCCCAAGCCCCTGCCGCTAGCGACAAGACACTTGCCACCAAATCGGCAGGAAACAATGGAATTTTGAAATATTCTGCGATGGCCATGACCGCTAGGTAAACGGCAATCACGACAACCAGCTGTACGGCTAGTTGCATCAACATAAATTCCAGCATAGTCTGTCCTTTGACTACCTCTCCCATCTCCTGCCTGAGCAGTCGCTGACTTGAGACAGCTTCATAGTGTGGTTAGTAGCATTTGGACGAATGCACCCCTCGCACTCCCCCGCACTGGGGTCTCCCGACTTGGGACGGGACATAGGTGGTTTAGTGCGCATGCTGAAAAGGTTCAGCATGCTTGCAATTTAGGCGTTCTTTTCGACCTCCACGGTGAAATCGTAGAGGGCGGCGATATCGCCTTCGTGAGTGGCGCGAGCGATCGCAACCACGGTATCGAGAGAGTCGTGCTTGCGCACTTTCTCCCGAACGATTTTGCCGAAAAATCGGCGGAACAAGGGAATCCCCTGCCGCTTCGCAACCGTCGCCTCGGGTTCCTCTAAAGCCTGGTCAAGCAGGCGAAAGAATTTAGCAATGTCGCAGGCCTCGACGGATGCCTGCCCGATGAACACATCACCGTCGGCCATATGGCCTCGGGTGATCATTTGTCGCAGTATGTCGTCCACAACAATGCGGGCAACGTCAAACAGATAGCCTGAACTAGGGGAAACTACCAAGTAGTCTCCTGTCAGGTCGTCTGCCGGTTGGCGCACGGTGCGGGCGACTTCATATAACTGCGCATCGCGCATAGCGTCAGCCTCTGGCGTTTCAATACGCACCAGCCACATCCACATGGCACCCGACAAGCGAGCAATCGCCATGTTGGCGGGGATCTCTCTGAGGTCTTCTTCGACGACGTCAGGGAGATCCCAGTAATACTGGATGCTGAAGTCGTCGGGGTTTAACGGATCGGAGGCGTCTTGTTCAGACGCTTCCGGCTCTTCTGCAACGACGGCTTCCGTCGTCATCACAGGTTCTTCGTCACCAGTCCAAGGATCGGCGGTGACGTTTTCTTGTTGTAATTGAGTCATGGTTTTATTAGTAACTTGACCCCCTCCTCCTTAGTTCTCGACTTGGGACGAGCATCTTGCGATGGTGGAGTTAGGTCAGGGGCTCTAGTGAGCCCCTTGTTTTAGCGCTTACGCCTTACGCTACAGGCGACATCAGAGCCCGGACAATTGCAGCTTGCTGCCTAGGATCCGCAGGCTTGCGCCCGGAGCCGCGATGGGCGATCGCCTCTAGGGCGACCAGCAACAGCAAGGTCAGGGCAACGCCGACTACTTGTAATTGGCGCATGGTTTTAACCAAACATCCCCTCTCGGCTCCCTTACGGGTCTGGGAATTGGGACCCCAGATAAATACGGTTAGATGTGTGCGACCACGCCCGAAGGCGAGATCGCGGTGGTGTGCGAGTTAAGCGTCAAAAAGGCTGCTATAGGCATCCCAGGCGTTCAAGAACGACTGGGCCTGCTCATGCCCGAACTGCTTGCCGATGGCGTATAGCTCGGTGGCATGCTGGACTGCCCAGACGGTAGTCCAGCCATAAAACAGCCAGCTACCGACGCCGATCGGGAATCCCGTGATGACCATTACCACAAACAATTTTGTGGGCCAAGGGCTTTTCACCACCTTCGTTAAGAAGGAAGCGCTAAACGCTGGCAGCATGGCCAGCCACGGAAACTTCCGGTAGGTACAGCGATAGGATGCTTCGACAAAGGCATTGCTAAGCAATGCCTTTGTCGCTCGCCCTTGACGATACATATAGTCTTTGAAGTCAAATTCGCTGACTACCTCATAGGCTGTCGCCAAGGGGATCGTCATCACTCCGATAGCCAGAATGGCATACCAGAGGACTTTATGCAGAAACCTTGAGATCGCCTGACCATAGAGGCCAGCGATCGCTCTAAAAGTATGTTCTTTCATTTTGAATACTCATAGATTTGCACCGCTCCTCCTTTATCCACGACTTGCGACGGGCACCTTGCGGTGGTGGAGTTAGTGCGGGCGTCAGGTGACGCCCTGAGAAACGAGACTACAGAACAATGTGGTAGCTAATCACCAAGCGCACGAGGCAGCGTGGATGAGTCAACACGAGGGGGTTAACCATCAATGCGTCCTGACGGTACAGGACCTGATGGTTGAATTCCTTGAGCTGCTTCACCATGGCCTCGTCGTCTTCGTCATCGACGTACCAGTTGGCGAGCAAACTCTCGACCTTGTGGTACATCGTGTCCAGACTCAGTGGACTAAAAAGGTCCACCGTTGGGGTCGAGGCCGTAACCCCTAACCCCATAATCGTCAAACTAAAGCACTGATTTTCCAGCGCTTTGGTCAGCTTTTTAGACTGTTTCGCTTTCTCTTTCTTGTTTTTGAAAAACATAGGTTTTCTCAACTAAACATCCCCTCTCGGCTCCCTTACGGGTCTGGGAATTGGGACCCCAGATAAATACGGTTAGATGTGTGCGACCACGCCCGAAGGCGCGATCGCGGTGTGTGCAATTAAACGAAAAGTTTGTGAATCCAGCAGATCGCGATCTCGATCTGGCAGAGCCAGACCATGATTGAGATCGCAGTTTCATACCAATAAAGCTGTGCAACCACATCAGTGATTGCGAGTCCGAAGTAGGTTAGGGCAGTCAAAGGCCATCTAACCGCCCCCGGCAGTCCAACCCAGTAGCTGGAGGATTGCCCCCAGCGAAGGAATGCCGCGAGAGTCAGCTCTGGACTTCGCCGCTGGAGTTGGACTTGGAGGTAGGTTCCAAGCCAGTTAGATAGGACCAAAAGGCCCACGGTGTAAACGCCCAAAGACGTTGCATCTAACGAAAAAAGGGTTTCCATTTTTGGCTACTCATAGATTTGCACCGCTCCTTCTTTATCCACGACTTGCGACGGGCACCTTGCGGTGGTGAAGTTAGTGCGGGCGTCGGGTGACGCCCTAAAAAGCAATCAATTGAGATCAACCGACTGATTGCTTAAGACCCTGGCCATGTCAGAACCAGGAATGA
>JGI12109J20283_10304527_pt1 | contig 11770 bp, 11 predicted proteins | sample ElkSlonscriptome_12_FD_20283 | JGI IMG/M metagenome (IMG submission 20283) | reverse complement strand
ATTGCTGCCTTGCTGTATGCGACTAATCCGTGGGCGGTGATCTTCTCGCGGAAGATTTGGGCGCAGAACATGTTGCCCGTGTTTGTATTGGCGACTGTTGCAAGTGGTTTGATCGGGTTTTTAGAGGGGCGTCGTTGGGCGCAGATCCTGCATTTTCCCTTGCTTGCGCTGACTGGGCAGATCCATTATGGGGCGTTTGTCATCATTCCAGTGACGGGTGTTTTGCTCATCGCAGGGCGGCAATTGACCCATTGGCGTGTGCTTGGGATTGGGGTTTTACTCGCTGGCGCGGTGACTTTGCCGTATGCTGTTGGGATGAATAATGCGGGTTTAAACACGCCATCAGCTATCCGTGCAGCGATAAATGCCACACCAGAGGCTGAGTCACCCCAAGAGGTCATCACAGATGCATCAGTTCGTGGGGCTGCTATTGTTTTCAGCGGCGCGGATTTGCATTCTTTGGCTGGCCCACAGCAATTTCAGGCGTATTTAGATCAAGTACCGGCAGTTTATCCACTATTCTATATTTTGCCATTATTGCTGTGTTTGTCTTTAGTTTGGTTGTTAGTGGATATGTTTCATTTTGGTAAGAATAAGCGATTTTGGCTCTATAGTACCCTTATTGTCTGGGTTTTATTTCCTATAGTCATTTACACCATTACATGGACGACCTTCTTTATCCATTACCACATTCCCGCTCATGCGGGTGGATATTTACTCATTGCCTTTGCTTTACAGTCATTCTCACAATCTGCTGGCAGGCTCAAGCATATTCAGCCATTATTGACCTCATTTTTTCTTATAGTCGTTGGGATTTACCTGTTACTTTGGGGGCAATTGCTACAATTTGTTGATGATCGGTACACACCAAACGGATTTGGTACACCGCTGCATTATCTTGGCGATGTGCGATCGTTCATTTCTTCACAATCGGATCAGCCAGGGCGTTCGGTTATTGCGTCTGTTGGTGGACAGTCCATCGGCATTGATGATGAACCTACAATCTGGAAGGCGTTGCTTTTTGACGTGGGTTCGGTGCAATTTGAAGATACGAATGCCCGTATCTACCCGGCAACAGATGCGATACTACTTGACCAATCCTGTGAGGGTATGGGGACTGTATTCACACTGAGAGAAGGCAACAATACGTGTTATCGTGTCAGCACGCGCTCACAAGATGACCTTGACTTGAGCGGCTACACACAGATTGACGCGTCTGTTGGTTCAACCCGCTTTGCGAACGGTGCAGAAATTATCGCTTATCAATGGGATGCACAGCAATGCCTTGATATCGTGTGGCGTGTGCATGCTGTTACTGAAATCGACTATTCGTTTGCGGTACAGTTCCTGGATGGACAAGGTGAACTTGTTGCATCTGGTGATGGCCCAGCTCTACAGGGTGCCAATTGGCGGATGGATGATCAGATAAGTCAGCGGTTTTGTGTACAGATGGATCAGGAAAGCATAGAAGCGGTTCGATTGGGGATGTATACCTTCGATGGGACGAATTTCAGCAATGTAGACCTGATCAATGAGTCGGGAGATGCAGTTGGTCAACAGTTTACGCTTGAAGATCTATAATTTCCTATAGTCATTATCGAAAACAACATACAGATTATTCGCCATTGATTACAGATCACCTGCGCTAAAATTTCTGTGATGTATTGTTAAACGATGAAACGCAGGTGATCTGTAAATTGCGGTAACCTATAGCGGTTGCTATACTGAGAGCATTACTGTTTGGAAAGCTAAATCGCCCTTATGGACTCAAACACATTATTTACTGCTGGTGCTATATACATTGCTGCATCAGCAATTGCAATCTGGTTGGCAATGATCGTGTGGACCTACCGTGATATGCGGGCACGGTCACGTGATTCATTGGCGCAGTTACTGGTCAGCGGTATGGTTGCTGTATTGACCGTACCCGGTTTACTGATTTACGTATTCACACGGCCACGGGAAACGCTGGCTGAGGCCTATGAACGGTCATTGGAAGAAGAAGCATTACTGCAAGAGATCGAAGAAAAACCGAGCTGCCCTGGTTGCGGGCAACGTGTTGATGAACACTGGCAAGCTTGCCCGAATTGCCATACACGCCTCAAACGGGCCTGCGTAAATTGCCGTTCCCCATTGGAACTAGCCTGGTCAATTTGCCCGGTCTGTACCACACCACAACCGAATTATGACTCTACTGCTGATTTAACACCTACGTACACATCTAATAACCCACAACCTAATCCTGGTCCGCGTATTTCAGTACGTCAACAAAAACAAACGACACGTCAAGAACGTGCCGCTGAGGGATTAGAATTTATCGATGATGATGGGTATTGATCAGGTTATTCGACCTGATGAATTTTGAGCAGATTGGTCTGACCACCAACACCAAAGGGCACGCCTGCAATGATGATCAGGGTATCACCCTTATTGGCTAATTCTTCACGGTAAGCCGTCTGAATGATCAGGTCAATCATCTCATCAATTGTGGAGAATTCCTCAACCATGAGTGGCAACACACCCCAGACTAATGCCATACGCCGATAGGTAACCGGATTTGGTGTAAAGCACAGGATCGGTGTACGAGGCCGTTCACGCGCAACCCGTCGGGCTGTATAACCAGATATAGTCGTGGTGACTATCGCACGCGGGCTAAGTTGTTCTGAGATATGATAAGTTGCTTCACCAATCGAGTCGGATATGGCTTCTGAGCCACTGCCCTGGAAAAGTTGTTGCTGGCTCCAGGGTTTGGGGTTACGCCAGATGTTCTGCTCGGCGATGGCTGCAATCGTCGCCATCGTTTCTACAGCTTCAATTGGGAATTCACCTGCCGCACTCTCATTACTGAGCATCACGGCATCTGTGCCATCTAGGATGGCATTATACACATCGCTGGCCTCTGCACGGGTAGGGCGTGGCGAATCCACCATTGAGCTGAGCATCTGTGTGGCGGTGATAACGGGCTTGCTGGCTTCATTGCATAACTTAATGATGCGCTTTTGATGATAGGGTACTTCTTCTGCTGGTGTTTCCAGGCCGAGGTCACCGCGAGCGACCATAATACCCTCGACAACATCAATAATCTCGCGGATATTTTCCAGAGCTTCATGTTTTTCAATCTTCGCGATGACACCGGTATCTTTGCCCAGGTGACGCATCAACCAGCGCAGTTCACGGATGTCATCGGCGGACCGCACAAATGACATGGCAATGTAATCCGCATCTTTGGAGAGGGCGAACTCAATATCCATGCGGTCTTTATCGGTAATGGCAGAAAGGGATAGATAGGCATTCGGTGCCATCACGCCCTTGCGGGAGCTTAATGTACCCCCTAATTCAACCCGGCAGATCAAGTTACGGACTGTTGCCTTTTCCACCACAAATTCCAGATTGCCGTCGTCTAGCAGTAGGTGCATCCCTGTGGCAATATCCTTGACGAACTCCGGGTGGGGTAGGGATACCACGTTATCTGTGCCATCTGCCTCATCAAGTGTGAGGGTTACCGTATCCCCACGATTGAGTTCAATTGGTTCCTTAATTTTGCCCACACGAATTTTGGGGCCTTGGATATCACACATGATTGCGATAACGCGACCTTCTTCTTCGGCCACTTTACGGATCAGGTCGATTGATTGGCTATGGCGTTCATGATCCCCATGCGAGAAGTTAATACGGGCCACATCCATACCACCACGGATGATTTTGCGCAGGGTGGCTTCGTCCCAGGATGATGGACCAATAGTGGCAACAATTTTTGTTCGCTTGCTATAAATCTGGTTAGAGGCCACGGTTATTGTTTCCTTTCAGTGAAGTCGGTCTTTCAATCATGGGGATAGACCTAATTGTCTATCCCCATGGGTTGGCTATTCAGGTTGATAGTGGCTAGTGGTCCAGGTTGGTGAAAGCACTCAAACCTGGGTAGACGGCAGCACTGCCCAATTCTTCTTCGATGCGGAGTAGCTGATTGTACTTTGCGACCCGATCAGTACGGGCGGGTGCGCCAGTTTTGATCTGCCCGGAGTTGAGCGCGACAGCAATATCGGAGATTGTCGCATCTTCTGTTTCGCCACTGCGGTGACTGGTGACAACGGTCCAACCATGACGCTGGCTCAGTTGTGAGGCTGCAAACGCTTCTGTTAGTGAACCAATCTGATTCACCTTGCACAGCAGGGAATTAGCCGCTTTTTCATCAATGGCCCGGTTGACGCGGTCAACGTTGGTCACCAGCAAGTCATCACCGACGATTTGCACTTTATCACCGATTTTGGCGACCAGTTTAGACCAGTTTTCCCAGTCGTTTTCATCGAGGCCGTCTTCCAGTGAGATAATCGGATAGCGGGATGTCCAATCTGCCCAGAAGTCGATCATTTCCTCACCGGTGAGTTTCTTGCCTTCGATGGCGAGATCATAGGTGCCGGTTTCTTTATCATAGATTTCCGATGTTGCAGGGTCCAGCGCGATGAAAATCTGCTCACCGGGGGTATACCCGGCTTTTTCGATGGCTTCCATGATGACATCAAGTGCGGCCTGATTTGAACCCAGGCTGGGCGCGAAGCCGCCTTCATCACCAACTGATGTGGAGAACCCTTTATCGTGGATGACTTTCTTCAGCGTCTGGTAGATCTCTACACCCCAGCGCAGGGCTTCCCGGAAAGTATCTGCACCGACGGGCATCACCATAAATTCCTGAAAATCTGTACTGCCGACAGCGTGCTTGCCGCCGTTCATGATGTTCATCATAGGAACGGGTAGCACATGTGCGTGAACACCCCCTAGATAGGCGTATAGGGGCAGTTCTGCACTATCCGCAGCGGCACGCGCCACAGCCATTGATACACCGAGGATAGCATTGGCACCCAGGCTGCTCTTGTTCGGTGTGCCATCGAGGTCGAGCATGGTCTGGTCGATCTCTTTTTGATTCAGGGCATACATGCCGATCAAGGCTTCGGAAATGGCACCGTTGACTGAGTCCACGGCTTTGAGTACCCCTTTGCCGCCATAACGCGCCTTGTCACCATCACGGAGTTCGTTAGCCTCATGTTCACCGGTTGATGCGCCGCTGGGCACAATTGCGCGTCCGAATGCGCCATCAGTAAGTGATACCTCGACCTCTACTGTCGGGTTACCGCGTGAGTCGAGTACCTCTCTACCGTGGATATTGTCAATGATTGACATTGATTTCCTCCTCAATTACGAAATAGTCGTGTCAGTTGTGTGTTAAATCACACACAGGTGTTTCTCATCTCCCTATAATACATACTCGCCGCAGAATTACCACAACACAGATTCCGGCTTAAACTCGATTTAACGCATGTGTGGGTGCATGTGACAATGATTTACACCATCATATCGCTGTTATACAATACCAGAGGCGGTTGCGCGGCCTTCACAGATTTGGGCGGAATTAGCCCCTTATCAGCTAAATGCGTAGCGCCAATCCATCAATTATGGCTAGTCAGTCAAAAGATAGGCTTAAAAATGAAAACTCGGCGTTCTGTTTATCTGGATTATTCCGCGACAACCCCTACTGACCCGCGTGTACTGGAAGCGATGTTGCCCTATTTTACTGAAGCCTACGGTAATGCACTGTCGATCCACGGATTTGGGCGCAAAGCGGAAACGGCTGTTGAGAACGCTCGCGAGACAATAGCGCGGATTTTCAACTGCAAACCGTCGGAGGTCATTTTTACGAGTGGTGGCTCGGAAAGCGACAATCTGGCTATTCGCGGTGCAGGGTTGGCACGCCGTGAGGCGGGTCGTCATCTGGTTACCACACCTGTCGAACACAGTGCGGTCAGCAAGACAATTTATCAGATGGTTGAATTGATGGATTTCACACACACCGTATTGCCTGTTGATCAATATAGCATGGTAGATGTAGGTGTATTTGCGAATACGCTCACAGCAGAAACCACGCTTGCGAGTGTCATTTATGCGAATAATGAGGTGGGCAGTATTAACCCCATCCCCGAATTGGCCGAGGCAGCACATGCGGCGGGGGTATTATTACACACCGATGCGGTACAGGCTGCCGGGCAACTTAACCTGAATGTGCAGGAAATCGGCGTGGACTTGTTAAGTATATCCGCCCATAAATTTTATGGGCCAAAAGGTGTTGGCGCGTTGTATTGCCGTGATGGGATTGACTTGATTGCCCACAATGCCGGCGGCAGCCATGAGGACTATCGGCGGGCTGGTACGCACAACACACCGGGCATCGTCGGCATGGCAAAAGCCCTGGAATTAGCCTATGCAGAGCACGACCAACGCATCGCCCACTATAATCAGTTGCGTGAACTGCTGATTGACCAGGTAGCGAGCCACATACCAGGGGCTGCGTTAACCGGCCACCCGGAACAACGTTTACCATCCCATGCCAGTTTTGTATTTGATGGGGTGGATAGCAACCAATTACTGATGCACCTGGATATGAAAGGGATTGCCGTCAGTTCGGCCTCTGCATGTAAGACGGGCAACCCTGAACCGTCTGGTGTATTGTTGGCGATGGGCTATGATCGTGAACTGGCCGCCAGTAGTCTACGACTATCTATAGGCCAGCACACAACCGAAGACGACATTCACTATACCGTCACCACAATGGCCGATGTCATCAAAACGTTACGTCAGTTGAAGGAAACTTTATCACTGTGAGCAATAATGCAGATACCCGCGTCGTCGTCGCTATGAGCGGTGGGGTGGATAGCTCCGTCGCTGCGGCTTTACTGGTAGAACAAGGTTACGATGTCATCGGGATGATGATGCGCCTCTGGTCGGAGGAGACCGTCGCAGGTGGGGCGCACAATCGCTGCTGCACACCAGAGCAGATGAACGATGCCCGTCGGATTGCTGATCAGCTTGGCATTCCGTTTTATGTGCTGGATACGCAAGACGTATTTCGTAACACGGTGGTCGAATATTTCATTGATCAGCACCGGCAAGCACTTACACCAAACCCCTGCATCGAGTGTAACCGACATATTCGGTTCAGTTACCTGTACAATAATGCCATGGCACTGGATGCGGATTATCTGGCAACCGGGCACTATGCCAGGATTGATCAAAACGAAACGGGTGCGTTTCGTCTGCGGATGGGGATGGACCCAAAGAAGGACCAGAGTTATGTGCTCAGTGTGCTCAAGCAGGAGCATCTCGCCCATACTAAGTTCCCAGTAGGGGAATACCCAAAACCAGAAGTCCGTGAGCTTGCTGAGCGGTTTGGGCTTCCTACTGCCAGTAAGCAAGATAGCCAGGACTTATGCTTCTTGGGGGATGGTGACTACCGGCGGTTTCTACGCGTCCATGCCCCGGATGTTATGGAGCCGGGGCCAATTGTGTTGAAAAACGGCGACGTCATCGGAGAACATAACGGGCTGGCAAATTATACGATTGGTCAGCGCAAGGGGCTGGGGGTATCCTATCATCAGCCGTTATATGTGATTGCGACCAACCCTTACCGTAACGCCTTGATTGTCGGTGTGCGCGATGAGCTAGGACAGGATACACTTACCGCTAAACGTATGAGTTGGACCAGCAACACACCGCCCACTGAGTCATTCCAGGCACAGGTGAAAATACGCTATAAAGCCAAGCCTGTAGATGCTCAGGTGCAGCCCCTATCTGAGGACCGCGTTTGCATCCAATTTGATAGGCCATTGCGTGACATTACACCGGGCCAGGGCGCGGTTATCTACCAGGGTGATGTGTGCCTGGGTGGTGGCATTATTGAGCGACAAGATAAGGACTAGACCCCTATGAGCGATGACCAGCGGCTAGAACTGGCCTACGATATTGCATCAGTTTACAGTGAATTGGCGAATGTTGAGGCGGTTGCAGTCGCTGGCTCTCAGCTTTCAGGTGATTTTGATGAGACATCTGATATTGACCTGTATGTGTATCTGCGGGATGACCTGACGATCAACATGCGGGCTGTTATCGCACAAGAGCGGAGTTCGCAGATTGAAGTCGGGAATGCCTTCTGGGAGCCGGGCGATGAGTGGGTTGAAGACGAAACAAACATTGATGTAGATGTCATGTTCCGGCGCAAACAATGGATTGAAGATCAACTTACCCAGGTGTTAGACCTCTACAATGCATCTCTAGGGTATTCAACGTCAATCTGGTATAACCTGCGGCAGTCAAAGATACTGTTTGACCGGCATGGTTGGTTACATGGGCTAAAAGAACGCGCCATGCAACCTTATCCTGATGCGCTACAACGCGCCATCATCGCTAAGAACTTCCCGATATTGCGCAATCGCATATCATCATATTACGCACAGTTGGAGAAAGCGATTAAACGCGGTGATCTTGTCAGCATCAACCACCGCACAACTGCGCTTGTAGCTAGCTATTTTGACGTACTTTTTGCCTTGAATAGGCAACCGCATCCCGGTGAGAAGCGTATCATTGTTCAGGCGGAATTACTGTGTCAAAAACGCCCGGTTGATATGCGTTCCCAGGTGGAATCATTGTTCAAGTATATGGGCGAACCGAGCGATGCCTTGCTCATAACCGCTAAATCGTTACTTGATGGCCTGGAATATCTTGTTCGTGCTGAACGCTTATATCCAGTTGAGGATTAGACGTTTAGCAAGAATTCGATCACAGGTTCTCTGTACAGCAAAAGCATAATCGTCCCCAGGACGATATACGGGCCATAGGGTAGGGCTGTGTACGCGCTATAGCGTTGACCCAGCAACCGCCGGCTTACCAGATAGATAATCGCTCCGAATGCACCGGCGAAGACTGTAACAAACATCGCGAAGATGAGTGCACGCCAGCCCAGCATCAACCCGCTGAGCATGGCTAACATCACATCCCCATAACCAAATGCGACCTCGTTGATCTCCTGCCCGCGTAATTTACCCATCACATAGGTGAACAGATAGCCACCGTTATACATCAGGAAAAATATTGCAAATCCGAGCAAGCCACCGGCCAGTGCCTCACCGATGCCCGGAACCTTCATGCCCACATCCAGGTTGCCATCGAAGATGGTGGTAAGGATGGCGTCCAGCAGGGCGACCACCGATGACGGAACGATCACCACGAACAGAATAAGTTTATGCTCCAGATCAACAATGGTGATCAATGACAGGATGAACATATAAATCATCCAGAAACTAAGCTGAAGCACACCAAAATTGGTCACATCCGGGTTGTTAATCACGGCATTCACCGTGAGCATCATCAACCCGGCGGTAAAGATTTCAGTCAGCGGGTAACGCCAGCCTAATTTGACGCCGCCTGGTGATTGACGTTTACCAAACAGAAAGGCTGTGATACCCAACCAGGCAATAAATGGTCGCGGCTCATCGTCGTTCTGTGTGGTGGCCCGGACCTCCTCATCACTGCTGTGGACGGCAAACTTCTTACGGAGTGACACATAGCGCGGTAAACGTGGTGATCGACGTAATGGCAGATCATCAGCGAGGGCATTAACCACACCACCCGCCAATATACCAATAATGGCTGCGATAATGAGTTCGATTGTCATATAAAGACGCTCCTACGGGATGGTTGGTGCGGGCGGTAGCAGCATCAGTGAAATAAGCAGGACAACCAGAACCGCCGCTAATGTGCCAATGACCAGCGCAACCTGTTGGGCTGCTGTCAATTGCTGTGGCACGTTCACTGGCGGACGGTCATCAATATGAATCTGTATGGAGTCAACCCGCCCGTATCGAATTCGCCATGCCGCCAACCGGGGAGACTCATCCTGCAACCCGACGATGACATGAATAAAATCAGGATAACACGACTCTTGTCTATCTGTGGATGAAGGAACGGGCGCACTACGTGGATGTGAGTGATAAACCCCGATAATCTGTGAAAAGTGCTGCACGACTAGCGCATCATCTACGCGAAAGTGATGGCGTGGGTCCGCAGCGATGTTTTGCGCTGGGATAATTTGGGTTACCCGGTGTCCATCGCCGAGGATAAGACCACACGCCTCGTTTGGGGCATCCTCACGGGCATGCTCTATGATGGTTCGGGCGTGTGCATGGGTCAACCAGAGTACCGTTGTCATGTGTCGCTATTTGCGCCCTCGGCGGGGATGCTAAATGTGGTTTCGGCCTGGTCTTGCGGTGGATTTTTGCTCTCGTAGAACAGTTCCGCTGACAGTGTATACTCACCGGCTGGGTCGGTCACATTACGGATGTGCATGGTGAATTCCATATTCGCGTGCATAGTCGCGATAATATCCAACTCACCGACGATTTTTTCATCATCATTCCGTGCGACGAGAATCAGGTTAGGCCGTTCTTGGAAGGGCGTGACCTTGATCTCGATATATACACGGAAACGATCCGGGTAGGGGGTGACGGTAAGTGCCTCGATCTTGATTTCATCTTTGGGTTTAGGCACATGATTTGGATCATCGAAAAATTGCATATCCATAAAGGTTAACCGTTGCTCTCACTCAGCTTATCGAACATCAAGATTTGAGGGCATTTAGGGCCTGCATCGCTGTATCAAATTGGTCCGCAGGCACCAGAATGTGATCACGGGAATAGGCGGCGAATGGCATAATGGTAACCTGGGCATTCGCCAGGGTACGGCTTATAACCGCCATAAAACCGATCAGGTCCGGCTCTAATTCAAGGTCAAACGTAATCAAACGATAGTGTATTGTGCTAATCGCATCCTCTGGCAATCGCTTACCAAATTCGCTGGATATATCGGCGCGGATGATGAGTGTGACCTCGTCCTTATCTATGATCAAGGTACTGAACGGGTCGGCAATTTCTGCGATGATGCCGGCAGCGACCACAATCGCCCGTGGGTGTAGTTTGCACATGACATAGTCGGCGTTATCGGTATAGATCGTCATCTCTTGTAGGGCTTGCTCTACAGTTTGCGGCATCAGACCCTCACTCGTCAAATTGATAGGTGGCTTCTGCATAGTAACGTACACTGCGCTGGGCAAGCTTGCGTTGCATCCAGCGGCTAAGCTGCGCGTTTTTCTCGTCCAGGCTGGTGTTTCTATCCCGCAGCGGTGCTAGCGGATAATTCACGCGCAAGGCTCGGCCATGAATGACGTGGCGACTAATCCCCGGTGGTAGATAGGCTTTATACCGCGTAGCGGCGATAATATCGGCTGGCACGTAGCGCGGAAAGATCATCAATGCAATAGCATCCGGGTACAACGGCCATATTTCAGCCGGTTCATTGATGGCGGTGCGGTAGAGTGTGGCATTCTTCTGGTAGATGCTGACCAGATGCCGTAGGGCAGCATTGCGTTCATGGGTGGATTGCACCGGTCCGGTAACAGCGATTACGCGGCCTTCTGGTAGGATGAGATGGGCAATGGCGTCACGGTCCTGGCCGTCTTGCAAGCGCATATCATCTAGCTTGTTGAATGCTTCAAGCAATAAGTGAATATCCCAACCACTGATGATGTGACTCCATGTATCCAATTCGACATAGCCACTCTCATATGCGGCGACTTGTACCAACAAATGTGGGTACCCCAACTCACGGAATGAATAACACCGGTTGGCCCCATCCAAAATGACATATTGTGACTGATCCATCGGCGCGACGATGGGCGGGTTGATGATCACCTCGGCATCGCGCAGCCGCTCCACAAGTGGTAAAGATCGCTGGCTATCGTGTTCCTCATGGGCCTGGGCAGCAGTCGTTGGGATGATGCGTAACTCTGGTGGCGGCGCATTGGTATGCGACGGCTCCATATGCAATCCTTTACGGTAAATTTGTTGGCTCTTTCGGATTTCGCGTGGTAGCTCTCAATAATCTACAGAATTGG
>JGI12109J20283_11363769_pt1 | contig 11777 bp, 8 predicted proteins | sample ElkSlonscriptome_12_FD_20283 | JGI IMG/M metagenome (IMG submission 20283) | reverse complement strand
CATGGGCATATCCTAGCATCTTTGAAGACTACGGAAAACCAAAGGCCCCCGGCCATCCGGAAGATTCCGAACGTTTGCAGAGCGGAGAAGACCATGGACCTGAAACTGGATCGCATCAACGAAGAAGTCGTCACCAAGGCCGCCGCCCGCTGCCGCGAGAAGGGGATCCGCATCCCCACCCTCGCACAGATGAAGGACCCGACGCTCATCCCGCAGGCCATCCAGGACCAGGTTGCCAAGGTCGGGCTCTGGGACTTCGATCCGCTCAACCTCTTCCGCATCACCTGGAAGAACGATCCCGACACCGGCCTGTACAACGAGGGCAACTGGATCGAGTTTCCCCGCGAGTTGACCGGCGTGGACGCGCGCATCATCGGCCTGGTCGGCAAGTGGTTCCCCACCGGGGCGCACAAGGTGGGCGCGGCCTTCGGCTGCCTGGCGCCGCGCCTGGTGACGGGCCAGTTCGACCCCACCAGCCAGAAGGCCGTCTGGCCCAGCACGGGCAACTACTGCCGCGGCGGGGCCTTCGACAGCAAGCTGCTGGGCTGCGAATCGGTGGCCATCCTGCCAGAGGAGATGAGCCAGGAGCGCTTCGACTGGCTCAGCGGCGTGGCCAGCGAGGTCATCGCCACGCCCGGCTGCGAGTCGAATGTGAAGGAGATCTACGACAAGTGCTGGGAGATCCGCGAGACGCGGCCCGAGTGCGTCATCTTCAACCAGTTCGAGGAGTTCGGCAATCCCATCTGGCACTATCACGTGACCGGCGGCATCATCCAGGAGATCTTCGAGAAGGTGGCGCGGCCCGGCCAGCGCCTGGGCGCCTACATCAGCGCCACCGGTTCGGCGGGCACCATCGCCGCGGGCGACTTCCTGCGGACCCGGCATCCGGACATGATCGTCACCGCCATGGAAGCCCTGCAGTGCCCCACGCTGTTCAGTTGCGGTTTTGGTGGGCACCGGATCGAGGGCATCGGCGACAAGCACGTGCCCTGGGTCCACAACGTGCGCAATACCGACATGGTCAGCGCCGTGGACGACCAGCAGTGCATGGATCTGCTGCGCCTGTTCAACGAGCCGGCGGGCCAGGAATACCTGCACGGCGAGGGCGTGAGCGAGGAACTGACGGCGCAGCTGCCCCTGCTGGGCATCAGCAGCATCTGCAACCTGGTGGGCGCCATCCAGACCGCTCGTTACTACGACATGGACGGCCGCGACATCATATTCATGCCCCTGACGGATTCGGCGGAGATGTACAGCAGCCGGCTGGTGGAATCCACGCAGAAGCAGGGCCCGTACAATCGGGAAAAAGCCATCGCCCACCGCCATCGCTGGCTGCTGGGCTGCACCCCGGACTACGTGCGCGAGCTCAGCTACCACGACCGCAAGACGCTGCACAACTTCAAGTACTTCACCTGGGTGGAGCAGCAGGGTCGCACCGTCGAGGAACTGCGCCGGCTCTGGGACCGCGATTTCTGGGTGGAGGTCTTCGCCTCGGCGGAGAACTGGGACCCGCGCATCGAGGAGTTCAACGCCCGCGTCGGCCTCTAGTCGGCTCGGAAGGAGAAGCCTTTTTTCTCGATCTCACCCAGGTCCATCTCGGCCAGGGGCGGGCAGAAGGTGAGCTCCAGCAATTCGTAGTAGGGGTCCAGGGCGGCGCGCACCGACGCCGGCAATTCCGAGCCGGCAAAGGGCACGCCCGACTCCTCCCGGTCCAGATTGTCGGCACCTTCCTTCCAGGCGACGGCCTCCTCGGCGCGACCGGCTTCTTCCAGGGCCACGGCATGCCGCTCCATGAACCTCCGCATCAGGCGCAGATCCCGGGTGTCCATGGCCCCGCCCTCGTCCTCGACACCCGTCTCCGGGATGCGTCCCAGGTACGAGTAATAGGACAGGACGTAGATCCAGGTGTACTCGCCCAGGCCCATGTCCTCGGCGATGAGGGCGTCATTGCGCGTTTCCAGCACAGCGCCCAGTTCCGTGACCATGCCCTTGACCGATCCCATCACCTTGCCCAGGCCGCTGAGGACCTCTCCCACACCGGGGTCTTCCTTCCCGTCCACCTCGTCCATGGCCGCGAAACCGGCGGCCACCTCCTCGATCTTGCCGCAGTGCTCGACCACCTCCGCGCGTACGCGCAGGAAGGCCTCCAGGCGCTCGGGGCGCAGGCTGTCCACGCCGGGGCGGAAGGCCTCCATGGGGCCGGTCTCTTCCTCGAGGGCCGTCTGGCTGTCCACGGCATGGTTCATGGGCCGCATGAAGATGACACCCGCGCCCACGGTGAATAGAATGCTCAGGATGATGGCCAGACCGCAGCCGGCCCCGCAACCGATCAGCCATTTCTTGCCCGCGCCTGCCATGGAAGGTCCTTTCCGGAGGTGTGATCCGCGTATGCCCGGGAACATAACGGATTGTCCCTGCAAGAAGTTGCGAAAATCCGGGTGCGACCATACAGGATTGTTATTATCCTGTTAAAAACAATAGGGCGTTCTCAAGAACACTGCTATGGAGGTAACCTATGCAATTGCAAGTTTCTGGACAGATCGACACCCTCGTTTCCGATGGCAAGATCACCTCCGACGACGCTTCACGATTTACCGAGTTCGTGGAGACCTGCAACCGCGAACTCATGACCCACCCCGTCATCACCGACAACAAGTTTTGCCAGTGGTTCGCCAAGGGCGAGATGGACCGGGATATCGTCAGGCACTTCGTCACCCAGTTCAGCGTCTTCTCCAATCTCTTCCTCATTGCCCAGCTCCAGAAAGTCATCAACGCCGGCAGCCTCGAGGGCATGCGCGCGTCCAAGGAAATCCTGGCCAACGAGCTGGGTGTGATGTTCAACAAGCCGGGCACCAGCCTCTCCGGTTCCGACGATACCGACCGCGAGGGCGACCCCGATTGCGTCTCGTTGCAGGGCAGCGTCGATGGCGGCACCTTCCGCTTCCGCGCCGCCCACTTCGAGTGGCTGGTCCGCATGGGCTCGCACCTGGACCTGGGTTTCAACGACATGGGCAAGCGCCGCCACGGCACCCCCGCCACCATCTACTTCTGTGACAAGCTGTCCGAGATCTACGGCAACGAAGACCCGAACATCGCCGAGGGCGCCAGCTTCGCGGTGGAAAACTGGGCTGCCGCCGGCTTCTGGAAGCAACTGGTGGCCGGCCTCGAGCAATTCAAGAAGCGCGAGGCCCCCAAGATGCCGCTGGCCTTCTTCACCTGGCACGACAAGATCGAGGAGCAGCACGCCGACCACGTCATGGACGAACTGGAAGAGCTCTACTTCGAGGAAGGGTTCGACGAGGAGAAATTCCTGCAGGGCGGCCGGGCCATGCTCGACGGGGTGCAGGCATTCTGGGAAGGTCTGGATCAGCACCGCATCGCGTACTACTTCGGATAATATCCCAGCTTGATCAAAGGGCCCCGGTGAAAACCCTCACCGGGGTTTTTTATCCGTCAGAAACGGGCTCCACCACCTCGACCTTGTCGAAGGTCCAGATATAAACCACCGCGACAAGGCAGATGGCCGCCATCAGCCAGTTTTGATCCCGCAAAGAGAGCAGGGTGATCCCGGTGAAGGCGCCCCCGAGACCGCCGACGAGGAATCGCCGGGACAGGGAAACCCCGAGCGCCGCCCCACACCCATCACACGACCAGCGGGACCAAGCGGCCAGCAAAAGGGCCTTCTTGAAGGTCACCGCCCGCTTCCCACAACGGGGGCAACAACCTCTGTCACTGAGGATTTTCACCACGACTCCTACCTTCTGTTGTCGATGACGAATCCGGCATCTCCCGGGCCCGCGAATCATCCAGTCCGCGCCTGCGGATTTCCTCCGCCAGATGGTGGCCACCCCTGCCGTTCATGACCAGCACGGCGAACCCCCCGGCCACACCCCCCATCACCCCGCCAAAAACCGAGCTGGCGTAGGGGAAGGGACAGAGCACCTGCCCCAGGTAGTTGCCCAGCCCCACCATCAGTAAAGCAGGGACCAGCAACAGCAGGTTGAAAGGATCCTTCAGACGCTTTCCGGCCGTGGCCGCCATGACTTCCTTGCGATCAAAATCCCGCAACGGCTTCAGCTCGGGAATGTCCTTCAGATGCCAGTAGATTTTCATCGTGTATCTCCGTAGCTAACCCATGTTCATCGGTAGTAGGCTTTGAGATCCGTCCAGTCCACGCCCTCCATGGCCACCGTGCCGCAATCCTCGTCCTGCACCAGCAGGCCGCCCTCGTAGACGTGCCACTGATCGATGTCCTTTTCGCAGCAGGTCAGCACGCAGCTCGAGGCCGCGCCCCAGATCGATCCGTCCGGTCCCAGCCCATGACCCGCCGTATTGTCCAGGATCAGGCAATCGGTGATCTGCACGGATCCGCCGAGGCCGATGCCGCCCCCGGTCACCAGAGCCTCGTTCCCGCTGATCTCGCAGCCCTCCAGCCAGACTTCCGAATCCGTCACGTACAGGCCGCCGCCGACCCGCCCCCGGTTGCTGGTGAAAACACAATCCTCGAATCGAATGTTCTGGCAGGAGTGGATATATGCTCCGCCGCCATTGGAAGAAAGGAAGACGTCCACCGCATGGCCTCCGGTGATGGTCAGCCCCTGGATCAGGACGTTCGAGATTCCGTCCAGGAAGAGCACCGAACCCCAGTCGGTTGGTTGCTGGGCGTCGATGGTCACGCAGGCGGGGTCCCCGGCGGCGCTGCGCAGCGTCAGGTCCGATTTCAGGGTCAGCATGGTGGTCAAGGTGGTGGACTCGTGGTAGGTGCCGCAGGCCAGCTCGATCACGTCTCCCGCGCCGCACGAATCGATGGCCGCCAGGATGGTGGGCGCATCGCCCGTGCCCCCGGGATTCACGTTCCAGGTGACCGCCCCGGCCTGGCTTGCCGGCAGTAGCAGGATCAAAAGATAGACAAAAAGAAAATTCCGCACGGCGTCCCCCCATGTTGATAGCTGCGGCTCGGAGATCAGGCTACGTATTCATCGACTTCACGATCAAGGCGATCGCCCAGGCGGTCCTTTTCCGTTTCAAGGTCATGATCCATTTGAAGGCCCAGCCAGAAATCCGCGGACATGCCGAAGAACTTGGCCAGACGAAGCGCGGTGTCCGCTGTGATCCGCCTCTTTTCCAGAACTATCTCGTTGACGCGACGGGCGGAAACCCCGATTCCCTTGGCCAATCTGTTCTGACTCAACCCCATGGGTTCCAGAAACTCATGGAGCAGCACTTCACCCGGATGGATGGGGGATAGCTTGTTTTCATTCATTTTTCCACCTCAATGGTAGTCTACGATTTCCACATCATGGGCATCGCCGCGTTCCCAGCGAAAACAAATCCGCCATTGGCTATTGATCCGGATGCTGTATCGGCCTTTTCGGTCGCCCTTGAGCCGTTCCAATCTGTTGGCCGGCGGCACCCGTAAATCCTGCAGAGTCCGTGATCTGTTCAGCATTTTCAGCTTCCGCAGAGCAACCTGCTGGATGGCATCAGGCAGCTTTCCTGAACGCTCACGTTGGAAGACCTTTCGGGTCTCCTTGCACCTGAATGACCTTATCATTTTATCAGACTATAACGTATGACGTCATATGTCAACACATCTCTTTCCATCCACCGTATTCTTGGAAAAAAAGGGCGGGACCGAAGCCCCGCCCTTGTCTCGTTGTCCGTGCTAGTGGATCCCGAACACCACCGTCACGATGATGGTCACGATCAGCCCCAGGCCGACGGTCAGGGCCGTGAAGCCGAACACCTTCATGGCCGTCACGAAGCTGTCGGGCAGCGGGTCGACCAGGTGCTCGTCCAGCCGGCCCTCGGCCACCATCTGCTCGTACTCGCGCGGACGGTCTTCCTTGAACTCCTCGACCGTCATGCGGCCGGTGAAGATGACCGGATCCATCGGGAAGCGATCCGGACGGAAGTGCGTGTTGAAGAAGTGGATCGTGAAGATGAAGCCCGTGGCCAGCAACGCCTCGTCCGAGTGGATGATCGTCGCGATGTTGATCATCTGGCCCGGCAGGAACCGCGTGAAGAACTCGGGGAACCACAGGATCAGACCGCTGAAACCGATCATGGCCACGCCCCAGAAGACCGCGAAGTAGTCGAATTTCTCCCAGTAGGTCCAGCGTCCGTAGGCCGGACGTTCGCCCTTGTGCAGGAACCACTTCAGCGTCTGGACGAATTCTTCGCCGTCGCGCTTGTTGAACATCATGCCCTCGGGCCCGAAGATGAATTCCTTCCAGGTCTTGCGCGCGGCCGACTTCTTGGCGAACAGGTTCAGGATGTGGCGGGTGAAGTAGAAGAACGTCAGCAGGGCGCCCATGCGGTGCAGGGTGCCCGTGGACTGGAAGCCGCCCATCTGCTGGCTCAGCCACTGGGCCCAGGGCTGGTAGCTGAATTTCAATGTCATGCCCGTGACCGCCAGGGTCAGGAACGAGACGATCACCATCACGTGCAGCGAGCGCTCCAGCCGGCCGAAGCGGCGGAACTGCTTCTCGCCCTTGGCCATCTTGCGCAGCTGACGCGAGTGCTTGATGGCCTGGATGCTGCGGGGCATCCACAGCAGGGTGTGGATCCCGAAGACCAGGAAGGTGCCTACCAGCAGCGTCGTCATGAACAGCCAGGTGTAGTGCACCGCCGGATACTTGTCCCGGTCGTGGTGGGTGGCGTGGGTCAGGTAGCCGGTGAACTGGCGATGCGAACCGCTGTGGCACTGCCCGCAGGTGCCCACGATGTTGTCGTGGTGCAGGGTCGAGCGTGTATCGTGGCGGTCGAAGACGTTGTGCGTGCCGTGGCAGTCGCTGCACTTGGCGGCGCTGGTATCGCCCAGCTGGAAGATCTTCCCGTGGAAGGTCTCGAAGTAGGTCTCGGTGACGTGCTCGTGGCACTGCCCGCAACTGCTCACGATGCCCGCCTTGAAGCCCTCGGCGTCCGTGCGCACGATCTCGTGGCTGCTGTGGCAGTCGTTGCACATGGGCAGGGGGTGCTCTTCGGTGCGCTCGCCCGTGAAGTGGAGGCTCTGACGGAAGACCTCGTCGATGCCCTGATGGCACTCGGCGCAGGTATCGGCCACGTTGGCACGGTTCACGGTGCTCGCGGCGTTCTTGTGGGGCAGGATGGCGTGGGTGCTGTGGCAGTCCACGCAGGTGGCCGTCACCACCAGGCCGGCCTTGTTCAGGGCGCGGCCGTGCACGCTCTCCTTGTAGTTGGCAACCATGCTGTGCTCGGTGCCTTCGTAGCGCTTGTCGGCCACGCCGCCGTCGTCGTGGCACTTGCCGCACAGGTCGGGGATCTGGCGCACGTGGGTATTGGATTGCGGATTGTCGTGGGGCAGTATGTTGTGTCGCTCGCCGTCTTTCAGATGGCAGTCCAGGCACGTGGGCGAGTCGGGATCCCCCTGGTCGTCCAGCTTGCCGTGGATGCTCATGTTGAAAATGTCGACCACCTCGGCGTGACAGATGGAGCAATCCACCTCGCTGGGCACGGTATCGCAGGGCCGCTCATGGCCCGGGGAGGCCCCGATGTGGCACTGGATGCAGGCCACGTTCTCATGGGCGGAGCCGTGCAGGACGGCGGCGTCCACGTGCATATCCTGCCCGTCCCCGGCGGCGGCCAGGTTCGGGTCCTGGTGGCAGGCCAGGCACTCCTCGTTGCTCATGCCCTCGTTGTAGTACACCTGCCGGATCTCGTGGGGCTGGTGGCACTCGATGCAAACGGGGATCTTGTTGGGTTCGGTCTCCCACAGCTCGCCCTGGATGATCTTCTCGTGCACCTGCTCGATCAGGCCGTGGCACTGGGTGCAGGTGGATACCACGTTGTCGCGGTGGATGGTGCTCTCGGGATCGTTGTGGTTGCGCACGTTGTGGCCGGTGTGGCAGCTGGTGCAGACGGCAGTGGTGATCAGGCCTTTTTCCTTGAGGCCGCGACCGTGGATGGACTGGCTGTAGTGGGCCAGCACGCTGTCCTGGCTGACGGCGGCGATGTCGCTGACGCCGCCGCCTTCGCGGTGGCAGTTGCCGCAGGTCTCGGGAATGTTGAAGATGTTCGTGCTCGAGCGGGGATTCGACGGCGGCAGCACGTAATGGTAGCCGTGGCAGTCCCAGCAGTTGGGCGCCAGGTCCAGGCCGTTGGCGTGGGCCTGGCCGTGCATGCTGGCGTCGTAGAGCTCGGCCACGTCGTCATGGCAGTCGTAGCAACTGGGGGTTTCCAGTTCCTCGTCGTGGGGGAAATCGTCGAAGCCGTCCAGGTCGGTATGGCAATCGATGCACTCCAGGCCGATATCCCCGTGGATCGACAGTTCATACCTGTCGATGTCCACGTACAACGAGATGACCTTGCCGTTCTCGTTCTTGGTTTCTTCCTCGTCGGAGTGGCAGTCCAGGCAGTCGTCGATGGACTGGGCCATGACGGCGGGCGCCGCACAGAAAGTCAAAAACAAGAAGAGAAAGAGGGTGGCGCGATGGGCGGACGACGTGGGATGGGTCATGTTCTTCGGCTCCCCTGGACAGGAAGGGTGTTTATGGAATCACAATCCAATCCTATGCCCTGGTGCCGCATGCGGTCAAACATCTTATTTCACTACAATCAAAGAGGTTATATTCCCACAGCTATTCTATGACAAGTATTTTTTGGCGATCATTTTCATCTTATTTTAAGTATTGCATATTATTTAACTTGGAACTGTGCAATCATGCCCGCACCCCCTGTTGAGGGTAATTTTCAATATCAATAACGCAAAAAAATATCGGACATACCGGTGACAAGCGCCCGCCGGGAAGGCATCTCAGCGCAGGGGCCGGCCCCGGGTCATTTCCCGCAGCCGCCGCGAAACCGTGCGGATGATTCCCTTCACGATGCGCACATCATCGGCCAGCAGTTCGTTGAACTCTTCGCCGTTGATGGACAGCAGCCGGCTCTCCGTGTGCGCCAACGCCGTCATCAGACGCGGCTGCTCGTCCAGCACTTCCCAGATGCCGAAGGGATCCGATGGGCCCGCCTCGTAAACCACTTGCTCTTCGTTCAGCAGGTTCACCTGCCCCCTGACCACCACGTACATGCCGTCCGGCCGGTCGTTGGCCCGGTAGACGGTCTCCCCCGCACCCAGGGCCACCTCGCGCGCGATGCGGCCAAGGGCGGCCAGCTGGTCGGTGGGCACCTCCTTGAAGATTTCCACGTTCTGCAGGATGAGGGCTTTTTCCAGGGGGCTGAGCATCTCGCCTTCTTTCTTCTCCAGGTAGACTCGCGCCGCGGGATTTTCCACCGTGGCGCCGGCGTGGATGGCGCAGGCCGCCAGCCACGGATCACAGGTGGCGGCGACGAAATCCAGGGCCTCGGCCGCGCTTTCCAGCCGGGGTGCCGAGCCCGTCAGCTTGGTCTTGATGGGGCAGGAGGCCTCCCCGTTTTCGCCGTTCCCATTGCCGTTGCCGTTGCCCAGCATGATCTCCATGACCCGGGCGTGGGGACGATCCAGGATGTTGTCCAGGAACTCCATGGCGTTGGCCCGCAACCGCCGCTTGCCGGAGATCAGGCCCTGGTACGCGTTCTCCATGTCCTGGCCGGGGTAGTGCAGCGCCAGCAGGCGGAACACCGCTTCGAGGCGGATCTGCTGGATCTCGCCGATGGCCAGGACCAGCAGCGCAGTCGCCGGCCCCTCGGCGGGCAACAGGTTGCGTAGATGGGTCAGCTGGCAGAAACGCTCGCCCTCCACCTGGATCTCCTCGTCCACCAGCCCCTTGTCGAACTTCATCTTCGGATGGCGGGCCCGCATCTTGTCCAGGCTCTTGAGCACAGTGTAGCGCAGCTCCGGCTCGTGCGTGGTCAGCCACCGCATCAAGATGGATGCGCTGAGGCGCGTGGGCACCTTGGCCAGGACCTGCGGGATCACCGCGCGGCTGCGCGGGCTGTTGCCGGCATCCAGCAGGTAGGCCTCCAGGCGCTCCAGCAGACTATCGTCCTGCCGGGCCAGTTCCACCAGGGCCTTGCGCGCCGCCACCCGCTGATGCGGATGGTCCAGCCGCTGCAGCAGGCAGTCCACGCGCTGGACATCCCCGCGCCGTCCGATGCCGCGCAAGGTGGCCTCCACCACTCCCGGATCGGCATCTTCCAGCAACCGCGACCACAACTCGTCCGTGCAACCCACCGGCTGCCAGGGCATGGCGCCGAGGATGCGCCGCGCTTCGCTTCCCCAGACCGTCCCATCGGCCAGGATCATCTTCACCAGGGCGCCGTTGACCAGGGGCCGCAGTTCATCCCGCTCGCGATGCCGGGTGATAAAGGCCAGGGCGGCGTTGCGGCAGATCTGCGTGCCACTGAGCATCTCGGCCAGGAATTCGGCGCTGCGGTTCGGATCGGCGCTCTGCGTTTCCAGCACCCCGAGGGCGGCCACGCGTACGTCCAGATCGTCGTCCTGCAGCAGGCGGCGGCCGGCGGCCACGTCGGACACATCGCCGTTCAGCTGCAGGACATCCAGGGCCAGGCGCCGCACCTCGCGCCGGGGATGGTCCAACAGAGGCCGCACCGCCGGCGCCAGACGCGGCGCGCGCACCCCCTGCAGCAGATCCAGGGCGTAGCGCACCTCCCGGTCATTCCGCGAAGCCAGCGCACCCTCCAGAACCCCCAGCGAGGCGGCATCGTCCACCTGCAGGCGCATCTCCTTCAGATCGATCTCCCGGCCGGCGATGGCCCGCCGGAAGGAATCCAGATACTCCCGCCGCATCAGCACGGCCAGCCCCAGCCACAGCACGATGATCACCAGCGTGGCGATGGTGATGTGGTGCTGCTGCCAGCCCAGCACCACGCTGAACAGCACCAGCAACGCGCCGGCCACACCGCGGGCCCAGCGGTCGGCGAACATGTCGATGAAGACCTTGGTCCGTTTCTTCAGGATCAGCGGCAGGGGCAGGAAGAGCAGCTCGCGGCTGGTCTTGTCCAGGCTGTACTTGAGGCTCATCTCGCTGCCGCGCACCGCCATGGCCGCCATCAGCCCCGGCAGCAGGAACAGCCCGCCGGCTCCCAGCAGCAAAACACCCGGCAAGACGAAGATCACGCCGCCCGCCCCCAGCCACCGGATCAGCCGCGCCGCCAGCACCGCCTGGATGACGAAGGATAGCAGGCTCATGCGCCCATAAAAACGCCCCAGGAAACCCGTCAGATCCCCCTGCGCGGCGTAGGCTTCCCAGCTGTAGAACTTGAACTGGAAATCGATGAACGAACCGGCCATCACCGTCAGCGAGATGATGCCCGTCAGCAGCAGCAGATGCCGGTTACGCAGGATCACCGGCAGCAGGGGCCCGCTGCCCTCTGCGCCGCCGGTGTCCTCGTCCCCATCCGGGTCCAACTCCAGGCGCCGCCGCCGGCAACCGCAGACCAAGGCGTTGACCGCCACCGTCAGCAGCAGCACGCCCACCGCCACAAGCAAAAGATTGCGCGTGCCGATGTGCCACTGTTCCACCAGCAGCCCCGTGGCCTCCCCGCCGATGAACGCCCCGGCGATGCCGCCCAGCCCCAGCAGCGGAAAGATGCGCTTGGCCTCATTCGCGTCGAAGACGGTGTTGGCCAGCAGCCAGAACTGGCTGGTGGTCAGCGAGGCGGCCACCGCCACCCAGGCGTAGAACAGGAAGTAGAACCAGGGCTGCGGACTTTCCAGGACCCACCACAGGATCACCAGCTGCAGCGCCAGCACGAAGGAGGTCAAGGCGATCAGCCGGTCCAGCCGGTACCGTATGCCCGCCCGCGCGTAGGCCGCCGTCACCGGGGCGGCCACCAGGGCGGTCAGGATGTAGACG
>JGI12109J20283_10073071_pt1 | contig 11780 bp, 7 predicted proteins | sample ElkSlonscriptome_12_FD_20283 | JGI IMG/M metagenome (IMG submission 20283) | reverse complement strand
GGCGTCTTCACGTCGTGAGAGGAGGACGCAGACGAAATCGGAGTTCAACTCCTTGTAACTTCCCCGGCATCTTCTGCGTTCCCACACCCGACGACGATCGTCGCACCCGCCAGTGCTCATGACTCGAGGCCTCCACCCATGGAGGCCAGACGTATTCCGAGGAGATCCCCGTGCGAATCCGCAAGCCCCGACAGAGCAAGCGTGTGCTGATCATCCTGTTCGGTGTCCTGATTCTCGGTGGCGGTGGTACGTGGTACGCCCTCGAGGGCGCTCCGTCGTCCGCGACGCCGGCGCTTGCCGCCGATGGGACCGAAACCGAGGAAGAAGAAGACGAGGTCGACCGTGTGCCCGTCGAGTTGGCCGCCGCCGCGCGGGCCGATCTGCCGTCGGTCTTCCAGGCGACGGGAACCCTCACCGCCGAGCGGACCGTGGATCTCACGGCAAAGGTCGGCGGCCAGGTCACGACCCTGCGCGTGGAGGAGGGCGACTGGGTGAAGTCCGGTCAGGTCCTTCTCGAGATCGACCATCGCGAGCAGAGACTACTCGTCGAGGAAGCGCGCGTGCGCGCCGAGACGGCGAAGCTCGAGCTCGAGCGCATGGAGAACATGGCCGCGCGGGGCTTGGAGACCGACCGCAAACTGGAAGAGGCCAAGCAGGCCTTCGAGGTCAACCAGGCTCAGTACGAGCTCGCCAAGGTCCGCCTGAGCGACCACGTCGTGCGCGCGCCTTTCGGCGGTCGCGTGACGACACGCCAGGTCGAGCTGGGTGCCACGGTCCAGGCGGGCGCATCGCTCGTCGGACTGGCGGACATCGATCCCATGGAAGTGGAGCTCTTCCTGCCCGAGCGCGTGGTCACGCGCCTCGAGGTCGGACAGCCAGTGGAGATCCGACCGGACGTCGCGCCGGACCAGACCCTCGTCGGTGAGGTCGCACGCATTGCGCCGATCGTCGACGCCACCACGTCCACGGTGAAGGTGACGCTCCGCGTGACCGACGCGGGCGACAAAGCGCGCAGCGGGAGCTTCGTACGCTGCGCGGTGACCACCGATGTGCGGCACGGTGTCGTCGCCGTGCCGAAGAAGGCGCTCGTGGCCGAGGCCGGGGCGACCTACCTGTTCGTTGCCGAGGCCGATTCGGTGCGCCGCGTCGAGATCGAGACCGGCTATCACGACCGGGAGCGTATCCAGATCCTCGAGGGGATCGCCGATGGCGACGACGTCGTCGTGGTCGGGCAGGGTGGCCTTCGCCACGGCAGCCGGATCGAGGTCCTCCCCGGACCCGACACGGTGCGACAGGCCAGCGACGAGGCGACCGAGCTCGCCCGCAACTAGCTCCTTCGATTCCATTCCCGGGGCGGCCGTGCGGGCCGCCCCCGCACCTCTCGCCGCGGAGATCCTTCCATGCGGTCCTTGATCGAGTACGCCGTTCACCACCGGGTCACCGTGCTGATGGTCTGTCTGGCGGCAGTCCTCTTCGGCACCGTCTCGTTGCAGCGCATGCCGGTGCAGCTCCTGCCAGAGGTCAGCTATCCGACTCTGACCGTGCAGACCGAGATGACCGACGCCGCGCCGAGCGAGATCGAGAATCTCGTCACGCGCCCACTCGAGGAAGCGGTCGGTGTGGTCCCCGGCCTCCGTCGACTGACCTCGGTCAGCCGCGCAGGACAGAGCGAGATCACGCTCGAGTTCGGTTGGGGCACGGACATGGACTTCGCCGCGCTCGACGTGCGCGAGAAGATGGACCTCGTCACCTTGCCCGAGGACGCTCGGACTCCCGTGCTCCTGCGCTTCGATCCGGCACTCGACCCGGTCGTGCGCCTGGGGGTGCACGGCGGCGACAACATGATCGCCCTGCGGCACGTCGCCGAAAACCTGGTGAAGAAGGACCTCGAGTCCGTCGCCGGTGTGGCCGCGGCCAAGGTGCTCGGCGGTCTGCAGGAAGAGATCCACGTGGAGATCGACGAGCAGCGCCTCGCGCAGCTCGGCGTGGACGTAGCCGAGGTCGTACGGGTCATCGGCGCCGAGAACGTGAATGCCGCCGGCGGTCGCTTGCGTGATCGCGACTCGCAGTTCCTCGTGCGCACGCTGAACGAGTACGAAGGTCCCGAGGACGTCGCACAAACCGTGATCTTGCGTCGCGATGACCGAGTCGTGCGTCTGGGGGACGTGGCCGAGGTCGAACGGGCGTGGAAGGAACGTGAGATCGTCAGCCGCATGGACGGCGCGCCCGCGGTCGAGGTCGCGATCTACAAGGAAGGCGACGCGAATCTCGTCGACGTGGCGCAGCTCGTGCGCGCGCGCGCGGTGCGTCTCGGCGAAAGTCTTCCCGCCGGAGTCGAACTGTCCGTCCTGAGCGATCAGAGCACCTTCGTGCAGGCTGCCGTGAGCCAGGTGCAGGGCAACGCGCTGCTCGGCGGTGTCCTCGCGATCGTGGTTCTGCTGGTCTTCCTACGCGACGTGCGCAGTACGGCGATCATCGCGGTTTCGATCCCGACCTCGATCGTGGCGACCTTTCTGCTGCTCCACCGCGAGGGAGTGACCCTCAACGTGATGAGCCTCGGTGGACTGGCGTTGGGCGTGGGCATGCTCGTCGACAACTCGATCGTGGTGCTCGAGAGCATCGTACGGCACCGCCGTGAAGGAGGGGACCGGGTCACGGCCGTCGTGAACGGCACACACGAGGTCGCACAGGCGGTCACCGCGTCGACGCTGACGACGATCGCGGTCTTCCTGCCGATCTTCTTCGTCGAAGGCATCGCGCGACAGATCTTCCAGGATCAGGCGCTCACGGTGACCTTCGCGTTGATGGTCAGTCTCGTCGTCGCGATCACGCTCACGCCGATGCTCGCCGCTCTGGGCGGCAAGCGCGACAAGGCAGCCGCGCCCGTGCTCAGTCCTGCCGTCGGAGCGATGCCGGTCACGCCCGCCGAGGACGAGGGACGAGCTCGTCGCGCATACCGTCGGATTCTCGGCGGTGCGCTGCGTCATCGGGCCGCCGTCCTCGTGGGCGCGATCGTGCTCTTCGGGGGTGCCATGACGGGACTGCGCGGGCTCGGCGCGGACCTGATCCCGGCCTTTTCCCAGGGCGAACTCCGTTTCGGCCTCGAATTGCCCGAGGGCACACCGATCGAGCACACCGGGGAGGTCGTCGGCCGCGTCGAGAACGCGATCGCCGACGTCGACGGCATCGAGCGGATCTTCAGCAACGTCGGCCTGGACGCGAGCGCGAGTGGTAGCGCGCGCAATCGGCGAGAGAACCACGCCGAACTCAACGTGCATCTCGCCGAGGGCATCCGCGGGGAATCCGAGGAAGCGGTCGCCGAAGCGATTCGATTGCGACTCGAGGACTTCGAAACCCTGCACGCGACGCTCCAGCGGCCGACGACCTTCAGCTTCCGCGCTCCCGTCGCGGTCGAGATCTACGGCTATGACCTCGACGCGCTCGCCGACGCCTCGGACCGCGTGGTCGCGGTGCTCCACGGTGTCGAAGGTCTGAGTGACGTGAAGAGCAGCCTGCAGCCTGGCAGTCCCGAAGTCCGGATCGAGTTCGATCGCGACAAGCTCCGCGCCGCGGGCCTCGATCTACGCGTCGCGAGCGAGGCGTTGCGGGCGAAGATCCTGGGCCGCGTCGCCACCGACTACAAGGAACGCGATCGACAGATCGACGTCCTCGTGCGAAGCGAAGGGGCGCAGCACCTCGACTTCGACGAACTCCAGACGCTCGTGGTCGGCCACGTCGAGGATCGCGCCGTGCCGCTCGGCGCGGTGGCGCGTATCGCCATGGACCGCGGCCCCGCCGAGATCGAGCGCATCGCACAGACCCGCTCGGTGACCGTGAGTGCGGACCTGGTGGATCGCGATCTCGCCGGTGTCGGCGCCGAACTCGAGACGAAGCTCGCCGGACTTCCCGTCGATCCCGGCGTGACGCTGCAAGTGGCCGGACAGAGCGACGAGATGAATTCGAGCCTGCGGTCGCTGCAATTCGCGATCGCTCTCGCCGTCTTCCTGGTCTACCTGGTCATGGCCTCGCAGTTCGAGAGCCTGCTGAACCCGCTGCTGATCCTCTTCACCGTCCCCCTCGCGTTGATCGGGGTGGCCGCTGCGCTCCTGCTCACCGACACGCCGGTGTCCGTCGTGGTGATGATCGGAGGCGTCATGCTCGCCGGAATCGTCGTGAACAACGGCATCGTGCTGGTCGACCTGATCGGTCAGCTTCGGCAACGCGGACTCGCGGTGAGGGAAGCCGTGCTCGAGGCCGGCGCGACGCGGCTGCGTCCGATCCTCATGACCACGACGACGACCGTCCTCGGTCTCGTGCCTTTGGCGCTCGGTCGTGGTGAGGGTGCCGAACTCGGGGCGCCGCTCGCGATCACCGTGATCGGTGGCCTGCTCGTCTCGACACTTTTGACGCTCGTCGTGATTCCGGTGCTCTACGGCACCGTCCACGGTCGCGGGGAGGCCTAGACCATGTGGCTCACCCGACTCGCGGTGGATCGCCCGATCACCGTCACCATGGGCCTGCTCTCCCTGGTCGTGCTCGGTGCGATCAGCATGAGCAAGCTGCCCCTGAACTTCTTGCCCAAGGCCGAGATGCCGTTCATCGGCGTGCAGGTACCCTACAACAACGGTGTGCCGGCCCAGGTCGAGAGGGAGATCTCCCGTCCGATCGAAGAGGTGCTCGCGACCCTCGGTGGCGTGAAGGAGATCTTCAGCAACAGCGAGAGCAACGGTGCCTTCATCGGGGTCGAGTTCGACTGGGGTCGTGACGTCGACGTCCTCCGTCTCGAGGTGAAGGAGAAGATCGACCAGATCCGGCCCGAGTTGCCGTCGGACGTGCGGGACATCTTCCTGCTCACGTGGAACACGGCCGACATGCCGATCGTCGAGGGGCGCATCAGTGCGCGCGACCGCGACCTGAGCGAGAGCTACGACCTGATCGATCAGCGGGTGATCCAGCGCCTGCAGCGCGTGCCCGGGGTGGGGCGGGTCAACGTGAACGGCGTCGAGCCACCGGACGTGACCGTCTACCTTCATCTCGACAGGATGAAGGAGCACAGGATCGATGGTGGGCAGATCTTCGGCATGCTGCGCGATGCGAACCTGGACCTCACGGTGGGACAGGTCGAGAAGGACGGCCTGCGCTACGCGGTGCGCGCCGGGGCGAGGATCGACCACTGGGAGGATCTGGCCGATCTTCCGATCAACGACCGCGGCCTGAAGCTCGGGGACATCGCCGACGTGCACTACGGCACTCCGCGCCTTCCCTACGGCCGCTTCATCAATCTCGAGCCAGCGGTCGCCTTCGACATCCAGAAGTCCAGTGGCGCGAACACCGTCGACGTGGTGAACCGTGTTCGGAACGAGCTCGCGAAGATCAATGACGATCCCACACTCCACGGCGTGGACGTGGTGATGTTCTTCGATCAGGGCGAGCAGATCACGCATAGCCTCGAAGGACTGTTGGCGTCCGGCCTGATCGGTGCGGTGCTCGCGGTGGCGGTGCTGTTCTTCTTCCTGCGCAATCTCGCGACCACCTTGATCACGGCGCTCGCGATTCCGATCTCGATCGTCGGGACGTGCACCTATCTCTACTTCGCCGACTACAGCCTGAACGTCTTGTCGATGATGGGTCTCATGCTCGGCGTGGGCATGCTGATCGACAACGCGGTCGTGGTGCTCGAGGCGATCGTGCGGCGAATGCAGCTCGGCGAAGATCCACGCACGGCGACGTTGCGCGGTACGCAGGAAGTCGGTCGCGCGGTGGTGTCGGCCACGCTGACCTCGATCGTCGTCTTCGCGCCGATCGTGCTCGGCGGGGGCAGCGAACTCGTGGTGTGGCTCAAGGAAGTCGGGGTGACCATCTCGATCACCCTGGTCTTCTCGCTGATCGTCAGCCTGACCGTGATCCCGGTGCTGACCGCGCACCTGCTCCGCGACACCGGAGTGGTGAAGGCGAATCCATTGATGGATCGTCTCGCGGGTCGCTACGAGCGCGTACTGCACTGGACGGCCGTGCGTCGGCCGATCGTCACCGCATGGGGGATCGTTCCCGTCGTCGTACTCGTGACCGGCGGTGTGATCGCGGCGACCGGCTTCGGTCCCGAGGACATGAGTGAGGGCAACGGCGTGCGGCAGGAATACATGACCGTACGCTTCGACTTCGCCGACGACGTCGATTACCACACGTCCCGTCGCTACGCCGAGACGGTCCAGGAGATCCTGTGGGCGAAGCGTGAGTCCTACGACATCGAGTACCTGTACACGTGGTACCAGGACGGCTACGCGATGCACCGCCTGTACTTCTACGATGGCGCGGTGACGAAGAAGATGTCCGAGCGCGTTCGCGAGCAGCTACGGGAAGACCTCCCGGAGATGGCCGGTGTGACCTTTCTGCTGGGCAACGAAGACGGAAGCGGATCGGGCGCCGAGACCTTCAGCGTGACCCTGCACGGCGAGGACAGCGAAGAACTCGGTCGGCTTTCGCGCGAGGTCAAGCGCCGGCTCGAGTTGGTCGACGACGTCTCCCAGGTGACGACTGACGAAGAGCGCGGCAATCGCGAGGTTCGCGTCCACGTCGACGGCGAGCGCGCGCGTAAGCTCGGTATGGATCCGGCGTCGATTGCCGAGGTCATGGGGATCTCCATGCGTGGTGTTCCGTTGCCGCGCTTGCGGACGGCGGAGCGCGAGCTCGATCTGTGGGTCGTGTTGCACGAGGACGATCGGCGTTCGATCGAAGATCTGCAGTCACTCACGGTCGGCCTCGAGAACGGCCAGGAGATCACGCTCGCGCAGGTCGCGACCACGGTGGAAGGGCGCGGGGCGGCCCGTATTTCCCGGCTCGACCAGCGCGCGGCCGTGCGCGTCAGTGGGGTGTACGAGGGCGAGGACTTTTCGGCAGCCCTCGACGACGTGCGCTCGACCATGGACGGAATGGCCTTCCCGACCGGTTACGGCTGGAATTTCGGATCGCGCATGCTGCAGCAGCAGGAGCAGTCGAACGAGATGGCAACGAACGCCCTGCTCGCCCTCGTCTGTGTGTACATGATCATGGCCGCGCTCTTCGAGTCGCTGCGCCACCCTCTGGTGGTGATGAGCTGCGTACCCTTCGCCGCGGTGGGCGTCGTGTGGTTCATGCTGGCGACCTTCACACCCTTCAACATCATGGCGATGATCGGCATGGTGATCTTGATCGGGATCGTGGTGAACAACGGCATCGTGCTCGTCGACCACGTGAACAGCTACCGCGACCAGGGTGTACCGCTCGAGGAAGCAGTGCTACGTGGGGGCAAGGAGCGCTTCCGGCCGATCCTCATGACGGCCACGACGACGGTGCTCGGCCTGATCCCGCTCGCGGTGGGCGACAATCACGTGGGCAACGGGGAGCTCTTCCCCATGGCACGGGCGCTGATGGGCGGCTTGATCAGTTCGACGGCGCTCACGCTGCTCCTGCTGCCGACCTATCTGGTGCTCGGCGAGCGCTGGCAGGCCTTCCTGGGCAGACGATGGAACTGGCTGCGTGCATGGCGGCCCTTCCGTCGGCGTTCGCGCGTACGGGACGGACTGTCGGAACCCGTCGGCTCCTGATGGTGTAGAGTGGAGCGATGGATGCTCGCCGTTTCGTTTCCTCGCTCTTGTTGATGGCCGCCGCGTTTCTTTCCGGGAGCGCGGCGGTCGCGCATGCCCAGAGCACCGAGGCGACCGAGGAGCTGGAGCGACTCCGTCGAGACTGGATCCAGGTGCGAACGCCCTCGGTCCGGGTCTATGCCGAGGCGGGTCTGCGGCCGGACGGTGTGGACCTCCAACGTCTCGAGGCGATCGTCCAGCGGCTCTGCGAACGTCTCGACGTGGATCTCGTCTCGCGGGCATCGCTGATGCGCCAGCCGATCGAGTACGTGTTGACCCGCGACACCGCGCTGATCGACCGCGTTACCGGAATCCGAGCCGAGGGTGCCGCTTTCGCGTCGCGACGACTGATCCTGGCCACGACACTGCCGCACGTCCACGAGTTGACGCACGTGATCATGCACCTCGCGCTCGGCACGAAGGCGAGCGGGAACGTGTCCTTCCTCGAGGAGGGCCTGGCCAGCGCGATCGGGGGACACGCGGGCGAAGCGCCCCTCGCAGTGATGGTGACTGCCGACGAGATCCTGGCCCGGCAGTCCGTCCCGCTCGAGCGCTTCTTCACCGAGTCCGGCTTCGATCGCGGTCCCTTCACGGCGCACGAGCGCTACGCGATCGCCGCTCGCTTCGTCGACTACCTCTTGCGTGAGCGCGGTGGTTGGTCGCGGCTGCGCGAGGTGCTCACGATCCTTGCCGGCGAACCGGCCGAGATCCGCCGACGCCCGCTGCGTGCCACATTGCTTCAGCTCGAGGGCGTCTACGGGACGACCTTCGAGAAACTCGAAGCCGACTTCAGGGACTGGGTCCGCAACCAGCGGGTGGAGCGGGGAATGCGCACCCTGGTTCCACGGCGTGATCCCGACGTCACGGCGCGTGACGAGCGCCACCGGATCACGTGCTGGTTCGAGGAGGACGGGGACTGGGTGATCGAGATCGGTGCTCTGTTCGGAACCCTGGGAGCGCGTGTTACGTGGGGCCAGATTCCGGCGGGGCACGGCGCATGGCAGACTGCCCCGCGGCCGACCCATCGCTTCGAACTCGAGGTCGACCGTACCGGAGCCACCTTGCGGGAACAGCGCGATGGGCAGCTGTTGATGCGCTGGTCCGTGGCCCAAGGACAGGATCCACTGCGCACCGTTGCGCGCCTGCGCGTCGACGCGCGGGAACTCGGACTGCGCCCGCCCGACCTCTGGTCCGTGTGGTCCTATCCCGAGTTTCCGGCCTACCGTTCCACCGAAGACGTCACGGACGCTCGAGACCCATGACGACGAAGCCGGAAGCGTGTCCGCTCCCGGCTTGTTGGAACAGGATCGGTGTCCGATCAGATCCCGTACTTCTGTCGCATGGTGAGGGTCTCCGTCTCGATCTGTTCGGGGGTCCCCGCGGACTCGTAGGCGGTGATCTCGGCGTTCGAGACCGCGGCCACGCGTGCGGCGAAGGCGTGCGAATCGATCCATTCCCGTGGGGTTCTCACCATGGCGTTGCGGCGAGAGTTCGTCCGGTCAGGATAGCATGGGCTTCGGACGGGTCCTGCCGCGACACCTCGATCGAAGCGGTCGGATCGGGAGTCCGTTTCGACCCGGGGGTGGACTTCGTGCGCCCCGTGCGACAAAGTCCCCGTTCGTTTGCAGCGAATCCGCTATCAGAAGGAGTGCACATGGCGGGTGGCATCACCATGAGCGACCACCGCGAGGACATCGATCGCGCGGTCGCACGATTCAAGACGAACCGGGGAGAGTTCGAGGTCGAACTCTTCTGCAAGGAGTGCCCCGTCACGACGTGGAACTTCATCAACCTGGCCGAAGGTCGACAGGAGACCGAGCGCGGTGGGAACTTCTACGACGGGAGCATCTTCCACCGAGTGATCGAAGGCTTCATGATCCAGGGCGGGTGTCCGCAGGGAACCGGCTACGGGGGCCCGGGCTACCAGTTCCAGGACGAGTGCCGACCCGAGTTGACGCATGACGGACCCGGGGTCCTGTCCATGGCGAACGCGGGACCGGGAACGAACGGCTCGCAGTTCTTCGTCACCCTGGTACCGACACCGCACCTGGACGGCCGGCACACGGTCTTCGGGAAGGTGACCAAGGGACTCGACGTGGTGCAGTCCATCGGCAAGACCGAGACCGACGGAGGGGACAAGCCGCGCGAGGACGTCGTCATCGAGAGCGTCACGATCGAACGCTGATTCTTCGGCGCGCGGGCGGCGCTCACCCCTGCCGCTCGCGCTCGATCTCTTCGCCGTAGCGCTCCAGCAGACGCTCGGTCCACGGACCCGGAATGCCCTCTCCGATCGTCGCCTGATCGACGGCAGTCACCGGCACGATCTCGCGCACCGAGCCGGTGAGGAAGACCTCGTCGGCCAGCACGAGGTCGCGGAGCTCGCCCAACACCTCGTCGACCTGCAGCCCGATCTCTGGTGCGATGCGCAGGACGATCGAGCGCGTGATGCCCGGCAGGATCCCCAGGCGCGAAGACGGCGTGCGCAGCACGTTTCCGTTGATCGCGAATACGTTGCCGGTCGCGGACTCCAGCACTCGGCGATGCGAGTTCATCAGGATCGCTTCGTCGTAGCCCGCTTCACGGGCGAAGCGCAGGGCCATCAGGGACGGCAGATAGTTCAGCGACTTCACCTGCGGGAAGTTTCCCCGGGCGAAGGCCGGCTGCATGGACAAGACGCGGATGCCGTCGCGCTGCTGGTTCGCCACCGTCTCGCTCACGGCGCGGGCCGTGATGAGGGTCACCGGCTCGAGATCGTCGGGAGACGCGCCGACGTGATCGGTGGTCTCGTTGCCACCCCGGCTGATCTGGATTCGCACGCGCGCGTCGACGTCCATCAGATCGTTGGCGTCGAGCAGCGAGGTGATCCGTGACTCCCACGGGTCGCGGGTCAGGTCGAGGTCGAGTTGCAGCAGGTCGGCCTGGCGCTCGAGGCGCTCGAGATGGTCGTCCAGGCGGAAGAGGTGACCGCGGTAGCTGCGCAGCGTGTCGAAGACGCCGTCGCCGTACTGGTAGGCACCGTCGAAGGGCGATACGCGCGCTTCGTTGCCATCGAGGAGGGCTCCGTCCAGATCGACGATCATCGACCGTTCCTTCCCGGGTCGGGGGCTCAGGCTTCGAGGGGGGCTCCGAGGGACTCGAAGAACGACCGCGCCTTGAGTCGTGCCTCCTCGAATTCGCGGTCGGGATCGCTGTCGAGGACGATGCCGCCACCGCATCCGAAGTGGACGGCGTCATCCTGCCACACCGCGGTGCGGATGGCGATGCTCCAGTCCTGTCTTCCGGAAGGACAGACGGCGCCGATCGTCCCCGTGTAGGGACCGCGGGCCTCGGCTTCGACGGCGCGGATGATCTCGAGTGCGCGACGTTTGGGTGCGCCGGAGATCGAGCCCGCCGGAAAGAGCGATTGGAGTGCGGCGCCCGCGCGTCCCGGCATGCAGCGCGCGCGCACGGTGCTGACGAGATGGGTCAGTCCGCGCAGGGACAGTGGCTCCATCAGCGGGTCGACGCGGACGCTTCCGGGCACGGCGATCCGACCGAGGTCGTGGCGGCACAGATCGACGATCATGACGTGCTCCGCACGGTCCTTCGCGCTGGCTCGTAGCGCCGTCTCCTGGCCGATCGGAGCCGTGCCCTTGATCGGTCCGGTGGCGAGTTCGTCGCCCCGGACCTCGAGCAGGAGTTCCGGGCTGTGTGACGTGATCGCGGCATGTTCCAAACGGACGTAAGCCGCGAAGCGAGTAGGGTTCTGGCCGATCTCGCGGCGAAAGCCCTCGAAGGGGTGGACGGTCGTACGTGCCGTCACCTGTCCGGTCAGATTGATCTGATAGACGTCGCCGCGGCGGATGTGCTCGTGAATGGTCTCGATGGCTCTCCGGTGCCAGGCGCGGTCGAGGAAGGTCGCGCGTTCGGTGGAGCCGTCCCGGACGACGTCCGCGTGCCTTCCTGCCCCGATCCTACCCGAGAACTCGGCGCCGGCGGTCTCGGTCCGGCGAGCCGAGGGGTCCAGTGGACCGAGGTCGAAAGTCGAGATCCAAGTGGGCCCGTCGCCGTCGCGTACCAGGGCGTGGTCGTAGATCCCCAGCCAGGCGATCGGCAGATCGAAGCGCGCGCGCGCACCGAGCGATACGCCGTGGGCGGGGAGGCCGGCCTCGAAGCCGA
>JGI12109J20283_10257615_pt1 | contig 11795 bp, 7 predicted proteins | sample ElkSlonscriptome_12_FD_20283 | JGI IMG/M metagenome (IMG submission 20283) | reverse complement strand
CGCGCGACGATCCTGTTCGTGGACGAGGTGCATCGCTTCAACAAGGCCCAGCAAGACGCCTTCCTGCCCCATATCGAGGACGGTACCGTGGTGTTCGTGGGCGCCACCACGGAAAATCCCGCGTTCGCCCTGAACAACGCCCTGCTGTCCCGCTGCCGGGTGTATGTGTTGAAGCCTCTGGAACCGGACCACCTCGCCGGCCTGCTGGAGCGCGCCCTGCACGATCCCCAGCGCGGCCTCGGCGGCGCCCATGACTTGGGTCCGCAGGCCCGCGAGCGTCTGCTCGCCGCCGCCGACGGCGATGCCCGGCGGCTGCTGCTGTTTCTGGAGATCGCCGCCGCCATCGCTGGCGAGGGCAGCCTGGATACAGCCGTGGCGGAGGCCATCAGCGGTGGCGGGCGGCGCTTCGACCGGGGCGGGGATGTGTTCTACGATCAGATCTCGGCGCTTCACAAGGCGGTACGGGGCAGTGATCCGGACGCCGCCCTGTACTGGTACTGTCGGATGCTGGACGGCGGCGCCGATCCTCATTATCTGGCCCGCCGGGTGGTGCGGATCGCTTCCGAGGATATCGGCAACGCCGACCCCCGGGCCCTGGGCCTGGCCCTGGACGCCTGGCAGAGCCTGGAGCGACTGGGCAGTCCCGAGGGGGAACTGGCCATGGCCCAGGCCATCGTCTATCTGGCCTGCGCCGCCAAGAGTAACGCCGTGTACCGGGCCTTGCAGGCGGCGCGGGCCGATGTGCAGGCCCACGGCAGTCTGGAGGTGCCGGACCATCTGCGTAACGCCCCCACCGGGCTGGCCCGGGGCCTCGGTCACGGGCGGGATTATCGTTATGCCCACGACGAGCCGGACGCCTATGCCGCCGGGGCGTGTTACTTCCCGGCGGCGCTGAGCGAGCGGCATTATTATCAGCCGGTGCCCCGCGGCCTGGAGATCCGCATTGGTGAAAAACTCGCCCGCCTGCGGGCACTGGACGAACAGGCAAGACGCGAGCATGGCTGAACTCACCGTCGACACCCCCACCGAAACGCCCACCGAGCTGGAGGCGCGGTTCCAGCGCTTGCGGCAGGCATCCCGCGCCCTGGCGCTGCCCGATACCCACTGGCGCCGCAGTCGTTTGCAGGCCCTGGAAGCCGGCATCCGCGCCCATGGCGATGCGCTGGTAGCGGCGGTGTCGCAGGATTTCGGCCATCGCTCGGCCCACGAGACCCGCCTGCTGGAACTGTTTCCCTGCCTGGAGGCGACCCGCCACGCCCGCCGTCACCTGAAGCGCTGGATGCGTCCCCAACGCCGGCCGGTGAGCCCATGGTTATGGCCGGCGCGGGCCCGGGTGGTGTTGCAACCCCTCGGCGTGGTGGGCATCGTGGTGCCCTGGAACTACCCGGTGTACCTGGCGCTGGCACCGCTGATCGGGGCACTGGCGGCGGGTAACCGGGTGATGCTGAAACTCTCCGAGCATACCCCCGCCACCAGCGAGGCGCTGATCCGTCTGCTGGCGGAGGTGTTCCCGTCCGACGAGGTGGTGGCGGTGGGCGGCGACGTGGCGGTGGCCCGGGTCTTCACCGCGCTGCCCTGGGATCATCTGCTGTTCACCGGTTCCACCGGCGTGGGGCGGGAGGTGATGCGCGCCGCCGCCGAACGCCTGACCCCGGTGACCCTGGAGCTGGGCGGTAAATCACCGGCCATCTTCGGTCGTGACGCCCGCTGGGAGTCGGCGGTGGAGCGCTGCCTGATGGGCAAGCTGTTCAACGCCGGCCAGACCTGCATCGCCCCGGATTATGTGCTGCTGCCCGCCGGGGAGGAGGGACGCTTTGTGGAGATCGCCCGGCGGGTGGTGGCGCGGCGCTATCCGCGGATGCCGGCGGGCGCCGATTACAGTAGTATCATCAACGCCGCCCAGTTCCAGCGGCTGGAGAATCTACTTGCCGAGGCCCGGCAACGGGGCGCCAGTGTGACCATGCTCGGCGAGGTGGACCGCCCGGCGCGGCGCCTGCCCCTGACCCTGGTACAGGGCTTGCCCGAGGATTGCGGACTGCTTCGGGAGGAGATTTTCGGCCCGGTGTTGCCGCTCATCGGTTATGCTTCGCTGGACGAGGCCATCGATCACGTGAACGATCGGCCCCGGCCTCTGGCCTTATATTATTTCGGCGAGGACCAGCACCAGGCCGACCGGGTGATCCGCAACACCGTCTCCGGGGGCGTGGCGGTGAACGATGCCCTGTTGCAGGTGGCGGTGGAGGATCTGCCCTTCGGCGGGGTGGGTCCGAGTGGCATGGGCGAGTACCATGGACGGGAGGGTTTCGAAACCTTTTCCAAGAAAAAAAGCGTGCTATATCAGTCGCGTTTCAGTACCACCCGACTGCTTTATCCGCCCTACGGGCGGTGGGCGGATCGGATCATATCATTGATGCTACGCCGTTGAGGGTGTTGGTCGGGGTTGCAGAACCCCTGGACTTGACGGGCGATCCGGGGCGGGCAAAATTTAACGGCCCCGGACCGAGTTCAGGTATCCTGGGCGCCACAGCGGCTTGAGACGAGCGGGTCGGGCAATCCCCGGCGCTGCCCCGGTGGTAGTATGGAGGACACCGCATGAGTGCCATGATGTCAGACACTGACCCGAAGGGTACCCTGTTGATCGTCGACGACAACCGGGCCAACGTCAGTGTATTGTTCAATTTTCTCAGCGCCGAGGGTTTCAAGGTGCTGGTGGCCAAGGACGGCAAGGGCGGCATTCAGCGGGCCGAGTACGCCAATCCGGACCTGATTCTGCTGGACATCATGATGCCCGGCATGGACGGCTTCGAGGCCTGCCAGATCCTCAAGTCCCAGGAGTCCACCCGGGACATTCCCATCATTTTCATGACCGCGCTGGCCGACACCACTGACAAGGTGAAGGGCTTCACCCTGGGTGCGGTGGATTACATCACCAAGCCTTTCCAGCACCAAGAGGTGCTGGCCCGGGTCAACAACCATCTCAGTTTCCGCCGCCTGCAAAGACAACTGGAGGACCGCACGGTGGAACTGGAGAAGGCCACCCGCGAGCACCAGCAGGCCCGGGAATACGCCGAACAGGCCAACAAGGCCAAGAGTCTGTTCCTGGCCAATATGAGCCACGAGTTCCGCACCCCCCTGAACGTGATCATCGGCTACGCCGACATGCTCCGGGAGAACGTCACCGAACATGGCCTGGACGCGGTGCTGGGGGATCTGGACAAGATCAGCGGCGCCGGTCGGGAGTTGCTGGAGCTGGTGAACGATGTGCTGGATCTGTCCAAGGTGGAGGTGAACAAGGAAACCGTGGACATGGTGCATTTCGGGGTGGCGGATCTGCTGAAGAAGATTCTGATCACCGTCCAGCCGCAGATACGCGCCAGTGGCAACACCCTGCATACCCTGCACTCGCCGGATCTCGGTAGCCTGGATTCGGATCCGGCGAAACTCGAGAAGATCCTGTTGCACCTGCTGAACAACGCTAACAAATTCACTCACCGGGGAGAGATCACCCTGCGGGTGGAGCGCTCCGACAACGCCGACGATCCCGCGCTGGTGTTCCAGGTGGAAGATACCGGCATTGGCATCGCCGAGGACAAGCTCGAGGATATCTTCAAGCCTTTCAATCAGGTGGACAACTCCAGCACCCGCCGTTACGGGGGCAGCGGTCTTGGGCTGACCATCTGCGAGAAATACTGCCGCTTGCTGGGCGGCCATATCTTGGTGGTCAGCGAACCCGGCAAGGGCAGCGTTTTTACCGTGAAGTTGCCGGCGACCAGCGCCGTCACCTGACCCCAGGGCCGACGCCGGTGGCTCCGTCGCGCCGCCCCGATCGGCCGCTTTCCCGTTGATTTTTCGATTTTCCCCGCTTTGGGCTATGCTGCTGCACAGGTGATGTCCGCGCCGGTCATCACCCGGGACCCGGAGCGACCACGGACAGTCTATGCAGCCATTATTCCCTGACGGTGTGGAGGAGAAGGCCGGCGACGGCCAGGAACCCCGCGTCACGGTCCCCGCCGACGATCTCCCATCCGCCGCTGGCGCGAGTCTCTGGGGCGCCCTGCTGGGCGGCCTGTTGCTGCTGTGGGTGACGCCCTGGCTCTGGCTGGGTAGCTGGTTGGGGCTGGCGCTGCTGGCCAATCTGCTGGCGCTGGCGCTGGCGCGGCGGCTGGGGTTGCCGTCCGCGGCCCTGGAGCAGACGCGGGGGTATCTGCTGGTACACCTGCTGCTGGGTGCTAGCTGGGGTGGTCTGGCCTGGATCACCACCCCCAGCAGTCTGACACTGGTATTGCCGCTGCTGATGCTGGCCTGCCTATTGATCCCCGGGATGGCGGGCAGTCCGCCCCGGGCGGTGCTGGTATTTCTGGCGCCGGCGCTGCTGCCGGTGGTGGCGGTGGTGGTGTTGGAGGAACAGCCGCTGGATGGGCTGGCAGTATGGCCCCTGGTGGTGCTGGCGGCTCTGCTGCTGGCCTTTCGCCACCGTCGGCAGCGCCAGCTGGCCGGGCGGCGCGAGGCCGAGCGCGCCACCCTGCGCCGGGAACTGGGCGACAGCCTCGCCCAGTTGGCCGGCGAGGCCCGCCATCGCCGGGAGGCCCAGCTGCATCTGGCCGATACCCAGGCAAAACTACTCACTGTCACCGAGCGCATCATGTGCGCCGTGTGTCTGATCCAGGACCAGCGCTTCGTCTATTCCAACCCCGCCATGCTGGCCATGACCGGCTACTCCGCCGAGGAGATCGTGGCGCTCCCACCCTGGTCCCTGGTGGACCCCCGGGATCGTTTCCGGGTCCGCCGCTATCTGGTGCGCCAGCGCCGAGGGCTGTCTCCCACCGAGGAGATCGAGTTCCGCATCCGGCCCCGTGAGGGGTCCGGGCGCTGGGTGAGCTATTCCGCCGGACCCCTGCTCACCGAGGGCGAGACCGTGCTGCTCGGCATCGCCCTGGACATCCAGGCCCGTCGGCAAGCCGAGGCCACCCTGCGCCGGGAGCGCGAACAACTGGCAGCGGCCATGGCCAGCATCGGCAACGGGGTGATCATGACAGACACCGCCGGCCGTCTCAGCTATCTGAACCCGGTGGCCGAGGAGATGTGCGGCTGGGTGCTGGACGAGGTGCAGGGGCAGCCGGTGGGCAGGATGCTGATGCTGGTGGATGCCCGCCAGCACCGCCCGGTGTCCGATCCGGTGCAGGCCTGTCTGGAGGAGGGGCGGGTGGTGCGTCCACTGGGCTATGTGCAGCTGCTGCACCGTAGCGGCAGCGGCGAGTTCACCCTGGAGGTGACTGTCTCCCCGGTGCTCACCGAGGACAGCCAACTGCTGGGCGCGGTGGTGGTGTTGAACGACGTCACCCAGCTCCACGGTCTGGCCCGGCTGGTGGATCATCGCGACAGTCACGACCCCATCACCGGTCTGGAGAACCGCACCGCCTTCGAGAGCCGTCTGGCCGATGCCGTGGAGGAGGCCCGCCGGGAGGATCTGCACCATGTGTTCTGCCATCTGGATCTGGACAATTTCCGGGTGGTGAACGATGTCTGCGGCCATCAGGGGGGCGATCAACTGCTCCAGCAACTGGCGCAACTGCTGTCCCGGCGGATTCGTCGCAGCGACGTGCTGGCCCGCCTCGGCGGCGACGAGTTCGGGTTGCTGTTGCAGAACTGCCGGCTCCTCAAGGCCGAGCAGATCGCCGAGAATCTGCGCCGGGCGGTGCAGACCTTCCGCTTCGACTGGGAGGGCGAGCAGGTGGGGGTGACCGTGAGCATTGGGTTGGTGCCCATCAGCGGTGATACCCGGCGCATGGGCAAGGTGCTGTCGGCGGCGGACCTGGCCTGCTACATGGCCAAGGATCTGGGCCGCAACCGGGTGCATGTGTTCGCCTCCGACGACTCGGTGCTGGCCCACCGCCATGGCGAGAAACAGTGGCTGATACGCATCCGCGAGGCCCTCAGCGGCGACCGGCTGCTGCTGTATTATCAATCGGCGGCGGCACTGGGCAAGCGCCACACCGCAAGCTACAGCGAGGTGTTGCTACGGATGCAGGGCGACGACGACACGGTGATCACCCCCGGGGCCTTCCTGCCGGTGGCCGAGCACTTCCAGTTGATGCCGGAGATCGACCGCTGGGTGGTGCACAATGCCCTGAAGGCACTGGCCGACAGCGGCGGTTCCCTGGCCGAGGTGGATGTCTGTGCCATCAATCTTTCCGGCCAGTCCCTCAACGACGAGTCCTTCCTGGATTTCGTGGAGGAGGAGATCGAGGGGCAGGGCGTGGATCACCGGCGGGTCTGTTTCGAGGTCTCCGAGGCCACGGTGCTGGCCAATATGGGCCGCTCCATCCGCTTCATGCGCACCCTCCAGGAGCGGGGCTGCAAGTTCGCCCTGGACGATTTCGGCAGCGGCTTCTCGTCGTTCTCGTATCTGAAGAATCTGCCGATAGACTACCTCAAGATCGACGGCATCTTCCTGCGCAACATCGTCTCCGACTCCATCGACCAGGCCATGGTGGAGACCATCAACGGCATGGGACACGCGCTGGGCCTGGCCACCGTGGCGAAATTCACCCGGGATCGCAAGGCGCTGGAGATTCTCACCGAACTGGGGGTGGACTATGCCCAGAGCTTCGAGGTGAGCCGTCCCGAGCCGGTGCTGCCCTACCGGATACCCGGTAGCGACTGAGGATATCAGCCGATGTGCCAGAGCACTGCCAGAAAGTGGCAGGTGCTGCCGGCCATCACGAACAGATGCCAGACCAGATGACCGAAACGCAGCCGGCCATCCAGCAGAAAAAACACCACCCCCAGGGTGTAGGCCACGCCCCCCGCCACCAGCCAGTACAGGCTGGCGCTGGGCAGGCGCTGGAACAACGGCCAGGCCACCCCGACCACCATCCAGCCCATGGCCAGGTACAATCCGGTGGCCAGGTATGGGTGATCCAGCCGATCCAGGCTGCGTAGCAGCAGGCCGGTCATGGCCAGTCCCCAGACCAGCCCGAACAGGGTCCAGCCCCAGGTGCCCTTCAGCACGCCCAGCGCGAACGGCGTGTAGGAGCCGGCGATGAAGAGATAGATGGCGGCGTGGTCCAGCTTCAAGAACAGCTGCTTGATCCTGCCCGGGGGCAGCGCATGATAAATCGTGGAGGCCAGATACAGGAGTACCATGGTGGTGGCGAACACCGCGCCCGCCACCACGTTGATGAGCTTGCCCTCGCGGCTCAGGGTGAACAGTAGCAGGGGCGCGGCGGCGATGGCGGCCAGCAGGCCGAGCCCATGGCTGACACTGTTGGCGATCTCCTCGGCTGGGCTTTGTTGGTCGCCGGACATGGGGAATTTCCTCCGCTCGTGTGGGGGGTACTGGAGAATTGGACCGTGGCTGCCGGCAAAGGGTCGGATTTCCGGGGGTGGGGCGCGGGTGTCGGTGCGGGATGCTATCTTGAATTTTGTATGCAGGTCATGGCCCTACCATGCGGGGCGAGCAGATCCCCTTCCGAGACCGTCTTCGTCCACACCCACCGGGTGGGGGCGCGATGGCTGCCGGGATCTGCTGGATCGACGGCTATAATCTCTCGCCGCTGGGGCGGACAAATGTGGGCAGTGTGTTCTGAGGTTTCGGAGGGCGATCAACAGTGGCAGGGTCCGAGTACGACTACATCATCGTCGGCGCCGGTTCCGCCGGCTGCGTGCTGGCCCACCGCCTGAGCGAGGACCCCGACACGCGGGTATTGTTGCTGGAGGCGGGTGGGCGCGACGGCAGTGTCTTCATCCAGATGCCGAGCGCCCTGTCCTATCCCATGAACATGAAAAAATACAACTGGTTCTACGAGACCGAGCCGGAACCCCACCTCAACAACCGGCGCCTGCACTGTCCGCGCGGCAAGGTGCTGGGTGGGTCGAGCTCCATCAACGGCATGGCCTATGTGCGGGGCAACGCGCTGGACTACGACGGCTGGGCCGGGCAGGGCGCCCGGGGCTGGTCCTACCGGGAGGTGTTGCCGTATTTTCGCCGCGCCGAGTGCTACGGCGGCGGCGGCGATCCCTACCGGGGCGGCAGTGGCCCGCTGCACGTCTCCCCGGGCGCCATGACCAATCCCCTCTACCGGGCCTTTGCCGAGGCGGGTGTGCAGGCGGGCTATCCCGCCACCACCGACATGAACGGCTTCCAGCAGGAGGGCTTCGGCAAGATGGATATGACTGTCCATCGGGGCCGGCGCTGTAGCAGCGCCAACGCCTATCTCAAGCCCATCCTGGGCAAGCGAGCGAACCTGCGCCTGGAACTGGGGGTGCTGGTGCTGAAGCTGCTGCTGGAGAGGGAGCGGGCCGTGGGGGTCCGCTACCAACAGGGCGGCCGGACCCTGGAGGCGCGCGCCGAACGGGAGGTGATCCTCGCCGCCGGCCCCATCAACGCCCCGCAGCTACTCATGCTCTCCGGCATCGGCCCGGCGGAGCAACTCCGCCGGCATGATATCCCCGTGCGGGTGGATCTTCCCGGGGTGGGAGAGAATCTCATGGATCATCTGGAACTCTACATCCAGCAGGCCTGCAACCGCCCGGTGAGCCTTTACCACCACATGGGTCTCCTCGGCAAGGCTCGCATCGGGCTACGCTGGTTGCTGTTCCAGGACGGCCTCGGCGCCACCAACCACTTCGAGGCCGGTGGCTTCATCCGCAGCCGCCCCGGGGTGGAATGGCCCGACATCCAGTATCATTTCCTGCCGCTGGCCATCTCCTATGACGGCAACAGCATGCCCCGCTGCGAGGGCTTCCAGGCCCACGCCGGTCCCATGCGCTCGCGTAGCCGCGGCTGGGTACGGTTGCGCTCGGCGGACCCCCGGGACAAGCCGCGGATCTTCTTCAACTACATGGCCGATCCCATGGACTGGGAGGAGATGCGCCAGGCCGTGCGCCTCACCCGGGAGATCTTCGCCCAGCCCGTCTTCGACGAGTTCCGCGGCCCGGAACTGGCGCCGGGCCCCACCGTGCGGAGCGACACCGAGATCGACGACTTCGTGCGCCGCACCGTGGAGAGCGCCTACCACCCCTCGGGCACCTGCAAGATGGGCGCCTCCGACGATCCCATGGCGGTGGTGGACCCGCAGTGCCGGGTGCGGGGGGTGGCGGGCCTGCGGGTGGTGGATTCCTCCATCATGCCCACCATCACCACCGGCAATCTCAACGCCCCCACCATCATGCTGGCCGAGAAGGCCGCCGATCTGATCCGCGGCCTGGACCCCCTGCCGCCCTCCAACGCGCCGGCCTACATGGCCTCCGACCGGGAAACCCGACAGCGCCCGGGCGAACCCCTCAGGCCAGTTCCTCCCGGTGGATGACCCAGGGCTCTTCCCGGGCGGCGGCGCACCAGGCCTGCATGGTGGGCAGTGCCATGACGACCCCGGCGTAGGCGTCGGCTTCCGGGGGCAGGCTCACCCCGTAGCTGCGAAACCGGGTCACCACCGGCGCGTACATGGCATCGGCAATACCGAAGTGCCCGAACAGGAACGGCCCGCTCGCGCCGAAGCGGCTCCGGCAGTCCGCCCATAAGGTGATGATCCGCTGCACATCCGCCAGCACCGCCGGGGGCTGTCCCCGACCCGGGAGAAACTTGCGGATATTCATGGGCATCCCCTCGCGCAGCGCCTGAAAACCCGAGTGCATCTCCGCGCTGACGCTACGGGCCACCGCCCGGGCGCCCGCCTCCACCGGCCACAGGCCGGCCTCGGGGTGGCGCTCTGCCAGCGTCTCCAGGATCGCCAGGGAATCCCACACCACCGTGGCGTCGTCCAGCAGCAGCGCCGGCACCCGTCCGGAGGGCGAATGGCGGCGGATGGCGGCGGCGGTGTCGGGCCGGTCCAGGGGAATCAGGATCTCCCGGAAGTCGATGCCGGCATGGGCCAGGCCCAGCCAGGCCCGCAGTGACCAACTGGAGTAGTTCTTGTTACCGATAACCAGGGTGAGTCGAGACACGGGGAGAGCCTCCGCGGTTGCCGTGTGGGCGGGACTCCACTGTAATCGGCCAGCGCATCGGGGCAAATGGAAAATTCCTGGTGGCCGGCCCAAGAAAAAAGGCTTATCCACCAGAATGGATAAGCCCACAGGGCTGTGTAGCATCGGGTGGGGGCCGTCACGGAATAACCCGGCAATTCCGCGTCGGCGACACTGCGGGGAAGCGTATCACCGGACCCCCGGTAAAGCTGTTGTTTACCTTATGGCTCAGTATTTTACCTGTACTGCGGGGAAGTGCTATCCTGCCCTGGCACCGTCGGAGCCGGGGATTTGGTATGATTCGACACAATACCAAAGTACCAGATACCCCACGCCCCGACGGGTTTATCCCATTCAGGGGGATGGATGGCCCCGGCATCGACTACCCGATGCGGTTCATGGACCGGCTTATCATGACGATCCTGCTCGCCGATGACCACGCCCTGTTTCGCCAGGGTATCCGCTATATTCTGCTGGAACATCGCCTGGCCAGTGGGCGGTTCCTGGAGGCCGACTCCCTGGCCAGTACCCTGGCGGTGCTGGCCGAGCAACCGGTGGATCTGCTGCTGCTGGATCTGCTGATGCCGGGCATGAACGGCAGGCACGCCCTGCAATCGGTGGTACGGGCCTGCGAGGGCGCGCCGGTGGTGGTGATCTCGGCGGTGCAGGATAGCCGCCAGGTGGAGCTGTGCCGGCAGGCCGGGGTGGCGGGCTTCGTGCCCAAGAACGTGGCCCCCGATACCCTGGTGAGCGCCCTGCGGTTGATCCTCGGTGGCGGCAGCTACTTCCCCCGTCCAGCGCTGAACGGTCAAGAGATGGCCCCCGCGGTACTCACCCGGCGCCAGCGGGAGGTGCTGCTGCTGATGGCCGACGGGCTCTCCAACAAGGCCATCGCCCGGCACCTGGCCATCGCCGAGACCACGGTGAAAAATCACGTCACCGCGATCTTCCAGTTGCTGGGAGTGGATAACCGGGTGCAGGCGGTGAACCGGGCCCGTACCATGGGTAATCTCTGAAGGAGCCATGGTTCGCGGTGGGCGCCGACGCCTGCCATACTCTTGCTGGAATCCACCACCGCTAGCCGCCGCCCGTGTCCCGACTCCGCACCCGACTCCGCGCCCTGAGCACCGCCATTGCCGAAGCCCCACCGGGCGGCGATCTGCGCCAGCGCCTGGCTGCCCGGGGCCGGGGCCGCCCGCCGCGCCGCCCCGATGACGCCGAACTGGCCCGCCGACTGGGTGCTCGGGTGCAGGCGCCGGGCTTGCTGCTGGTGGCGGAGTCGCTGCTGGAGGCCCGTCACGGCGAGGTCTGGCTGCGCCCCGATCCGGTGGCGCTGGCCTACTTCGGCAGCCCCGCGCCCCCGGCGCAGGTGGTGTATCTGGACACCGAGACCACCGGTCTGTCGGGTGGCAGCGGCACGCTGGCGTTCCTGGTGGGGGTGGCGCGGTTCGAGGGCCGGCGGCTGTGGCTGCGCCAGTGGCTGCTGAGCGGCCACGCGGGCGAGCCCGCGCTGCTGTCGGCGCTGGCAGCGGAACTGGCGGGAGCGGCGGTGCTGGTGAGCTACAACGGGCGCAGCTTCGACGCGCCGCTGCTGGCCACCCGCTTCGCCATGCAGCGCCGGCCCGATCCCCTGGCCCGGCTGATGCCCCTGGATCTGCTGCATCCCACCCGGCGGGCGTTTGCCCGGTGCTGGCCGGACTGTCGGTTGAGCAGCGTGGAGCAACGGCTGCTGGGAGTGCGTCGCGACGACGACCTGCCAGGGGCCGAGGTGCCCGGGGTATGGCGGGCCTGGCTTACCCGGGGCTGTGGCCGGGATCTGCCCCGGGTGTTGC
>JGI12109J20283_12619257_pt1 | contig 11799 bp, 5 predicted proteins | sample ElkSlonscriptome_12_FD_20283 | JGI IMG/M metagenome (IMG submission 20283) | reverse complement strand
GCTCGGGCATACCGTTCCAGCGCGCCCAAGCCGGCACGATTCAGTTCATGGACTGGCGATTCGATCCGCTGGTCGCACCGCTGCCGGCGACGCGCGCGGCAGCCACTGACGACGGACGCAGGCTGGCGCTGCTGCAGTTCCATGCGCCGGTGACCGACGCCTGGCTCGGCGAACTGGAACGACAGAACATCGAAGTACTCCAGTATTACCCGCACCACAGCTTTCTGGTCTGGGCCGACGACGCCTCGCTGACCGCCACGCGCCAGGCCACGCCGGTGCGTTGGGCCGGCGATTTCGCCGCCGAGTTCCGGCAGAGCCCCTTCCTGAAGGGCCGCAAGGGAATGGTCGGCAACGTCCACATCCATTTTTACTCCGGCGGTGATCAACGACCGGTGGTCGACTCGATTCGCGCCGCCGGGGCTGAAGTGCTCAACGTGTACCCGGCGCAGCCCGACCGGCGACTGCACGACGCGATCGTGCGCATCCGCGCTGCGGATCTCGACAAGCTGGCGCAGATTCCGCAGGTGATCTGGTACGGCTACCAGGACCCGGAGCCGATTCTCGACGACGAAAGCAGCTCGCAAACCGTGGCCGGCAACATCGACGGAAACGGCCAGCCCGAGGCCGACTACTACGCGTGGCTGGCCAGCATCGGACTGGACGGCAGCGGCGTGATCTGGGCGGTGACCGACACCGGCATCGATTACACCCACCCCGATCTCGACACGCGCATCGTCGGCGGACACAACTATCCGGGCTGCGTATTCACAGACCCGGGCGACGACCCGGCCGGCGGCGGGCACGGCACGCACGTGGCCGGCATCGTCGGCGGCGACGCAACCGCCGGCTTTACCGACGGAGACGGATATCTCTACGGCCTGGGCGTCGCGCCGGGCGTGAGTTTCTATGCCCAGAACCCGATTTGCGGCTCGCAGAATTCATGGCCGCCAGCCGGCGGCTGGCAAGAGCTGAGCAAAAATCCGGTGCTCGGCGGTGCGGTCGGAACCAGCAACAGCTGGACCAGCGGCGAGGGCACCGCGCACGGGTACCAGGCCTCCGAACGAACCCACGACATCATGGTGCTCGACGGCAACTTCGACACCACCAACGTGGCCGAGCCGTTCATGATCGTGTTCTCGGCCGGCAACTCCGGGCCCGGATCGACCTCGCTGACCGCACCGAAGGAAGCCAAGAACGTGGTCGTTACCGCCAGTTCGGAAACCTGGCGCGTGAGCGGCGACATCAACGGGATTTCCAGCTTCAGCTCGCGCGGCCCGGCCGTCGACGGACGCTTCGTGCCGACGATCACCGCACCCGGCGAGCGCGTCGGCTCGACGCGCAACGACGACGGCGGCTCGTGTTCGACGCCGATCAGCGGCACCAACAACCTGTATTCGTTCTGCAGCGGCACCAGCATGGCGGCGCCGCATGCGTCGGGTTCGCTGGCGCTGCTTACCGAGTGGTGGCGCGACAACAACGGCGGCGAAAACCCAAGCCCCGCCATGGGCAAGGCGCTGCTGATCAACTCGGCCACAGACCTTGACGACGCCAGCGGGACCAGCCCGATCCCGAACTTCGACGAGGGCTGGGGCCTGATCACGCTTGCAAACGTATTCGAAGCCACCACGCCGTTCGAGTTCTACGACGAAGAAACCACGCTGCACGACAGCGGCGACGAGTGGACCACGACCGTCGGCGTCGTCGATGGGAACAAGCCGTTGAAAATCACGCTGGCCTGGAGCGACGCGCCCGGTGCCGTCGGCGCCAACCCGGCGCTGGTCAACGACCTGGACCTGATCGTCGAGAGCGGCGGTCAGACCTACTTCGGCAACGTGTTCGCCAACGGCGTCTCGGCCACGGGCGGTGCGGCCGATACGATCAACAACGCGGAGAACGTATTCATCGACAGCCCCGGCGGCGGCGCGACGATCCGCGTGGTGGCCGGCACCATCGCCGGCGACGCGGTGCTCTACAACGGCGATGCGACCGACCAGCGGTTTGCGCTGATCTGTTCGAACTGCGCCGAACAACCGGACTTCGTGCTCGAGGTTGCCGACCGCGAAGCCGCGATCTGCACGCCGGCCACGGCCGCTTACACGATCGGAATCGACGGCATTCTCGGCTTCGACGATCCGGTCACGCTGGGCGTTTCCGGCAACCCGTCGGGCACCACGGCGGCGTTGACACCGGCCGGTCCCTACACGCCGCCGGCGGGCACCCAGCTCGACATCGGCAATACCGCGGGCATTGCGGCCGGCAGCTATTCCATGGTCCTGTCGGGCACCAGCAGTACCGGCACCAAGACTGTCGATCTGACGCTGGATGTATTTACCGCGGTTTCCGGGGATGCGAGCTTGATTTCACCCGCGGCCGGCGCATCCAACGTCGATCCGCTTGCCGTGTTCAGCTGGAGCGGCGCCACGCAGCCGCAGCAATATCGGATCGAAATCGACGACGACCCGGCATTCGCCTCACCGCTCGTCGACGAAATCGTCGAAGGCCAGAGCTTCCAGCCCGGCCAGCCGATGCCGACCAACACCGAGTTGTTCTGGCGAGTGACCGTGTCGAATGCCTGCGGCAGCAGCGACGGCGCCGCCGGCTCGTTCATCACCGAGCCGGCGCCGGGCGACTGTACGCTGGGCGTCGCGCCGACCGAGTTGTACTTCGACGACATGGAGTCGGGCGCCGGCGACTGGACCACCGGCGGAACCGGCGACACCTGGACGCAGTCCGGCGACAACGTCTGGAGCGGCGACTTCGCCTGGCACGCCGAGGACGTACCGGACATTACCGACCAGCGCCTGGTCAGCCCGGAGATTGCCCTGCCGACCGGCGCACTGCCGTTGACGCTGCAGTACTACAACGATCAGACGATCGAAGACGCCACCGGCGGGAACTGCTGGGATGCCGGCATCCTGGAAATCTCGGTCGACGACGGCGCGAGCTGGGAACAGGTGGCGGACAGCCAGCTGCTGACCGACCCGTACGACGGCGAGGTCAACAATTTCACCAGCGGCCCGAACCCGCTGGCCGGACTTCGGGGCTGGTGCGGCGATCCGCAGGACTGGATCCGCAGCATCGTCGATCTAAGTCCGTGGGAAGGGCAGACCGTTCGCTTCCGCTTCCGCCTGGGCACCGACGGCTCGGTCGGCCGACCGCAGGGCTGGAAGATCGACGACGTGCGCGTGCAGTCGTGCTTCACTGAAGACGTCTGGGCCGACGGATTCGAGGATCCTGGGACGCCTTTCCGATAAGGCAAGCGCCAAGCGTTTGGGGTCTGAACCAGAGAGCGACTCGGCCGACTCGAATGATTGTCGGAACACCGGGTCGGCAGTACGAACCCATGAGAAGAGCGAAAAGAAGCGGGAGTGGGTTGTTGATGGAAAGAACACGAGACCGCGTGCAATGCCACGGCAGAAGCCCAATTGCCGATCGCCTGAGTTTCCCGCTCGTGAAAAACGGCGCAGACTACAATGCGGTTATCGTTTGCGCCCGGAGAGTCGGCGCGCCCAGACGATATGGATCCAGAGCGACCGATCGGTGCCATCAAAAGGGGGTCGTGGAATGCAGTACGCCTCGACGCGAATAAGCACGAACCGGACTGCTCCGGTTCAGCGGGTTGCAGCTTGCCGTGGCGGGCTGTCCGGGAGCTTTTTCTCCAGGGAACCTCTGAACAACCGTGCACGGAGCGCGTTTCGGTCGGAAATGCCGCCGTCGCGCCCGCGCGGAGTTGTTCAGAGGTTCCCTGGCCCCCACCACCGACCCGCTTCAGAGTCCACTCACCCGTCGGAGTCCTTGAGCCAAACGGTCTGCGGCAGGCCTCGGACGGACACTTGAAAAGCTTCGGGCTGGTGAGGTGGAGCCTGATCGCCTGCCTGGCCGGAATGCTCCTGCTGGTGTTCCTGTCGATCTCCGGCGTTCAACACCTCCGACAAAATCAGGCCGAAGGGACACGCCTGATTGCGCTCGACCTGGACCTCGACCGATTCACCCAGTCGGCCCAGGAGCTGCTGCACCATCAAGCAGACGAGCAGCGGCTGAATGCCTTTCGGCGAGACGCCTCGGCGATTCGATCCGAGCTCGAGACGCTCCCCGCTAACGAGTTGACTGCGGAGGCTTCCAGGCAGGTCTCCGCGATCGAGGATCTGATAACGACGGCATGGCGGAACCGCGCCGGCGAAGCAGATCAGGCCTCGTCCAGTGAAATGTCGCAAACCTCTGCGATCAACGTCAGCGCTGAGCTGGCTGATGAATTCGCCAGGTTGAACTTCGCTGTGGATACAGCGCTGGATCAGCAGCTATCGAGCCAGATTCGGAAGTTCACCCTTGAAAGCTGGTGGATCGGCGGTGGCCTGTTCGGCCTGTCGCTGATTTTCGGGTTCCTTTCGCTCATCGCATTCCTGTCGATTCACTTGCGGGTATCGCGCCCCACTCGCGCTCTGATCGATACGCTGCAGGCGCTTCGCTCCGGTGATCGAGATGCACGCGCCGACGTATCCGGCGGTCATGGAATCGACGAGTTGGCACAAACGCTCAACGAAACGCTGGATCAACTGGCACAGTCCGATAAAACCACGTCCGAGCAGTCTCGAAAAGTCGAGCAGGCGAATGCCGAACTCGAGGCGACGCGCGATCGGCTCGTGCGCGCCCAGCAGACCGGCAGGATGGGCAGCTGGGAGGTCAATTACCCGGAAGAACGCGTGGTCTGGAGCACCCAGGCGCTGGAAATCCTCGGCGACGAACCGTCCGCGGCCGGCAACACGATCCAGGGATTCTTGCGCCGCGTTCACCCCGACGACCGCGAGCGCCTGCGGGTCGAGCGCGAGCACTGGCTGCAGAACGGCGGCGAATTCGAATCGGACTATCGCATCGTCCGAGACGACGGAACCACCGTGTGGTTACACGCGCGCGCCGAACTCTCCAAGGCCGCCGACGGATCGGTCGTTTCCTCGACCGGCACGCTTCAGGACGTCACCGAGCTTAGAGTGCAGCAGAAATGGCTTCGGATCATGGAAGAACTGCTCGAAGGCAGCGAGGACCTCTGCGGGATCGTCGATGCATCCGGTCGATATCAGTGGCTGAATCGAACCTACCGCCGCGCCTACGGCCTTGATGCCGAAGAAGCGGTCGGCCAGTGGGCCGGAGCGGTGCTCGGCGAGACCTACTTCCAGGCCGAAGTCCAACCGCATCTCGACGACGCGTTGGCCGGTCGAAGCCCGCGCTTCGAGACATGGAGAAACCTGCCCGAAAGCGGACAACGACGCTTTCTCGTTCGCTATTACCCGATCGATCTGCCGGGCGAGTCGGACCGATACGTCGGGTTCGTGATCACCGACGTAACCGACTTGCAGGAAGCGCGGGACCGCATCGTCGAACAATCCCGACTGCTCGACGTCGCGGGACGCATGGCGCGCGTCGGTGGATGGTCGGCGGATCTGTTCAACAACCGGATCACCTGGTCGCCGGTGACCGCGGAAATTTTTGGCCGGCCGGCAGATTACTCCCCTACTATCGAGGAAGTAATCGAATATTTTGCGCCCGAGTATCACGACCGCATCCGCACCTCTTTCGATGAGCTCGTCCGCAGCGGAGGCGCCACCGATGAGGTCGCCGAAATTATCGACGCCAACGGCAGGGGGCACTGGGTCCACGCCATAGCCGAGGCGCGGCGCGATGAAACCGGGAAAGTTGTAGAAGTGCACGGTGCGCTCGGGGACATCACCGATTTCAGGAAACTGGAAAACGAACGCAGTGCGCTGTCAAGACAGTTGGCCGACATCCTGGCGTCGATTACCGACGGCTTCATCGCGTTCGACCGCCAATGGCAATATGTTTACGTCAACCCCGAAGCCGAACGGCTGCTCGACCGGTCTGCCGACGAACTGATTGGCACCACGGTATGGGAACAATTTCCGGAACTCGCCAATGCCGAATCCGGCAGGGCGATGAGAAAAGCCATGGACGAGGGGGTACCGGCTGCATCTGAAGAGTTCAATGAGCGCCTCGGGAGCTGGCTGCAAGCCCGGATGTATCCTCGCAAAGACGGCATTGCCGTATTCTTCCGCGACGTGAGCGAGCAACACGATCTATTCGATCGATTGCGCACTCAGGAAGCAGACCTGCGCAGCTCGCGCGACCAATTGCAGGCACTCCTGGCCGATCGGCAGGCGCTGATCAACTCGTTGCCGGCCCATATCGCAATGCTCGATGCCGAAGGCACCGTTATCGACGTCAACGAGCGATGGCGCCACTATGGTCTTACGCACGAGAACCGCGACCCGTCATTCGGCGTCGGCACCAACTACCTCAGCGTCTGCCGATCGGCAACGGGAGATTGCGGCGCATCGGCGCGGGAAATCGAGATCGGTCTACGTGCCGTGCTGGCCGGTGAACTTTCACAGTTCGATCTCGAGTACGCCTGCCATCCGCCGGAAGGCCAGCAATGGTTCCGGGTGGTATTCACGCGCCTCCACGACGCTGACGCCCATACCGGCGCGGTCGCGATGCACGTCGACATCACCGAGCGAAAGCTCGCCGAGCAGGAAATGGAGCGCGTCGCATTCAACGACCCGCTGACCGGCATCCTCTCTCGCGCGGGCTTCGAGCGGCGCTTGCGCAGCGTGCTGGCCGAAAACGTGTGGGATCCCGACGGCATCGTGCTGACCTTCGACATCGTGCAGCTTCGCGACGTCAACGAAGCGCACGGTTACGACATGGGCGACCGACTGCTGATCGAGCTCTCCGAGCGCCTGCGGCAGCAAGTCGGCGAACGCGGTCTGGCGGCGCGCATTGCCGGGGACGAATTCGCGGCCTATATCCAGGCCGGTGAGTCGGAATCGGCAGAGTTCACGCTCGAGAGCATTCAGAAAGCCCTTATCGAACCGGTCAAGCTCGACCAGGTACAGATCGAAGTCGATCTGAAGTTGGGCCATACGCGACTTGGCAATTCAAGCCGAAGCGTCGAGACCTTGATTCGCGAGGCGGAACTCGCGTTGTTCGAGCAGGAGGCCAACCCTGCATCGACAACGCGAAGCCTGCCTTTCACCGCGGAACTGACCGAGCGAAGCGAGGAGCGCATCCGGCTCACCGGCGAGATGCGTCGCGCGCTCGAGTCCGATGAATTCCAGCTGCACTTCCAACCCAAGGTCGACCTTGCCGACGGCCGGGTCATCGCTGCCGAGGCGCTATTGCGCTGGCAGCATCCCGAGGTCGGCCTCATGCCCCCGGGACGTTTCATCCCGATCGCCGAGCAGAACCAGATGATCGGGCCGATGGGCCGCTGGGCGCTGCGCGCTGCGTGCCGGCATCTGCGCGACTGGAAGGATAACGGTGTGGATCTTGTGCGCGTTTCGGTCAACGTCTCGCTGGTCCAGTTTCTGGTCACCGATTTTCCGGCCGAGGTAGAACGGGCGCTGTCCGACTTCAACGTGCCGGCCGAAGCGCTATCGCTGGAAATTACCGAAAGCGTGTTCGAACGCCAATCCGACAGAATGCGCGCGGAGATGCGCAAGCTGAGCGAACTCGGAGTCCGGCTATCGCTGGACGACTTCGGCACGGGTTTTTCCTCGCTCCGGTATCTACAGCAGTACCCGTTTCATGAGATCAAGATCGACCGCGTATTTACCGATGCCGTACTCACCGATGAATACAGCCGGGAAATCGTGATGAGCGTCCTGAAAATCGCCGACGCGATCGAAGCCGAGGTGGTCGCCGAGGGCATCGAATCGGCGGAAATCGCCGAGGCGTTATTGGAGATGGGCTGCCGCATCGGTCAGGGTTATTATTTCAGTATGCCGCTGGAGGTCGAAGACTTCATCTGGCTGCTGAAGAAGCACGCCGTGCTGCCGTTGAGCCGCCAGCCAGCGAATCATTAGAATAAGCAAGAGGGGATCGAACATGAAGAACAAGGGCTGGCAACTCGTCAAACGACCGACCGGAATCGCCGGGCTGGACGAGATGACGCACGGCGGTCTTCCCCGGGGCCAGACCACTTTGGTCGTCGGCGAAATGAGCGCAGGCAAGACCGTCCTGGGACTGCAGGTTCTGGCCTCGGCCATTGCAGAAGGGGGGTCGGGCATCTTCATTTCGTTCGAGGAGTCGCCGGATCAGATCCGACGCAACGCCGATTCATTCGACTGGGGACAGGCGTTGAACGAATCGAAGGACTGGTCTATTGTCGACGCCCGCATGCCGCTCGATGCCGAGCATTCGGGCGACTTCGGTATCGAGGGGCTTCTGGCCGCGATCCAGTCCAAGGCCTCCAGTTTCCGCGATCCGTGGGTAGTCATCGACGGCGTCGATCAACTGCTGCAGCGCCAGTCCGATCGGATTCGGGCCATCGATCAGATCCGTCAGCTCAACGAATGCTGCGAGCGTCACGATTGGACGATGCTGTTGAGCGGGAAAGTCGGCATCGACCGCGTTGCCCCAAAGTTTCTCGAAGGAATCGAATTCATGCTGCCGACGGTGCTGAACCTCTACGCGACGACGATCGACGGCCGTCTCCATCGCTACATTCGCGTCGGCAAATACCGGGGCTCCAGCCATCGTGAGGGCGACATGCCGATGCTGATCACCGACAAGGGCATTCAGATTCCGGCCGAGATCGATACGTCCTCGACGTCGAGCGGCATCGTCGACGAGCGAGTGGGTACCGGCATCCCCCGGCTGGACGAATTACTGGACGGCGGCATCTACCGTGGCTCCAGCGTGCTGATCTCGGGCCGACCGGGCACCGCCAAGAGCACCCTGGCCGCCAGCTTTGCCGAAGCCGCCGCAAAGCGCGACGAACGAGCCCTCTACATCAGCTTCGACGAGCTGCAGGCGCCCTTCGTTCGAAACCTGGCTTCCATCGACATCCATTTGCAGCAGCACATCGACGACGACAAGTTCCGCTTTTACGCTCGAACGTCCTCGACGTGCGTCATCGCCCGACATCTGCTGGAGATCGAGGCTCTGATCGACGAGTTCGAACCGCACATCCTGGTCATCGATCCGGTCTCGGCGCTCGCCAAAGCTGGATCGCCGGAAGCCGCTCGCAACGGCGTAGAGCAGCTTCTGACTTATGCAAGGATGAAAGGCATCACGTCGCTGGTGACGTCGTTGACGTCGGATGACGATATCGAACAGGAATCCACAACGGGCATGGTCTCGACGATCGCCGACACCTGGATCGTCCTCGGCTATCACATGCGCGGCGGCGAGCGGAACCGTTCTTTGTCGATCGTCAAGTCCCGCGGATCGGGCCATTCCAACCAGCAGCGCGAACTGCTGCTGTCGGACGATGGCGTCAACCTGGAGGACATCTACGAATTCGGCAGCGACGTGCTGATGGGCACGGCGCGCGAACAGAAGGATAGCGAAGAACGCCGGGAAAAAGCGCGCGAGGAGCTCGAGCGCGCCGAGCGGCGGCACGAGTTGGAACGCCGCATCGATGAAGCGCGAAACCAGGCCGAACGCCTGAGCCGGGAGCTGGAGCTCGAGGATCGCCTGGTCCGCGTGCTCGAAGAGGAATCGAACCGCCACGCAAGAAGCATCCGGCGGCGTCGCCAGCCGGAGGCGCGAGGTGAAAAGACGGGAGACGACAAATGAACGAAGAAATCTCACGTCCCGAGTCGCCGGTACCGCGGTTGATGTTGTTCGTGACCGGGGATGCTCCGCGCTCCGTCCGAGCGCGAAAGAATCTCTCCGGCGCCCTCGATAAGCTGGAGCTGGACGAGGTAACACCAATGGAGATCGACTTGTTGGACCAGCCGGAGCAGACGGTCGCTTATTCGGTATTCGCGACGCCGGCGCTGCTGCGGACCGACGCGCTTGGAGAAATGTCGGTTTTGTACGGCGATCTCAGCGACGAAGACAAACTGCACGACTTCCTCCAGAACTTGCCGGAGGCATCGGATTGATTGCCCGCTGCTTCTGCCGGCTTTGAGCCCGTCGGTGCCGCCAGGCGGCAAGATACGTTCTGAACCACCAGCGAAACGCTTTCCGGCTGGCTGAACGTTAAGGAATGCACGACGGGCCGGACCGGTTTCCGGGGTCGGGAACACCGCCGTTCGAGTTTTCGCGGGCCGGATTCGCCCGAGTCGATGCGGATCCGCATCCCAGGCGATCCTCGACATTCGGCTTGGCCCGCCAATGCGGGTCCGGTATTCTCTGACACAGTTCACGCCGTACGGTCATTCCAGCCCGGACCCGGGCGCCGTTCATCCGCCGCGACCCCGGGATAGCCCATGCAGACCACACCAGTTTTTCAATCTTTGGCCGCTGCAAGCCCCCGCCCCGCGACGGTTGCCGTGCAGCCCGTGCGATCGACTCGCCACCAGGCCGGTGCTCGCCCATGCACCTGTTGACCGAACTCAAGCGGCGCGATAGGTCTCGTTTCGACTGACGGGCGCTAAAGAAAAACACGGATTACGTGCTACACTGATCCTGTGTTCAATCGAGAATGATCGTGGCCAATCTCACTCTCAGCGTCGACGATGAACTCCTGCAGAAGGCCCGCGAAGCCGCGGTGCGCGAGCAGACGTCGGTCAACGCGCTGGTTCGCGAATACCTCGAGCAATACGTCGGAGCGCGCGAGCGTCGGCTGCGCGCACTGGACGCGCTGGATGCGCTCGCCGAACGGACCGAGTCCGCAAGCCGAAAACCGTGGTCGCGCGAATCGCTGCACGAACGCAAGGGCGGCTGAGCATTCGACCCGCCATGCGCGTGTTCATCGACACCAACCTGTGGGCCTATCGGCTGGATCGCCGCGAACCGGAAAAGTCCGCTTTCGTGAAGTACTGGCTGCGCGGAATCGCCGAGGAGCATGACATCGTTGTGAGCACTCAGATCCTGATCGAGTTGCGCTCGGTGCTCACGCGAAAGCTCGACCCGCCGTTGTCCTGGTCCGACACGCGCGCCGCTCTTGAAGCCCTGTCGGAGTTCGAAGTCGTGCCGGCCAATTCGAGTCTGGTCCTGGACGCCCACGAACTCGCCAATACCGAGCAGCTTTCCTGGTTCAACGCTCTGATCGCAGAGGCCGCGATCCGATCGGGTTGCAGCGTGCTCTACAGCGAAGATCTGAACCATGGGCAACGCTATGGAGACTTGACCGTCCACAACCCGCTGCGGGACATGGAGGGTGGAGTTTGAGCCTGTTCACCGAACTCAAGCGACGCAACGTCTTCCGGGTCGGACTGTTCTACATCGTCTCGGCGTGGCTGGTCATTCAGGTGGCCGAAACGCTGTTGCCAGTCTTCGAGGTACCGGACGCGACGATCCGTGCCTTGGTCCTGGTGCTGGTGCTCGGGTTTCCGCTGGCGCTTGTGTTTTCGTGGATCTTTGAACTGACGCCGGAAGGTCTGAAGCGCGACAAGAACGCGAGCGTCGATCCGGAGACGAAACAACAGACTGCGCACAAGCTCAACTGGGCGACGTTGGTCGCGGCGGTGCTAGCGATCGGGCTGATCGCCGTCGATCGGCTGCTGCCCGAGCAGGCACCGCTCCCGGATGTCGACGCGCCGAGCCGGGTCGCTACGGTCGATATCGATGAAATCGATCGCGGCGAGATCGACAAGTCCATCGCGGTCCTGCCATTTTCCGACTTCAGCCCGGGTGGCGACAGCCAGTGGTTTGCCGACGGTCTGAGCGAGGAGATCCTGAATTCACTGGTGCGCGTGCCGGATCTGCTGGTGGCCGCGCGGACCTCGTCGTTCGCTTTCCGCGATTCCGAGCGATCGATTCCCGACATCGCCTCGGAACTGGGTGTTGCACACGTGCTCGAAGGTTCGGTCCGCATGGGCGGTGATCGGGTTCGCG
>JGI12109J20283_10484143_pt1 | contig 11800 bp, 7 predicted proteins | sample ElkSlonscriptome_12_FD_20283 | JGI IMG/M metagenome (IMG submission 20283) | reverse complement strand
AACTATGGTGCCGATGATCTTGCTGTTGCTTTCGCCTACCTGTCGGGCCACATAAACCGGCCGGGCCACTTCCCCAACACGGGGCAGCGGAATATTAACGAGGTAACCGAACATCACACCGGTATAAAGGGTGAGTTTAGAAGGGGTCTTGTCCCTGTCTGTAAAGAGCATTTTCCATCGCAGTGCTCTGATGTAATGTGCAAAAAGGGTTGCGATGGTAAAGGGGAAGATCCACCAGAGGCGCATCCCCCGGGCCGATTCCAAAACCTCAGAAAATTCTACCTCCCGAAAAGCCAGCCACATAAAGAGTACTCCCAGTAAAACACTTCCGGCGATCTTTAATAGTTTTTTTCCGCTCATCGGCTAAAGGTAGTTGCTTTAAAAGAGTTGGAGTTCAGAAATAGATGAATGAGTATCAACCATTGACCAGTTAATATCTCATATCTACCACTTCAGCTTCATCAGGATATTCGAGCTGAAAAAGGTTTGACTCAGGAGCATAAAAGCGACCCTTACTAAAAGTGGTTACGATCTCATTATCCGATATGTCAACGGCAACGATTCGAAGTGGACGAAGGTCTGCATCCAGAAGAATTTCTACTTCCGTGAACACTGAAAAATCATCCGTGGATGTGAGAGTAACGATGGTTCTGGTGCCTTGCCTGCGTTCTGATACAGTATAAGTAGAATCAATACCGCTCAACATGCGGGAGGGTGCAAAATCATCTTCATCAGGATAGTAAGTGTCTATGATGACACGATTTCGGTCAGCATCATAAACGCGGGACGTTTCGCCATCCACTACAATAGTTTGCCCATCGGCCATGAGTTTATATCGTAACTGGTCGATCCATATCTGGCCGGCACTTGAAGTGGATTCTCCGGTGTAGGAATCGGTATAGGTATGATCAAAATCAGCTGCAAAAACTTCACCGGTTTCAAACCGCTCCTTAAGCAGATCAAATTTAGGTGTTTGTGCAAGCAGGTTCGAACCGGTAAGCAGTAAAAGAGTAATGAGCAGGGCTACAACTTTAAGGGAACCGGAGGTTCCTGTAGGTATTCCGAACCGGTCGGGTTGAACAGGGTTCGATGGAGAAACTGATAACTGCTTACTGTTCACTGTAAACTGTCTATCCTTATCCTTCATATTCATCCAGATTGTCCAGAAGTTCCTGTAGTTCGTCTTCATCCTGTACGAGAACGTCTCGTGCTGTACTGCCCTGATATGGTCCAACAATGCCTGCATTGAATAATTGATCTATGATTCTGCCGGCGCGGTTATAGCCGATCTTTAATTTACGCTGCAACAATGAAACAGAACCCTGCTGATGCAATACCACCAGTTTGGCAGCTGCTTCAAAGTATTCGTCTATATCATCTAACGGATCAGGAATGTCTGCAGTATCATCTTTTATGATCGGGAGGTGAAAAGGTTGTTTATACCCGGCCTGTTGACCAATAAAGCCATTTATGCGTTCAACTTCTTCAGTAGAAACAAAGGCATTCTGGATACGGGTCATGCCCGTCCCATTGTCAAATAACATGTCACCCATACCGATGAGCTGATCAGCTCCACCTTTATCAAGAATGGTCCGGGAGTCAACCTTGGAAGCCACCTGATAGGCAATACGGGCCGGGAAGTTGGCCTTGATGGTACCGGTAATTACATTCACCGAAGGTCGCTGAGTGGCAACCACCAGGTGGATACCGATCGCACGAGCCAGCTGGGCCAGCCGGGCAATAGGTTCTTCGATCTGCTTTCCGGCGGTCATCATAAGGTCAGCCAGCTCATCAATGATCACCACAATATATGGCAAATGGCGGTGGCCTAATTCTTCATCCAGCTCACCGGTTTTATATTTCTCATTGTAGGATTTGATATCGCGAACCATAGCCATTTTAAGCAGGTCATAACGCTCATCCATTTCCTTACATAGACTTTCAAGGGTTTCCTGTGCTTTGGTGGTATCCGTAATGATCGGCTCATCAGAATCGGGCAGCATAGCCAGAAAATGATTCTGAATATTGCGATACAAAGAAAGTTCGATCTTCTTGGGATCAACCATCACAAATTTCAGGTTATCCGGGTGACATTTATATAGCAGGCAGGTGATAATGGTATTTATACCGACCGATTTACCTGAACCTGTGGCACCGGCAATAAGCAAGTGAGGCATCTTGGTCAGGTCGATCATGAACACCTCGTTCTCAATGGTCTTACCAAAGGCAACCGGCAGGGTGAAATCGGTTTCTACAAATTTCTTGGTGTTCAGAACCTGCTTGATGTAAACGGTCTCACGTGTACTGTTTGGCACCTCGATCCCAACCGCAGATTTTCCGGGTATTGGGGAAAGCATTCGAAGCCCTTTGGAGGCCGTCGCCATTTTCAGGTCATTTGAGTAGCTCTCGATCTTGGATATTTTTACATCAGGAGCCGGTTCCAGCTCATAAAGCGTTACGGTAGGCCCCACAATGGCATTGATACCGACGATCTCGATCTTATGGCGTTTGAGTTTATCAAGAATGATACGCTTGTTCTCTTTGATCTCTTCGAGGTCTACTTCATTCCCTTCTTCAGGAGGGGAGTCCAGCAGGTCCACTTTAGGGAATTTGTACTTTATGACCGGTACTTCCTTAGCTTTCTTTCGGTTGAGTTTGTCCAGGTCTTTTTCATCAGCCTGTTCATCGCCTTTTCCAACGTACACCGAAACTTCAATGTCGTCTTCATCTCCTTCGATCTCTTCTTCTTTTTCTAATGAAGCTCGCTGACGTGTATCCAGCGTTTTGATCTCACTTTGCTCCTTCTCACGTTTTTTCTGGTCTTCCTCTTCAGATTTCTCAACCAGCTCGTCGATAGAAGGAGCCGGTTTTACAGGCTCTTTTTCATCTTTCGTCTCAGATATAGGCTGTTTTTTGAGTTCTTCCTCTTCTTCTGACTCTTTTTTCTCAGTTTTTTTGGCCTCTTTGGCAGCACGCTTTTCAGCAAGACGTTCTTCTCGTTCTTTGGCTTTTTCTTCTTTGCGAAGCTGGCGTGCTGCACGGCGTTCTTCCATCTTCTCCTGAATATTCTCGATCCAGAGTTTAACGTTGTCGATGGTTTTTTGAAGGTCGCGGTCAATGAACATCAGCAGGGTTATAAGAACCAGTACAGATAAAATGATTATGGAACCGATACTTGTGATGTTGTAGAGAACTTGTGAAATGGCTATACCGGCGGTACCGCTCCAAATGGAGTCATCCGGAAAGTCAGCATTGGTTGTCAGCCATCCCAAAAATGTTGAAAGCAGGACCATGCTCCAGAAACTCAGAACGGTTAACCAGCCAAGTTCCTTGAAATCCCTTCGTCTGAATGTGTGCCAGCCGTGATAACCGGTGATCAGAGCCAGGATGATGCTGGTGTAACCAAATAAACTATGAACCAGGAAATGTGAGATGTATGCTCCCACAGGTCCGAGCCAGTTTTTGACCAACCGTGAATTGGCATCCGGGTTGAACAGATCAATAAATGATATACTTCTGGCATACTGATAATCTGCCGGATTATAGGATATGATACTCAACCCAAGCAAAACAGCGATCGACATAATTATTATGCCAATGATCTCTTTCTTGCGGTTAGAATCGAGTCCTGGAGTACTTGTAGATGTATTTAAGTTGCTTTTAGCCATTTAGATCTTTGAGAATTCCGTCCCTCATTCCGGGGAGCACATCAAATTCATTAACTTTACAGCAGAATGAAATATCGCCATTTGGAACGAGTTCAGCTAATCGTTTTGCGTGATCGCTTTTACTGATAGCTCCTTCTAAATCATGCCCATATTTTTCGAAAAGACCAAACGCAACTTTCGCGCCGTCCTTTGCTGAGTCGGGGAGGTGGCCACCACTGATGGTATGCAGCAGGGAACCGGCAAAAAGAGTGTCTTCAATTGAAAGCCGGCCCTGCCATCCTGAACAGATCAACACCACTTCATCATCATGGTCTTTCAGGGCATTTAAGATACTTTGTTGATTCAGGAAGGTTCCCACATACACCTCACTGGCCAATGCAGCTTTTTTGATGGCTTTGGTACCATTCGTAGTGTTGAAGATCAGGGTTTTGTCTTTGACCGCTTCACGGGTGTATTCTGCAGGAGAATTACCCAGGTGATACCCTTCGATCTTGGAGCCATTCTTCTCCCCGCAAAGCAGGTAGTCTTTTTGATCCATGGTGGTGGCGATCTTCATGGCGTCACTCATGTCGGCTACCGGGATCACTTTTTTTGCCCCATTGTGTATGGCCGTTGTTATGGATGAGGAAGCGCGAAGTACATCTATGATAACCGCACTTTTACCTCGAAGCTCTTCCTCCTGAAAAGCCTGAACCGAAAAAAATACGTCGATATAATTGATGTCCGGCATGAATTCTTACTCTCTAAGTATCTGTTATTATATATTTATTTTTTGATAAAAGGGGGTCGTGCAACAGTGGCATCAGCTGTCCTGTTACGTATGACGATCTGAATATCTGTTCCCTCAGCCGCATATTCTTTTTCTACGTAACCCATTCCAATACCTGTACTTAAAGTTATGGACATTGTTCCACTTGTTACCTCTCCAATAGTTTCTCCGTCGGTATTCTGTATCTCATAACCCTGTCGCGGAATGTTACGCTTGCCTTCAACCGTAAAACCAACCAACTGCCGCTTCAGGCCTTCTTCTTTCTTTTGTTGAAGCACATCCTTGGCAATAAAATCGCCTTTGTCGAATTTGGTGATCCACCCAAGTCGGGCTTCAAGCGGATGGGTGTCTTTGGTGATATCATTGCCATAAAGGGCATACCCCATCTCAAGGCGAAGCGTGTCTCGGGCTCCCAGTCCGCATGGTTCAATCCCAAATTCCTCTCCGGCTTCCATAATGGCATTCCAGGCTTTCTCAGGATCTACATGATTCTTATCAAAATACAGTTCAAAGCCTTTTTCACCGGTGTAACCGGTGGCTGAAAAAACAACGTTTTCCATGCCGGCCAGGCTGCCCATTTTGAAAGAATAGAAACCGATGTCACTCAGGTCCAGGTCTGTGAGTTTTTGCAGGGTCTCAACGGATTTGGGTCCCTGAACAGCAAGCAGACAGGTATCATCGGATTGATCCCTGACTTCTGCATCAAATGAGTTGTTATCCAGTATCCAGTTCAGGTCTTTTTCAATATTGGAAGCGTTGACCACGGCTATATAGCCGGCGTCATCAAAGAGCTTATAGACGATCAGGTCGTCCACAATACCGCCATCGTCATAACACATGCAGGTATACTGAGCTTTACCTTCAACGAGTTTAGAGGCGTCGTTGACAGTCACTTTCTGGATAAGGTCCAGTGCTTCCGGGCCACTGATGAAAAACTCTCCCATGTGCGACACATCAAACATACCAACACGTTCACGCACGGCGGCATGTTCGGACTTTATTCCGGTATACTGAACCGGCATCTCAAATCCGGCAAAATCCACCAGTTTGGCACCGGCTTTTTCATGAAGGTCGTAAAATGGTGTTTGCTTTGACATAACTGAAATCAGGCTGTGTGGTTTAATAGGTTGTTAATATTAAATATATCTCTGTAACCCTGAAAATTCTTTGACCCCAAAGGTACGGGTTTGTAAACCAAAAATCGGCATAACATAGCCATTTCTTGGGAATGTTTGTTTAATTGGATAATCCATTGGGGCATTTCATGAATTGCTCCAGAACTCGTTCCCAACATCCGTGTTGGGAACGCATGTCCGGACCTCCCGGTCCTCGTGAATGGATAGTGCCTCGATAATATCACAATCGATTGTACAGCCCAACCTTCGAACGGGCTCTCACACCTTACCGCCCCACGGACAGAGGTCCTTTGTTTTTATTCACCCCCCGGGATAAATCCCGGGGCTATTGATGTCATCACGTGGGATGAGGTGAAATGAGACAACCCGCCCTCTGTCTTTGGTCAATAAACAAATCGATCTATCGGTCCATCGCCGATCGGTGAATCGGTCTATCAGTTCATCCACAGTGGAAATCGTGATATTTCGCTACCTTGTATCATCACCCTGCTCCAATTCCAAACCCGTAGGGGCAATTCATGAATTGCCCCTACGGGTTTTTTCCATATAGAACGTGTGGGTTGTGAGGAAGGAATAAGGCAATGGAAGGTGTATAATGCCCCGCAGCACATAATTTCTACACCGACCCGTTTGCTGACAAGGCATCCTCAGAGCATGCGTAGCAAGGGATTAATCACTGGGTTATTGGTTGTTGGATATTGGATGTTGAAAAACCCTCCCCTTTTCATATTCCATGCGAATAATTCTTATCTTTAGCGCCTGAAATTAAATTAAGACCGTTCATCAGATACAGGTTAAAAGAGTAGTATATGTCAATAAATAAAGAACAGGTAAAATCTGCCCTTAGTCAGGTTCTGCATCCATCCGAACAGCGTGATCTTATATCGCTTGATATGGTTCAGGATGTGATCGTTCAGGATAAATACATTTCATTCACCCTTGAATTTCCGGAGAAGGATGAGGCGCTCGAAGCACAATTGAAAGAGAAGGCCGAAGAAGCCATTCAGAAATTCATTGATAAGGAAGCGATCGTGGATATTCAGACCGCGGTGAACTTGACGCTAAAGCGAAAGATGGAGGATTCAAACCCTCAGCAGCAACAGCAGGCTCAGCAACCTCAGATCCTACCCAATGTTAAAAATATCATTGCGGTGGCCTCCGGTAAGGGTGGGGTTGGAAAATCAACCGTAGCCGTGAACATTGCCGCCGCACTGGCCAAGCGTGGAGAAAAAGTGGGATTGATGGATACTGATATTTACGGGCCAAGTATTCCAACCATGTTCAATATCCATGACCGCCCGAATATCACGACTCAAAAAAAGCTGGTGCCTCATGAGAAATATGGTATACGGTTGGTGTCTATGGGTTTTTTGGTGGATGTAGATCAGGCCATGGTCTGGCGGGGACCGATGGTAACCAGTGCCGTAAAACAGTTTATGACCGATGTTGAGTGGGGTGAACTGGACTACCTCATTCTGGACCTGCCTCCCGGAACCGGTGATATTCAGCTGACCATTGTTCAAACGGTTCCCCTGACAGGAGCGGTGATCGTATCTACCCCGCAAACGGTAGCCCTCGATGATGCCCGCAAAGGCGTAGCCATGTTCAACAAGGTGAACGTTCCGGTATTGGGGATGGTCGAGAATATGGCTTATTTCACGCCACCGGATATGCCGGATAAGAAATATTACATCTTTGGAGAGGGAGGAGCCACTCATCTGGCGCAGGAAATGAATGTGCCTGTTTTAGGGGAAGTGCCTATACAGCAAACCGTACGCGAAGGGGGCGATACCGGAAAACCCATCGTACTGGAAGACACCGAATCACCGGCTGCAACCGCACTGATGGAAGTGACCGGCAATATGCAGCAGCAGCTGGCTATCCAAACCAAGGAGCAGGGAGCAAACAATAAGGTAGATATTAAGTTTAAGTCTTAATATTACTTCGAAGATCGGTTCATCGCTAATCGGTGAATCGTACATCAATAGAAATGATTTACGATTCGCCAAACGACCGATCAACCGAATCACGATCTAACACAAATAACCCATGGATTAGAGCTCGTCCCCAACGTCTCGGTGGGAATGCCTGCCGGGACCTCCCGGTCCGCGTGGTGAGAGATTGCACCGGTGTATTCCACGATCGAGCAGGTAGCCCAACCTCCGAATTATCTCACAAACCCTACCACCCGCCGGGCGGAGGTTCTATGGTTTTCATTCTTACCCCGGGATAAATCCCGGGGCTATCAATATATCATCCCTACGGGATGGGTAGGCCAACAGATCGGTCGTTCGGTTTATCGCAGTTCGGTCAATCGGTTATTCAAATAAATCCCGACCCAGCCTCTGCAGTCTCCCCGCTCCCTCGGTCATCTCCGCGCAGATGGGGATCTCATATTTCCCACAACCTACAGGGTGGTTACTCGTTGATTGATCCATCACGGATCACTATCATTGATCTACCATTCACCGAACCACCGTTTAACCGGTTCGCGATCTAAAAAAATTATAAATGGACATTATCTACCTGCTTGACCTTATCGGTACCTTTGTGTTTGCCATCAGTGGTATTCGGCTGGCTGCGCGAACGGATATGGATGTATTTGGGGCCTCCGTGGTTGGCTTTGTGACAGCCATTGGTGGTGGTACGGTTCGTGATCTATTACTTAACAGTCATCCCATTACCTGGATGGCTGATATGACTTACCCAATGGTGATCTTAGCCGCTGTTCCCTTCACTTTTCTTATGGGGAAAAAGCTGAATAACTTCAGTAAAACCCTCTTCATTTTTGATACTATAGGAATTGCCATGTTTACCATTATAGGAACTGAAAAAGCTCTTTCCTTTGGGCTGAATCCGTTCATGGCCGGAACCATGGGAATGATCTCAGCGGTTGTTGGTGGGGTTATCAGGGATGTTCTTTGCCGTGAAGTACCACTTATTTTCAGGAAAGAGATCTATGCTACTGCATGTTTGCTCGGGGCTGTAGCTTTTTATGTCGGACATCAGGTCGAGTTACCTGATAATTTGAACTACCTGATAACAACAGCCGTGATTATCACCATAAGAACCGTTTCTGTTAAAAAAGGACTTTCATTGCCTAAGATGAAGGGGTGAGTTTGAGGCAGAGCCTCATGAGGCCATTACAGAGCAGAGCTCCGAAACGAGGAGTGATGTTAAACCTGGCGTTGTCATCCCGAGTGCATACCAGGTAGTATTGGGATTGTTAGCTGAACACGAGGGATCTCAAAGCTAGCACTATTTGCCATGTCAGAATTTGAGATCCTTTGCGGCACGCTTACCAAACTTGCATCAACCTCACTTCACTCAGGATGACAACGTGCGCTTCAATTACCAAATCAGAATAGGTCATGCTGAGGGTACTCCCGAAGCACCTTCACGGCTCTGAGAATGTATCATACATTTGCAGATCCTTCTCCGCCGGCTGGCGGATCAGGATGACTCAGCTCGTTTTTTGCAGCCGGAAGCTTTTGTTTCTGGAACCTGTGCAGATGAAGATCAGTATCGGCACAAAAGAAAGAGAGAATTGAATACAGGCAGTCGATCCAGGTCTATATTAATACCCTAAAACTTCGAAGCAGGGGTGAAAACATTATAATAGATAGTTTGTTCACTAATCAACATTCACCAATTAGGCCTATCATTCCCGAACCATCTCCTCAAAGTGCTCTTCGATCTTCTCCGGGGTTCGGGTGAGCTTACTGACAAACCAGGTGGCAAAAAGGCCCAGGAAGAATCCGGGGATGAGTTCGTACATGTTATCTTTTAAAACAGGTACAAAATACCAGATGATGGTCACCGTGGTACCGGTCAGAAGTCCTGCTATGATGCCGGCTTTGGTGGTTTTCTTCCAGTACAGAGCCATGATGGACGTAGGGCCAATGGAGGCTCCCAATCCGGCCCAGGCAAACAAAACCAGCCAAAAGACAATGTTTTCAGCTACCAGGCCAAAGATGAGCGACAGGATCACCAAAAAGACTACCACAATCCGACTGTACAACACGAGTTTTTTCTGTGACAGGTCCTCATCCTTTTTGATGAGCTTGTCATATATATCACGGACCACGCTTGAAGCAGCCACCAAAAGCTGAGAGTCAGCGGTTGACATGATGGCGGCAAAAATTGAGGCGATCACCACACCAAATAAAACCGGGTGTAGCTGAGTTTGTGCCAACAGTGGATATAAGTTCTCGGTGTCGCTTCCGGGCAGCATTGAGACTTCAGGGAAATAAGCTCGTCCCACAAGCCCTATCATGACCGCGCCAACCGCCATCATCACATTCCAGAAGGTGCCAACATAGGCGGCGTATTTAAGCTGCCTGGCATCATCTATCGACATATACCGGGAAAGAATATGTGGATTTCCGGGTGAACCGAGTCCTATCCCGACAAAGCCAATGAAGGCTCCAAAGCCCAAGGCAAAGGGATCCAAAAATCCGATCTCGTGAAGAGTCAACTGTTCGGCCATTACGCTCCAGCCACCCAGGTTCCAGATGGCAATGATGGGTAAAAACACCAGGGCAATAATCATAAAAAAGGCCTGAATGGTATCAGTCAGGCTGACCGCCATAAAGCCCCCTAATACAGTATAAAGCAGTATAATAACAGCGGAAAGAACCACTCCGGTCGTTTGGGTAATGCCAAAGCTGGAAGCAAAGGCTTTTCCACCGGCCACAAACTGTGAGGATACGTAACCCACCATAAAGATCAGGAAGATGATGACAAGGATAGCACGGAGGCTCCCGTTCTTATCATCAAAGCGTTCGGCAAAGAAATCAGGGACGGTGATACAATCATAACGCTCAGAGAATTTGCGAAGCCGTTTGGCATAGTACATGAACAAAAACCATTCAACGACGATATAACCCACAGCAGCCCATAATGCTGAGGCACCCTGAGCGTAAGCCATGCCGGTCACCCCCAGCAACAGCCAGGCACTTCGACCGGATACAACGGCTGAGAGTGCAACCACCAATCGGTTCATCTTTCGTCCACCGATGAAGAATTCGGAGATGCCTTCAGATGAAAAGCGGGCGGAGTAGATGCCGATCCCAAACAGGATCACAAGGTAACCGATAAATGCAGCCAGGACATAGCCGCTGCCTTCAATAGTAATAGTGTTGAATTCTTCCATGGGCCTATTATAAACAAAACAGGGGCGTATGTCGATACGCCCCTGTGGGTTTTATAGGTTTTAAAAATGTACGTTGGTCAGATCACGGGAAAATACCCATCTGCTCATACATGGTGCCGATCTTATTGATGGCACTGATGTAGGCAGCTGTTCTGAGATCATCCAGGCTATGTTCGTTACGAACTTCTGCGATCTGCTGGTAGGATGTGATCATAGTTTCCTCCAGTCCGGAATCTACCAGGTCGTATTCGTCGGCACCGTGAGCCAGTGACTCCAGCTCGGCTTCCGTGAACTTGCGGTCAGATATGTTCTCGATCACACCGAGGATCTTCTTGTAGCTTGTTTCATCAAAACGCTTACTCATGCGGCCGTAGCGAACGTGTTGAATATTCTTCAGCCATTCAAAGTAGGAAACGACCACACCGCCTGCATTCATGTAGGTATCAGGAATGATCAGTGCTCCTCGTTTCTTCATTATATCATGTCCATCTGCTGTGGTAGGACCGTTAGCTGCCTCAGCTATGATCTTGGCTTTCACTTTATTGGCATTGTCACCGGTCAGCTGACTTTCGAGAGCAGCCGGAATAAGAATGTCACAATCCAGATAAAAGGCATCATCCCTGTTCTTAAGCTCAGTAGTATTATCGAAGCCGATGATGGTATTTTTATCTTTGCGATAGGCCATTAGCTTCTCAAGGTCTATTCCGTTTTCGTCATAGATAGATCCCTCGATCTCAGCAATACCAACGAGTTTGGCACCCGCTTCGGTCATATACTTAGCTGCATGATAACCAACGTTACCGAGTCCCTGTACTACAAAGGTTTTGCCTTCCACACCGGTGTCAAGGCCGACACTTTTCATGTCCTCTTTATTATTGCAGGCTTCACGGATCCCGAAGTAAACACCACGGCCGGTTGCTTCTGTTCGTCCCCGGACACCGCCCTGTTGAATAGGTTTACCTGTTACACAGGCCTCGGCATTAAGGTCTTCGTTCATTTGGCGATAGGTATCGAGTATCCACCCCATTTCCCTCGCACCTGTACCGTAATCAGGAGCCGGAACGTCAATGCC
>JGI12109J20283_10293682_pt1 | contig 11807 bp, 10 predicted proteins | sample ElkSlonscriptome_12_FD_20283 | JGI IMG/M metagenome (IMG submission 20283) | reverse complement strand
AAGAGGGCTTGGAGGAAGTCACGGGTGTGCTGTGGGGTGAACCACCGCCGGAAACCATCACCATCAAAGAGGGCTTTCAGGTCATCGAAGTTGATGTGTATACCGGGCATAAAACGGGCTACTATCTGGATCAAGCCGTTAATCGTGCGTTAGTGGGGTATCTAGCTATGATGCGGGATCAACCGAATGCGCTGCGCTTGCTCAACTTGTTTAGCTATACAGGCGGGTTCGGGGTCCAGGCAATGGAGGTCGGTAACGTACAGGTGGTGAACGTTGATGCGTCTATGGATGCGCTGCAATTGGCGGAGCAAAATATGCTGACCAACATGAATCATGCGGTGCAATCCAGTGTTACCCATGAGCATATTCAGGCGGATGTATTTGAATTCCTGCGGGATCAGGTTGAGGCGGGTGAGCTTTATGACATCGTCGTGCTGGACCCGCCCAAGTTCGCACATAACAAGCATCAGATTGACTCCGCCTCACGCGGCTATAAGGACATCAACATGAACGCGCTTAAGTTGGTGGAACCGGGCGGGCACTTACTCACATTTTCGTGTTCGGGGGCTATCAGCGCGGATTTATTCCAGAAGATTGTGTTCGGTGCGCTGGTGGATAGTGGACGACAGGCGCAGATTTTACAGCATCTAGGGCCAGGGAATGATCATCCGGTGGCGTTGACGTTCCCAGAGGGGGCGTATTTGAAGGGGTTGTTGCTGCGGGTGCTGTAAGTGGGTGCAGTGAAAACGACGCAAAGCCGCATTATAGAAAACGATCAGTATGATTTTGCGCCGCTTTTACCCAATATCAAACCGACTGCGTGTGTTTTGCATAGAGATAGTATGCGTTGTTCCCCGGATCGTTGGAGGTGTACGTGAATGAGCAACAAGCCATCACCCGCATGAAACAGGGTGATATAAGTGGCCTGGAGGTGCTTGTGCGCGAATACCAGTTACAGGCCGTGCGCACGGCGATGATGGTCACACAGGATAGGGCCATCGCTGAAGATGTGGTGCAATCCACCTTTGTGCGTATATATCGCAAAATACATCAATTTGAAGAGGGTCGCCCGTTTGGGCCGTGGTTTTTACGGAGTGTGGTCAATGCGGCGGTGCAGGAGATGCGCAAGCGTGGCCGTCACCTCTCGTTAGATGCGGAAGTGCCCTGGTTAGATAGTGATGTGACCTTTGAAGATTTACTGCCGGCAAAGACCGTTGGCCCTGATGATCACATTGAGGTGAGCGAGCTGGCAGATCATGTGCGTGAGGCATTAGCGCAGTTAACGCCAGATCAGCGGGCGGCGGTGGTGCTGCGGTATTTCCTGGATATGAGTGAGCGCGAAATGGCAGACGAACTGGATATCCCGGCGGGGACGGTCAAGTGGCGGCTGCATGCAGCGCGGAAGCGGTTACGTGGGTTATTGGTGGAACAGGGGGTAGAGTATGGTTGATCGTCGGGAGATTCAGCAGGCGTTGGATCAGATTGCCCGTGAGGACGTGCCCGCCCGTTCTGTGGATTTGTGGGCCGCTATTCAAGCGCAGGTTGAAGCCGAGGATAAGGCCAATGATCAGCAGCGGGGTATGTGGCTGTTACGGTCCAGCCAGATGGCGGCGGCGGTTCTGCTGGCGGTGATTGTAGGCGTGGGGACGTTGATCACCTTATGGATGATCAGCAGCCGGATGGCGAATGTTGGTGTGAACCCGTCCGGCCCGGTGGAAGTGGCCGCGCTTTATACCGATTTGAACATGACTCAGGTGCGTGACGATGTGACGGTTACTGTAGAACGCGCCTATGCGGATACCAATCTGGTCGTGATCGACACCCATTATGCCCTGGCTAGCCGTACCATTGATGCAGGAGCGTACATCGCTACACCGGGCCTGACCACGTTTGACGGTGTGGCGTTGCCGCCGACCTTTGCGGCAGGCAGTGGCGTCTACCTGGATGCGCCCCGGCAATCCCGTTATACCTTTGATACCTCGGCATTAAATGTGCTCAGTGGTGATGTGGAACTCATCTTTGAGGTGCGTTTAGAGCGTGAGGACCCAATCAACGGGGGTGGTGGCGGGTTGATGCCTGAACAGGGCGGTTCTGCCTGGGAGCAACGTGATTTGCTGCCCCTGGAGCGCGAAATTGTATTCACCTTCATGTTTACGCTGCCCGTGATACCGGTATTGGTGATCGAAGACATCCCCGCGCAGACGATTGATAATATCAGTGTGTCGTTGGATCAACTGCGGATTTCCCCCTCACAAACGGAGATGGTGTTGTGTATGGATGTGCCGGACCCGGACCTGGATTGGGTGCCGGTGTTGACCATGACTGATGGTGATCGGTTTAATCAGACGATTGTGCTGTATCAAACCACGCGGGCGGCAGGCTCACGCCTATGTGCGGAGGGCGTTTACGTGCTGCCCTATGTGCCAGGGCAAGCCGCTGAATGGACGGTTACCGTGCATTTTCTGCGGAGTAGCTTTGCGGATACCGCTATCAATGCCTTCCGATTGGAGCAAATTTTGGCTGACCGTGGCATCCAGGCCCGCATTGAGGCCAACGATACCGGTGAGCCGGTCTTGATGATGCGTGGCTCTATGCAAACCAGCAAAACAGCGGCAACCGTCTATGATCTCACCGTTGAGGACGCGCTAGCGGATTTGGGGCAGCGTGCTGACGGTCCGTGGACGTTTACCATTGCTGTGGAGTAACGCCCGTGCTCAGCGAAAGGTGCGGGCGGATTCGTCCTCGGCCAATCGCTGGGCCAGCGTTTTGATCTTGTTGTTGGTTTCGGCCCAACTGGCCTCGCTGAGGCCCATTTTCTCGCGCAGGTCGCGGTCTTCCATGCCCAGGCGGTGGTCACGGACGGCACTGGTCCAGCGCATGACCTCAAATGACAACTTAAATGGGATTTCCGCGCCTTCCCCAATGGCAGTGAGGATGTACTCCAGGTTGCGCGGGGTGCATTCAAATAACTTATCATCCGGCCCATACTGAGTCAGGTAGAGATCTAGCAATTTGAGCCATTCCGGGTCCAGGGCGATGCGGCGTTCTTTGTAAACGTTGCGGCTTTTGTGGCGCACGGTGAGGATCGGGTTGTGGGGGTTGGTGCGGTCAATGCTGTTGCGGGTGAGTTTGGCTGCTTCCCCTTTTTTGATGCCGGTATCTAGCAGCAAACGGAACAGCAATTCTGCGCGGTAATCCTGGGTATCCCGTTTTTTCATGGTCCGGCTAAAGTTGATGGCGTGGCGAATCTGCGGCATGGAGAGCACATTGGATAACGGTGCCGGCCCGGACCGCTGAAGCACCGGCTTAGCTGGATCTTGAGAGATGGCCTTTAGCCCTTTCAACCACTTAAAGTAAACCTTCAATGTGGTGACGCGCCGCGCATATGATTTGCGGCTGCACGGCACACCGCGCCCGTTCTCCAACCAATCGAGGAAGTTGTTCAGGTCGCTGGTGGTAAATTGCCCGATGGGTGTGGCCTCATCCAGATGTTCCCCAACCAGGCGTAGATCACCCATGAACGCTTTGATGGTATGGGTGGATTTACCCTCTTTTTTGAGGTGTTGCTCAAATAAGGGCAGGGTGGCCCGCAATGATGTGTGCCGGGTGATTTCCTCCGGGGATTGCGGGTTTTCTGCAAATAAGGGCATCTGACGTAGATCGGACATAACGCGACCTTTCAAAACTAAGTGATGAGTTGAAAGTAATGGGTAATGAGTATTTTGTGGTTGCCAATACGGCCAGCAAGTGTAAGCAGTGATAAGTCTTTAGTTTTAGAAGCTATTTGAAAAGCAGTATCATGGGGTTTCACCCCAAACCCCACAAGGGATTTGCATCCCTTGACCCGCGATTTTCGGCGTATAGTGCCGAAGTAATGGGGTGCAGGGGACAATGTTCCCTGCCGGGAGTGTGAGGGCATCACCCTCACGAACTTCTCAAACGGCTTTTAGGTCTTCAGTTTTTGATCTGTTGTGATAGATCGTAAACTATCATTACAATCCTTGAATATTGATAACTGACCTTACGCAGTTGGTAGCTTGTTCACGGGAGCACACGCAGGTACTCCCCTACAATTTGTCGCTCAAGTGCGTAACGTCACTTGATAACTAAAAACCGATTTCTAAAAACTAACCGAAGGTTACACCAGGACACTACTCAGCACTCGTTACTCACAACTCATTACTCAATTGACACAAACGTTCCATAAACCATAGTGTATCACAGCTTTGAATCGCTACAAAATTCGCATAGTCGGCAAAGATTATAGGCGGCGTATGTGGGCGTCCGTTGCGTAGAGGTCGCGTTCAAGGCGATGGGCTTCAGTTTGCTCGGCAGCGGTGAGGGTGTCTTCGACCAGATTGGCATCGAAGGTGCGGGCAAAGGCCAGCGCGAGTTGATTGGCGGTGTGCTCCCAGGTGATGTGCTGGCCGTTCAGGGCATCGGCCAGGGTAGCGGCCCGCCCCCGCACACGGTTACGGGCGATTTTCCGGTCATGTTCGGTGGGGTAGGCCAACGCATCGACAATACGCGTAATATCACCGTACAGGGGTAAAGAGCCGTGTTGCAGCACGACGCCGCGCCGCCGTCCCTGTGCGCTGCCGATGAGCTTACGGTGATCGGCGGTGGTGATCTCATAGTGGGAGGGTACTTCAAAGCAGACTGGCCCGGCCTGTGAGGGTTTGATACGTTCTGCGCGTTGATCCGCCTGGGGGGTGGTGCCGAAACTTTCTACCATGTGGACCAGTGCCCGGCTAATGCGGCGATAGCTCTCTATAATGGTGCCTGTTGCCAGGGGATGATCAGCGGGTAGGGCGATGCTGTAGGTCAGTTCGTCGGTATGCAGGATGGCGCGTCCACCGGTGATGCGGCGTACAATACCCCAGCCCAGGCGTTGCAGCCGTGCGAGATCGGCATCCTGCCAGGGTTGACCGTAACCCAGTGATAGCGTCGGCGGGTCCCAGGCGTAAAGGCGTAGTGTGGGGGGGCTATCCCCGGCGGCGACTGCGCTCATGATGGCTTCGTCAACAGCCATGTTGCGTGCGCCTGTCGTCGGTTGATCGTAGATCAGGCGATATTGACGCATTTTCCCTACACCCCTATACTGACAATTAGACACGGGCATTGTGCCCGCTATTTTGTTGGTCAACAAGATTCTATCATAGCCGATGACAGACGACTATACAGGACAAGACGAGGACTTTGACGCCTCAATCGACTTTGACAATGGTGCTGATGATCCTGATCGCACGGTGAAATCCAGCCCGGTGCCGGATGCACCCAACTGGGAGCAACCGCAGACCAAGCGCGAGCCGTTGCGGGTGGATATGGACGCGGCAAACTCGTCTTATTCGACTTCCGATGGGTTTCGTATTCCTTCGGCTGCCACACCACCACCATCACTCAACCGGGAAAGTGCGGCCCGCGTCCGCGCACGGCGGCGGCGTGGCCGTAAAGGGGGTGAATGGGCATGGGTGGTGATCGCCGGGGTGATGATCGGCATTGTGGGCATGGCAAGTTTGGTCATGTTGTTGGTCCTGGGGTCATCCGATGATTCGCAGGCTGTGATACCCACTGCCACCAGCCTCGCAGACCGCCCACGGCCCACGCCGGTTGATCTGCGTACCGTTGCTGATGGGGGAGTAGCCATCACCGGGCAGCGCATCACGCTGGATAACGGCGAGGAGATTGTGCTGGCTCCGTGGGATGGCAACGGACGCCTGACCATTCTGATGATGGGTATTGACCGCCGCCCCGGTGAGAGTGGCTGGAACTACCTGACGGATACCATGATGCTCATCAGTATTGACCCGGCGACGGACGAAATCGGTATTCTGAGCATCCCGCGTGACTTATACGTGCCCATTCGTGGCTACGCCGAACCGCAGCGCATCAACACGCCGATGTCGCTCGGTGAATTGCGCGAACCGGGTTACGGCCCCACGCTAGCGATGGAAACGGTACAGTGGAACCTGGGTATCCGCGTGCATGAGTTCATCGTGGTGGATTTTAACGCGTTTATCGGTCTGGTGGATGCCATTGGCGGGATCACGGTCACGACGACTGATACGATTAACGACCCGCGCTACCCCAGTATGGATTACGGCTATGATCCGTTTTATTTGCCAGCAGGTACACATGACTTGAACGGCTATGACGCGCTGCGCTTTGCCCGTACCCGTCACGGTGATAGTGACATTCACCGGGCTGGCCGCCAGCAGCAGGTGTTGTTTGCCATTCGCGATAAGATCGTGGATTTTGGTATGCTGCCGCGTCTGGTGTTTGAAGCACCGAGCCTATATGCCAACTTCGATGACAATGTGCTCACCAGCCTGAATCTGGATCAGATGATTGAACTGGCCTGGTATTTCAAGGATATTCCGGGCGGCAACATTAACACAGGGGTGATCGATTACTCCATGTTGCAACCGTATACAACATCAAGTGGTGCGCAGGTACTCATCCCAATTCGCTCCCGCATCGGTGATTTGATGGTGGGTGTGTTCGGGACAAATTACGCGCAGTAGGTGACTATAAGCGGTAGGTTTGATGGTCAAACGGGGGCAATTGTGCGCCCGTTTTTTATTTCAGCAAATCAGCGCGCAGACGGTCCAGGGCGTCTTGTGGGACTCTGGCATGGTCACGCAGATAATCAGTGACGGTGCCGTATTTGGTGCGGATGTGGTCAATCGTCATACGCATGGTTTCGGCGTCGGCGGTGAGCAGTGGGTAGAGATCGTCCACGCTGATGCGCAGGTTGCTCAGTTGAGCGAACATCTTTTCGGTATAGGCGCGGAAGGTGGCGTAATCGCGGTTGCTGAGCGTGTAATCGGCGATGACGACTTCATCGGGTACGCCGAGGTGCAGCAGCAGCAGCGCAGATGTGAGACCGGCGCGGTCCTTGCCGGCGGTGCAATGCACAATCGTCGGGCGGTTGTCCGGGTCGCTGATGCGGGTCAGGACGCTACCGAAAACGGGTGCGTTGTCGTCGATCATGGTGCGGGTGTAGGCCTTGCGCATTAACCCCTTAAGCGCAGCCGGGTTAAATAGCAGCGCGAATAGGCGTTCCCACTGTGAGGCCGTGTCGTTCAGTGGGATGTGCTGGTACTGTATCCCCGATACAGTCAGATCGGGGTCAATGCTGATCTCTTCATCGGCCCGCAAGTCACACACCATCTGAATGCCAAGTGCATGCAGATAGTTAACGTCGTTAGCGGTCAACTCACTCAACCGCCCGGAGCGGTAGACCTGCCCCCAGCGCACGCGGCGGCCATCAGTGGTGGGGTAGCCGCCCAGATCTCGAAAATTGACGGCTCCTTCTAGCTGTAGGGTGCGCTCTGCCACGGTGACGCGCTGCTCGCTGCCGTCCGCTGCCGTGAAGACGACATCGAAATAATGACGGCGACCCGGTGCCAGCCCGATAATGGTGGAACTGCCGCCGCCGTCAATGGTGATAGGCTCGCCATTCTGCTGGGTGACGGCATCGCGCACATAGATGCGTGCTGGTTGTTCGGGGTCTGCCCAGCGTACAACCAGGTTGTTATCAGCGTCACGCTCGGCGATCAAGTCGGTATCCGGGGTGATCACCAGGCTTTCCGGTGGGGGATAGGCAATGTTACGGCGTTGTGTAGCCAGATAGCTCAGTGCGCCGACACCACCAGCGACAACCGCCGCAATACCGGCGATAAACCAGTAGAACATCAATTATTGTCCGATCTCTACGTCAAGGTAATTTGATGCGGCCCAGCCCGTCTGCGCGGTGTTGACCGTATTCTGCACGCGCCACCACGTCAGGCCATCGGCTTGACGGGGGCCTTCAACGATGGTGAAGCGGGTGCCCTCCGGCGCACGGAACACGATTTCGGTGCCGCGTGTGCCGGGTTCGTTGCGCACATTGAGTTCATCCGGCTCCACATCGGTGACGATCACATTGACGCCGATACCTACCGGCATCGGTGTGGATGTTGCGGTGGCAATCGCTTCCAGGGTCGGCCCGGAAAAACGAAACGACGGCGGCGGTTGGGGTGGTGGACCGCTCACGCCGGGGTCCAGGTCCGGCGGGATGGTTGGGGTGGCGGGTGATGCCGGGAACGGCCCGGTTTGCGCGGTTGGTTGTGGTGAATTGACAATCAGTGCCGGTGGTGGATTGTCTTCCGGTGTGTTGCCGCCCAGGTTCACTACGATGACGACTAATCCAACTGCGCAGCCTGCGACCAGTAATACCGTCAATGCCAGGGACCACAGCGGCAGATATAAGCCACCTTGCCGCCGTTTTTTCTGACGTTGGCGGGCGCGGCTTTGCCGTGGGCGTGGTGGGCGTCCCTGATGCGGCGGTTGGTTGCCCGGTGGCGGTGCTGCCCGTCGTCGATTGGGCGGTGGTGGTGGCGGCACATTGGCCGCTGGCATCGCCCGTGGGGTGAGCGGCGTTGTATCCTGTGGTCGGTTGCGTTGGGTATCGGTGCCGTCGTCTTCCGGCAGATAGTCAAGTTCGGGTTGGTTGGGCATAAGCGTCAATTATTGGCGGGCATCATGGGTTGTATTCCGTACCATTTTACACCAACTGGGCGGAGTTGTCTCTCAGTTAGCGTGTACCGCCGGGTAGCAGTCAGGTTGGCGTTTGTAGGCAACTTCAATGAGTTTGTGCTGGCAGACACGTTTGAATGAGGTTGCGGGAGCACACACGGGTGCTCCCCTACAGCTTCCTGCTAATTCGGTCTTTCACGTTTTTCCACCCACGCTTTGAACTGTGCCAGGGGCCAGGTATTGATGACTGAGGCGGCGGTGACCCAGCCCCGGCGGGCGGTGCGGACGCCATAGTGCAGGGCGTCCATTTGTTTGTCGGCGTGGGCGTCCGTATTGATGCAGATCAGGATGCCCATTTCCACGGCGCGGCGGGCATACTGGGCTTCCAGATCCAGGCGGCGCGGATTGCTGTTGATCTCCAGGGCGGTGTCGTGTTCTTTAGCAGCGGCGAACACGGCGTCCATATCCAGGTCCGCCCCTTCACGGCTGTTGATCAACTGGCCGCGTGGATGGGCGATCATATCGACGTGCGGGTTTTGTATGGCGTTTAACACACGCTGCGTGACCTTCTCGCGGGGTTGAGTCAGCCCAAAGTGCAAGGAGGCGATGACCCAATCCAGTTGGGCCAGGATGTCATCATCATAATCCATTGCGCCATCGGTGCGGATGTCCATCTCTACACCGTGGAACACCTGGAAGTCGTCCCCCATTGCCGCGTTGACCTCACGGACCTCTTGCTGCTGTTTCATCAGCCTCTCCACGGATAAGCCGTTGGCAATGGTGGAATACTGCGAGTGATCGGTGATGACGATGTACTCCCGCCCGCGTGCTCTGGCGGCCTCGGCCATCTCGCGGATGCTGAGCTTGCCGTCGCTGTAGGTGGTGTGCATGTGCAGGTCAGCGCGGATGTCCTCAATGGTGATCAGGTGTGGCAGAGTGCCGTTGGCCGCTGCCTCGAATTCGCCGTTATCCTCGCGTAGTTCCGGTGGGATGTAGGGCAGGCCGACCACCTCGTAAACGGCTGCTTCCGTATCACACAGGATTTTCTCGGCGTCTTCGATGATGGTGTCGTTATCATCCACCGGGCTGAAGGCATGTTCATTGAGGCTCAGGCGTTTTTCCAGGGCAAGGCGGCGCATACGGATGTTGTGCGCCTGCGACCCGGTAAAGTAATTGAGGGCTGTACCCCAGCGTGCTTTCTCTAAAATGCGGAGATCCACCTGTAGACCCGTCAGCAATTCCACCGACGATTTTGTGGGGCCGTGACCGAGTACACGGGCCACATTCTCCATATCCACAAAGCTCTGCATGATGGGCGCGGCGTGGTCCATATCATCAACAGCGATAAGCAGGTCTACATCACCGATGGTGGGGCGTGCCCGACGGATGCTGCCGGCAATCTCGCCTTCGACTACGCCATCATGTGCCAGCAGCAGATCCAGGATTTTTTGGGCGGCAGGCAGGGCTTTACCGATACGGGCACGTCCAGTCTGCCGGGAGAGTGCCTCGATGCCATCCAGCACTTTTTGCTGGCTTTTCTTGCCCATGCCTTTGAGTTCGGCCAGTTTCCCGGCTTCGGCGGCGGCCTTGAGTTCGGCAATGCTGGTGACGTTCAGCTCATCCCAGAATAATTTGGCTTTCTTGGGTCCAACGCCGTTGATGTGCATGATATCTACCACACCGGGCGGGATTTCGGCCTTGAGGCGTTCGTAGAATTCGAGCTTGCCGGTATCCAGCATCTCGTTGATCTTATCGGCCAGCGTCTTGCCGATATTGGCGATGTCTGTCAGGCCGTCTTCGGCGGCGATGGCGCGTAGATCACGGGGTAACTCGCGGATGGTCTCCCCGGCGCGACGATACGACAGGTAACGGTGGATGTTCTCGCCTTTGAGTTGCAGCATATCGGCGACGGTCTCGAAGATGTGCGCAATATCACGGTTGGTTAGTTGGGTTTGTTCGGTCATAGGCTGTCTGTTGGGTCTCGTTAATACGAACAGGTGTGCATATTGTCGTTTCAAGTAAAGCGCAAAGTGGGTGGATTGGCAAGGTTATCTGTAAAAACTCGTAAAGAAAGAAGCGGATTACTCAGAACACGTCATTTTGGGACGTTGCTGGCACGTTGCTGGTACGTTCACCCCATAAAGTGAGGGTAAGTTATGCCGAGGGGCATGGAAAAACGTTAAATAAGTTGTTGTTGAGGAGATGTATCATGATTAAGGCAAAGCTGGATAAGTACCTGGGTATCGCGGTGTTGGGTTATGTACTGCTGATCATCGGTTGTGTGTTGCCGATTGTTACCATGAGTTTTGGTGACATCAACGAAGGTATCTCACTGACCTCTGACGGCGGGGACGGCTTTATGATTATCGGTATTCTGGTGCTATCACTGCCCATTGTGCTGATGGCGCGTCATCGTTCACTGCTCATCCCGGCGGTGTTGACCTTCGGCATCGTCATGCTTAACTTCGTTGATATTCGTGGTGATGAGCTGTTGATGGACCTGTTTGAGTTCCAGTGGGCCACCTGGATTATCCTGTTCGCCGGGAGTGGCGCGCTGGCCGCTGGTGGTGTGATGGGCTTCCTTGAAAAGCGCAACCGTGAGCCGGAAATGACCGTACCGGCTGCGGCCTAAGTTGCTCTGACTAACAACTGAATATCATGATCTAAGGCCGGGCACTACGCCCGGTTTTGCTATTCATCACTGTATTTTGGGCGGGCGTTTTTCGCGTCGATGTTTGGTTGTAGTTCGACTGCGGGTGCGTCTTTCCATAGGCGGTAACATTGCACGGCCCGACGAAACACCCAGGGCGTATCGCGTGGTGCGATAATGCGCATTGCATTGCTTTCGATTTCGTCTACCGTAGCCCAGCGGACCTTGCTGCCGCGCATATCATCCCCCGGTTCGACCTCACCGCCTTCATAGGCAAATACAAAACTCAGGCTGATCATATTCGGTGCGCGCTGGTCATAGGCGAAGCCGACGGCATGGCATACGCCCAGCGGACGCGCCTTTACTTTTGGCCCCGCTTCCTCGGCCAGCTCACGGATGGCTGCCTGTAATGGCGTTTCGTTCGCGTCCATTGCGCCGTTGGGTGGTTCCCAGCCGTTGTTGCTGTGTGGGCTGGAAAGCATCAGGATACGTTCTTGTTCGTCAATGACGTAGGCGAGGACGGCGGCGGGGTAGGTGGGCAGTATGCGTCCGCTGCCGGTGGTGATAGTGGGTTGTTGGATGTTCTTATCGGTCATGGTCTATCCTGGTGATATAAGGCTAGGTTAGATGTTAGGGG
>JGI12109J20283_10614434_pt1 | contig 11823 bp, 9 predicted proteins | sample ElkSlonscriptome_12_FD_20283 | JGI IMG/M metagenome (IMG submission 20283) | reverse complement strand
CGCGTCAGATTTACAGTCTGATCCCTTTGGCCACTCGGGAACCCCTCCCGCAAAATCCCCCAAGGGTCAAAATCCCTGGCTCTCTCACTCAGGGGGCGCATTCTATGGGAATTCGGAAACTTGTGCAATCGTTAAGAAGAGATTTTCTGAACCACTCCCACAAGACTTTCTGCAGTTAAATCAAGCCACTCCGCTCTCTCAATGAAGCGCTTATCGGGCTCCCTGATTTAGCGTTCAACTCGGGCGAATCTTAGTCGCGAATACCGAATATCAGCCCGGCCGCGACGCGCCATTACTCGTCGTCGACACTGGCGCTGACTTCACTGAGCAATGTGATGCCAGTGTTACGCAGACCGGGCTGGGGTTCGGCCTCGCGGCCAGGCGCGTCGGCCTGTTCCAGACTGTAGACGAAATACAGCAAATTCAGCAGCAGAAGCAAAGTAGCGACGTAACGCACGAGTTACCCCGGGCTTGATAATGCGAATGGGCAGACGAATGCCAGCCCATCCAGGACCAGAGACGGCCTGAGCTGTAATTCACAGGACGACGGCTGGGACGACAGCAACGCTGCATCACCGCCGGTGAGGAATAACGTCGCCGGGGTGCGTTGAGAACCCAAACTGGCGGCAGCCGACTCGATCAGGGCGAGCTGACTGGCAAGGATTCCGTTGATGACAGCCGTCTCGGTGTCATTGCCAGGCTCGACGCCAGCGGCTACCTGCGACTGCAGGCGTATCATGGTGCTTGCCTCTAGGCTAGACAGCATAAGCCGTCGACCCGGCAATATATAGCCACCGAGATGCAACCCGGTGGCATCCACCAGGTCCAGAGTCAACGCAGTTCCGGCGTCGATTACCAGGCAGGGCCCCGCGCTTGCATTGAAGGCCGCAATCATTGCCAACCAGCGGTCGGCGCCCATTCGAGTCACATCCTGATATTGATTCGTCACACCGCCACAGCTTCTTGTCACCGTCGCCACCTGAAGCTCCAATCCCCAATTGCTTGCCACCCAGTCGCGCACCACTTCCATCGCTGCGGCCGCGCGGACGCTGCACATTCTAGCCATGTCCGGCCGCGCTGCCACGGCGCTGCTGGCCAGCAGCGCTTCAGGACTGTCAGCCAGCCCCTCAGCGATGACCGTCCCCGATTCCTGATTGAGATGGCGCCACTTGATGCGGCTATTTCCTGCATCCAGCTCAAGAATCATGGCCTTACGGCCCCGGCGGCGGCGCCGGCGAGTTGCACACTGGGAAAAATCTCGCCCCCGTGTATCGCCTCCTTTCCCTGCGCCCCTTCAAGCAATAAAGCACCTTGCGCATCGACACCGCGGTGTATGCCCAGTCGCTGCCGCGAACCCGCTTTGACCTGAACGCTGCAATCGATGAACGCATCGCGTTGATTCCAAAGTTCAACAAACGGTTTGAAGCCCTCCTTCAGAAAGACTTCGACGGCGCCCAGCAGCTTCTGACAAATGCCCGCCACGAGTTCCTCCTGTCGGGGCAGCACTGCCAAATGGCTGGCCAGGTCAGTGATCGGTCGCGCGATTGATGCCCTCTCAGTGTCTGAGAAACAGAGGTTAACACCGATCCCAAATACCATTGCCACCTCATCATCCCTTTGCTTTAACTCCAGCAGCACGCCAGCCAACTTGGCACCATCTATCAGAACGTCATTAGGCCACTTGACCCTTACGCTGTTCAATTCAAACGCTTCAAGAGCTGTAATCACAGACAGCGCTGTAACCAGGCTCAGGGCATGAAGTCCGTGAATGGAAGGCAAAATTCTGGTCAACGACAGGTAAATTCCAGACTGCCGCGGACTGTGCCAGACGCGACCCCGCCTGCCGCGACCAGCGGTTTGCCGATGCGCGCAAATCAGCCGCTGCGAATAGCCCTGCTCAACAAGCAAGCGCAGGGAGGCCGCGTTAGTGGAATCCAGCTCTGCATGCACCTGCACCTCACCGAGGTCCGCTGGGGTTGAAGTCGCCAGAACCTGTTTGAGGGTAGCCGCGTCCAAAGCCGGTGGTAGGGCGATTCGGCTCAAATTTTTTGACTCCGGTGTGCACGGAAATTGACAGAAAAAAACCGGATCAGCCCGCAACGGCCGATCCGGTCCTCGATCCAGGGGTCCGCAGGGATGCGAACCGCTGTCGATCTGTCAGGTTGAAACGGGAGCCAGCCCGGCCTCTTACTTGTTCGAGGCCATAGACTCTTTCACAGCATCGTCATCGCTGCCGACTTTCTCGCCGGCCCTGAGTTTGGAGATCACCGACCAGGCTTCCAGCATCACGATGATGCTTGCCGCCATGACCGCGAAGCTGAGTAGAAGCAACATATACTGTCCGGAACGGAAATAATCCATCATGTACCAGGCTGCAGCCCAGAACGCCATAATCACGATGAAAACCATCGGTGTCATCGTATAGATGGATCGACGCCCCAGCTTCATCAGGAAGATGGAAACCACGAGAAGCGTCAGGCTGGCGAGAATCTGATTGGTAGCGCCGAAGATAGGCCAGATGCGCATACCGCCGTCGCCGGGATATTCCGAACTGGCACCGAACGCGAGGGTCAGGCAGGCTCCCACTGCAACCAGCGTAGCGACGTAATTATTCTTCAACAGCCCAATGCTGTAAATGTTGCCCCATTCCTGAATGATATAACGCTGCAGACGCAGACCGGCATCCATAGTGGTGCCGGCGAACAGCACCACCATTACGGCCAGCATGGTCTGGGAAAACGCTAGTGGAATCCCCCACCCCTCGGTAATCAGTGCGGCACCACCGGCGATAAACGCGCTGGAGCCGCCGTTACCAAAGTTCGCATACAGCGTGCTCCATTCAACCGAAGAAGCGGCGTAGAGTGAACCGGTAACCGCGGTGATCGTTATCAAGGCCAGGCATCCCTCACCCAGGGCACCGAGGTAGCCTACGAAGCGCGCGTCTTTTTCATTGCTGAGCTGCTTGGAACTGGTACCGGACGACACGATGCCGTGAAAACCGGACAGAGCGCCACAGGCAATAGTGACGAATAGGATCGGAAACAAAGGTGGCGTGCCTGCGGCCAGATTGGAATTGAATGCCGGTGCCGTAACATCGGGCAGCGTAATGAAGACGGCGCTATAAAGCACCAGAAGACCGACCACGAGCTGAGCGCCGTTAATGTAGTCCCGCGGCTGCAGCAACAACCAGACCGGGAGCATGGAGGCGATTCCCGCGTACATGAACAGCAGTATGATCCAGTTACCATTGGGCCCCAAACCAAAGATGTCGGCGGGTAGCGACAGCGGCATTTCGCTGCCGATCCAGATCGTGAAGTAGAGGATACCCACGCCGATAACCGAGACCGCAAACAGATTAACCTTGCGGCGTATAAGTACGCCAACGGCGATTGCTACCGGTATGGCCGCCCAGGCTGGAAACACCGAAGTAGGTATCTCCACCATCTCGCTGGCGATGATGGTTCCGAAGACCGCGTTCACCATCAGCAGAAGCAGAAAAATAACAACCATGAACAAGGCGCGTGTGCGCTTGCCGACGACGTCTTCAGAGAGCGCGCCAATGGAACGCGCGTCATGCCGGGTACTCGCCCATAGGGCACCCATGTCGTGCACGCCGGCGAAGAAAATAGAGCCAAAAGTTACCCAGAGCAATGCCGGGACCCAACCCCAGTACACCGCGATGGCCGGCCCGACGATCGGCGCGGCCCCGGCGACGGCAGTGAAGTGTGAGCCCCAGAGCACATATTTGTTGGTGGGCACATAGTCGACCGCATCATTGAAACGATGCGCGGGAGTCTCGTAGTCCGCGCTCAACTGGTAGATCTTTCCGGCGATGAACTTGGAATACACAAACCAGCCGAAAGTGAATCCGGCCAGTCCGAAAATTACGATGAATACCGAGGACATGGGTCGCTCTCCAGAATTGTTCTTATGGGTGCAAGGGGCCGAATCATAGCAAGTTAGCTGTCAACAGCACAATCGGGCTTGCCGGCTGAAGTGGCCGCCGCTCGGGCTTGTCAGCAGGAAAAGTACACCGCAGTAGCGGTAATTTCAGAGCCAGGCCGCGGTTTTAATTCAGCTCGGCCGCAGTGGCGTCGTCGGGCAACAGGCTTTGTTGCACCCCGTCATCAACTCAAGTGTTGATTCACAGACCGGTGCCCGGAAGCACGAGGCCAATTGATTCGGTCAATGAGGGACCATCGGAGAAACAGTTCGTACATGACCCAAAGAGCGCCAAAGATCACAATTATCATCATGCCCCAACGCATCAGGGCGGCAAAAAACAGGGCATCAAAAACCGGCATCTGAAACTGATACTGGCTCAAGGCACCTCCGCGGTCGAGCATCCAGTGCCAGGCGCTGTGCGCGACGAGCGCCGACAGCAAAATCCCCCCGATTCGCTCATCAACAATATATTTGAACAATAGATTTAAAACCGGTATTACCAGCAGCAGGATCATGATCTGGCCCAACTCTACGCCGACGTTGAAGGCGAGCAACGATGAGAACAAATGGCCTCCGGCGAATTGGAGCGTATCGCTGAAAATAAAGGAAAACCCGAAACCATGCACAAGACCAAATCCGAACGTCAGCATCCAGCGGTGCTGCAGCTTGGCGCCGACAATGTTTTCAAAGGCCATGAAGACGATAGAAAGAGCAATAAGGGTTTCTATGAGCGGCGGCCACCAAAGAGCGCCGGGAGTCAGACCAAAAGCCGAACCGATCAAAGTGATGGAGTGGGCAATGGTGAACGAGGTAATCACCGGTATCAGGGCGCGCAGGCTGCGCAAGGGTATGACCAGGCAGAACAGAAAAAGTAGGTGATCCAGCCCCTCGAGAATGTGGGTAAAGCCCATGGAAACGAAGCGCAGTGCCGCCTGATGCCAGCTTGGGTCTAACTCCACAAGGCCAGGATTACCAACGTAGTTAAACACGCGTTCAGCGCCGCCAGGAACAAGAAATCGCAGCACAGTCGTGGTTTGCGCGGACAACGTGCCCAGCTGCGGATTCACGGAAAACTCTGAGTCTTCTGAGTCAATGGGATAGGTAACCATGACATCGAGCAGGCCCTGACGCCAGAACAGATCGACGCTGTCGTCCAGAGCCGGGCTCGTTATGTTTTCGAGCGCTTCCTCGTAACTGGTGAATGCGCGATTGGAAGGCAGCGAAATACGCAGAGCCTGCACATCGCGCTCCGTCAGTTCCTGTCCGTCTTCGAAAAAATGGATCGAGTCTGTGAGATAGACCCGAGCGGCCTCGCGCAGAGCATAGTCTGCCTCTGAAAATTGCACATACCCCGGTCCCCGCAGTGGGAAAGTGATCTCGCTGAAGGCTTCCATGGGAACACGCAGTAAAACTGTCAACCGCCCCCCTTCGGGTTTTACATACGCATAGACAGTGACACGCGAGGGTATGTCGTGGCCATGGGCCGGCGCAGTGCCCAGGCCTGCCGCCGAGAAAACTATCAATAGTGCCAGCGCGCGCAGGGCCAACAGCCGGGGAAGTACGTTCAGTGCAGCTTTCATCATTATATTTTTTTCTAAATCAACGTATTACAGTGAGACTGGGACAAAAACACCACGCCCCTATTGCATCCAGCAGGGAGACTGTTACCAGTTTTTTGCGGCAGACCCCGGCTAAATTCTGGCTGCGAGTATACTGCGCGGGCGTTAGGCAGTATACTCGCCATTGCCTTTGAAATACGTAGACCCGGCGCGGGTCAAATGAGGAGAATAAAAATGTCAAAACTCAAGCTGCTGATAGGCTCAACCCTGGTAGTCGCTCTCGTGGTACTGGGAGTCGTTCAGTCAAAGATACAGGAGCCCAGCATCGCCGCTAGCAATGATGTCATGGCCCCCCACTTCCAAGTCGACCCATTCTGGCCTAAACCCCTACCCAATCACTGGGTTCAGGGTAATACCATTGGTGTGGACGTGGACGACCGCGACCACATCTTCGCTGTGCACCGCAACTCCGAATCGCAGTTCATGCGTATCCAGGAAATTGGCCTCTACTCCGGCGTAGCTGAGTGCTGCACCCCGGCCCCACCGATCCTCGAGTTCGATCTTGAGGGAAATTTGATTAATGCCTGGGGCGGGCCTGTAGAGGGTGCTCCCTATGTTTGGCCTGAATCCAACCACGGTATCGAGGTAGCACCTAATGGTGATATCTGGATAGGTGGTAACGGCGGTCCCGACTCTCACGTCCTGGTATTTACTCGGGATGGTGAGTACATCCGCACCATTGGTATGCCCGGACAGCCGATTGATTCCAACAGCACCAGCCATTTTGGTCGGGTTGCGGAAATCGCGATCGACGAGAACGCCAATGAGGCCTACTTCGCAGATGGTTACGCGCACAAGCGCGTTGCCGTAGTCGACGTCGCCACCGGTGCCTTCAAGCGCTATTGGGGCGCCTACGGAAGCACCAATATTGACGATGATGCTGACGACACCTACACCCCGGGCGAACCCGGACCAGACGTATTCCGCGGCCCTGTGCACTGCGCCGAGCCTTCCAATGACGGCCTGGTCTATGTTTGTGACCGTGGTGCCGACCGAGTGCAGGTTTTCCGAACCGACGGTTCTTTCGTCCGCGAGCACATTTATAACCCAGCAACCCTGGCTCAGGGCTCAACTTGGGATATCGCGTTTTCTCCCGACGAAGACCAGGAGTTTATTTATCTGGCAGACGGTCAGAACTTCAAAATTTCGATCATCGATCGGGAAAGCATGGAGGTTCTCTACACCTTCGGTGACGGCGGCCGACAGCCCGGCCTGTTCTTTGCTCCGCACAGCATAGCCACCGACTCTGAGGGTAATGTCTACACCACAGAGACTTATGAAGGTAAGCGCATTCAGAAGTTCCTGTACCAGGGTATGCGCCCCGTAACCGATGTCGATCGGGCCCCCACCTGGCCGGCCGACGAACTCTAAGTCCCCGTCCACATCGGGATAGAACCAAAGGCCGCAGCGATCGCGCTGCGGCCTTTTTTTGTGCCTTGCAATTACCGACTCGAGGACAGGTTTCAAAGAATACGGTTTAGTGCTAGTTTCTCGAATCTAACAGCCCCGGGAAGCTCACTATGAAAACAACAACAAAGCCCCTGGTCGCGCTGATAGCGCTGACCCTCCTCATCACACTCCACCTGACCCAGGAAAGACTCGTCCAGACCAAAGCCGCCAGCAGCGATCAACTGGCGCCGAGATTCGTTGTCGACCCCTACTGGCCGCAGCCTTTGCCAAACAAGTGGCTGCTGGGTCGAACAATCGGTATCGCCGTTGATGCCCGCGACCACCTCTATGTAGTGCATCGGGACCAGGACAACATGTTCATGAATCAGGAACTCGGCCTCGACCTTGGCCGAGCCGAGTGCTGCACGGCAGCGCCGCCGATTCTGGAATTCGATGCCGCCGGGAATCTGGTGAATGCCTGGGGTGGTCCGGGTGATGGCTACACCTGGCCAGAATCCAATCACGGCATCGAAGTAGCGCCCGACGGCAATATTTGGATAGGCGGTAACGGCGGTGGTGACTCGCACGTGCTGGTCTTCACCCGCGATGGCCAGTTCGTGCGTCAGATCGGAATCCCCGGTGAGCCAATAAACAGCCTCAGCACGACGTCTTTCGGCCGCGTCGCCGAAATCGCCATCGACCCCAGCGCCAATGAGGCCTATCTCGCTGATGGCTATGGCAACAAGCGAGTTGCTGTAGTCGATGTCGCAACAGGGGCTTTCAAACGTTTCTGGGGCGCTTATGGCAATATTCCTCAAGACGAGCGGGTGGTCTACGACCCCAACGAGCCTCTACCCCAACAATTCGTGGGCCCAGTGCATTGCGCAGAGCCATCAAACGACGGTCTGGTCTATGTCTGCGACCGGGGCGCCGACCGCATTCAGGTTTTTCGCAGCGACGGCAGCTTTGTAAAAGAAGGACAGGTGGCTCCTTTAACACTGTCGGGTTCAACCTGGGATATTGCTTTCTCCCGGGATGCGAATCAGGAATTTCTTTTCGTCGCCGATGGTTCCAATTTCAAGGTGCATATTCTTGATCGGCAGAGCCTGGAGGTCCTAGCCGAATTCGGTGACGGTGGCCGCCAGCCGGGCCTCTTCTTCGGCACCCACAGCATAGTGACCGACTCTCAAGGTAACCTTTACACGACTGAAACTTACGAAGGCAAGAGGGTCCAGAAATTCATTAATCAGGGCCTCTGGCCTCTGTCTGCGCACCGCCCGGGGGCACCCTGGCCTGAAACTGAATTGCATTGAGGCCACGCTGCCGTCCCGGCCGTATTCACGTTCAACTTAGCGGCGAACCAGGGTAGTCTGAGCAATGCAGACAGGCGCTGCCCTGCGAGGCTTCCACTCAGCAGGCCGGCGGCAGGGCGCCTGGTCAGGTGCGCCAACTGAAGGCTAGAGGAATGCCTGCATTCTTAAGAGCATCCCTATTGCAAAACCCGGCAGCGGCCATGGATACTTGTGTTTCTGCCTCGCTGCAGACATACGGAGACACAGAGACAGAAATAGCTAAACAAAGGAACAAGTCAGCCATGAAACGATTTCTCGAAACCACCATCGCCCTTATTTTCCTCGGCAGTATTTGCTGGACTAGCGCTGCTCAGGAATCCATTACGATCGGCTATAACTACGAAGGCAGTCGCAATCTGGGCAGCATTCGTCCCAGTCTGCATTTCGCGGAATTCAGCGACAGCCGTTCCGTGGATGATATGGCATTAGTCGCCCCGGGTTATGTCGCCGAGGCAGCCCTGGCTGGCATCGTGCGCGATGCCTTCATTCAGGCCTTTACCGCCGGTGATGCAGAAATTGACAATGCTGACGCCGACATGATCATTGCCGGGGAGATCACTGACTCCAGCCTGCAGGTGGTTGACCGGGACGGCACAAGCTCTTATCAGCTCACGATCCGCACCCGCATCGAGCTTCAGGGCAGAGGTCGCACCCTCTACGACACCAGCCTGTTCGGGCGCGGCGTCGCGCCAGTCTCCGAGGGCCTTGCCGCCGCTGTCCACGCGTCGCTGGATCGGATGATCAGGGACTTGACCCGCGACGATTACTTCATGATCGAACTGCAGTAGTCAGGGACAGCCCAGGCTCGGCGCCAGAGATTCTTGCAGGGGCAGGTCCCGCTCCGGAAACAACACCAGACCGGTCAACTTTTCGATTTCGGCAACATGGCTGCGCAACTCGCAATGATGCACCCCCACAGAAACTTCCTGCGGTAAAACGAAAGCCGCGGCTTCACCGCCGGCAGTGAGCACGACCTTGAAGAAAGCGTCAGGCACGCTGTGCAGCTTTTCAGTTCGCAGCTGCTGCTGATCGCTGCGCTCCCGGTAGACGGGGCCCGTTACGATAAAAAGCTCGGGGCGTCGATTCACCAGATTGCGAACCGCCCACTCCAGCCCGAACCAGGCACCCCGGTTGAGGCTCTCACTCCTCGCCACTGCGTTGGAGAGGTAATTCACCTCATACCAATAAGGAGTCGCGGCAAAATTCAGCAGTGGTGCATAGTAGGCCCGGATCAGGCCTGGCTCTGACCGAGCAGAAAAATCCTCCGCCTGCAGTGTATCCAGCTCAAACGCATCCGGGAGGGGTTCGCGTGACAGCCCGGAGGCTATGCCGACGGCATCTGCGATCACCCGATAGGCAACCCAGTCCGCAGACTTTCGACGCTCATTATAAGACAGGGCGTAGCTGGACCGGAGGATAAGCTGGTTGTCTGGATCAACACCTTCTGGACAACCCAAAAGGCAGTGCACTACCTGATAGTCCTGCGCCCAGGCCCGGGCTAGTGGATTAAAAAACAGTAGGCTAAGCAGGGTCAATTGCAGCCAAAAGCAGTGCGCTACTCGGACTCTCGCTGTCCTGTGGCCAGTGTTTTTCAGGCAAACTGAACTTGTAAGCCGCATCTGTAGCTGTCCTGTCTCTTGCTCAACTCTCTTGCTCAACGCCCTTGATCTTGATCTTATCTTTAACTCAGATTTTAGTCTTCAAACTAACCAAGATCAGGGCCCTGCACGCTGGGTTCTTAAGTCAAAATCTTCGACGAGCCTAACCGATATTGCAACTAAGATCCTCCAAATTGCGTGAAATTAGATGACTGTCGGATCGCTTCGCTCAGGGTGAATTCAGCACTTAGCAATTCATTACCAGCTAATTCAGCGACGAGGATTTTCCGATTGGCGCGAGCCTGTCTGATCGCGCTCGCCTGCGAAACTCTACGGCGGCCTTGAGTACTTGTCAGTCGGCGGCGAAACACCTGCGCAGAAATTCGAATCCCCATGCTTTTCAATTTTCAGGAAGCCAGATTGAGGATAAGCCTCTACTATGGTCTGGTTAAAAGAATTCTATTGCGGCCAAAAACCTGCTTAACTTACTGACTCAGCGCTCTCTCCGCTGATACAACGAGGTGCAGTATGAAAACAATGATGACTCTGGCCAGGGCTTTCCTGGCGATTCTCGTAGTACTGCCTGTGGGCCTTCATGCCCAGCAAGCAGAACGCATAAGCGATTTCGCGCTGATTAGCCATGACGGCAAATACTATCAGCTCTCACGGGAAGTCCAGCAGGAAGCTCTGGTCCTGGTAGTGCTTGATGACAGTCGCGATAGCCGCCGCGCGGCTGCAGACCTGACCGATCTCAGCGAGCAGTTTGCCGACCGCAACGTCGGTTTCTTCATGATCGACTCTAGCGGTGAGACCGACAAGGCCATCATCGCCGAAACAGCAGCCGATGCCGACGCCAGTGTTCCCGTGCTAGTAGATGACACCCAGCTCGTTGCCAAAGAACTCGGCCTGACGCGGGCTGCCGAGACAGTGATCATCGATCCGGCGAACAAGGAAATCGTGTTTCGGGGCGCCTTGAACAATCGCCTGGCGGAAGGCAGTCGAGCCCGCCGCGCCTCAGACCACTACGTGGCCGACGCGCTGAACCAATTCCTGGCCGGCGAGCAAATTTCCACGCCAATGCTGAGCAGCAAGGGCGCAGAAATCGACTTCTCTCGCCGAAGTTCGCTTGCAAACTCGATTTCCTATGCCGAGGACATCGTGCCGATTCTTGAAGAGCGCTGCGTAAGCTGTCACCAGGAAGGCGGTATCGCGCCCTTCGCGATGACCAGCCACCAGATGGTACGCGGCTGGTCTCCCATGATCCGGGAAGTTCTTTACACTAAACGCATGCCGCCCGGTCAGATCGACCCGGACTTCGTGGACGACTTCTACAATGTGGCTCGTATTACCCCGGAGGAAACCCAAAAGCTGGTGACCTGGATCGATGAGGGCGCGCAGAATCACTCCGACACCGATCCACTTGCGGCGTTCGAGCCGGAAACAGTCAAGTGGAGCTATGGTGAACCGGACATGATCATCGACGTCCCGGCGCAACAGATTCCCGCTACCGGAGTTCAGGATTATCGTAACCTCCAAGTGCCACTGAATCTGGATGAGGACGTCTGGGTCAAGGCCGTGGAATTCGAGCCCGGTGACACTACGGTCCTCCACCACATCATTGCTTTCGCCTACGGTCCCAGCGGCCTCAATGAATTCGAGGTGCTGAACCAGGGTATCGGCCTGGGTGCCTATGCCCCGGGTAACGAGCTCAATACCTATCCCGAAGGTGCGGGCTTTCCGCTCAAGGCGGGCGGCGGCCTGATGCTGCAGATGCATTACACAACCTCCGGCAAAGAGGCAACTGACCAGTCGCAAATCGCGCTCTATCTCTGGGATGAGGAGCCTGAGCGTCAGGTTTTGGGTGGCTCCGCGGCAGAAATGAATATCGACGTTGCGCCCTTCGAGCGCCGCCATGAAATG
>JGI12109J20283_10848117_pt1 | contig 11824 bp, 11 predicted proteins | sample ElkSlonscriptome_12_FD_20283 | JGI IMG/M metagenome (IMG submission 20283) | reverse complement strand
AGTTACTCGATGCCACCTTATCGCCGGGATAGATATCTTCCCGCACCACACAACTCAGCATCGACTCGACCAGGATGTCGCTGCGGGCGGGTTGGAAGGGTGCTTTGCCGTAGCGCATCTCAAAGACCCGGCGCGGCGAGAAGTCGCTCTCCGTGCTGCGATCTTTCTCGGCGATGCGCCGGACCATCTCGGGATTGGTCAGGCCCGCCCCGGACCCGGCATAGTCGGGCCAGCAGGGTGTGCCCTCCAGATCTTTCGTGCCGCCAAATCCATACGGGGAGCCGGTCGCCACCAGTGTCACCGAGCGCACCTGCTGCGGATGATCAATGATGTACTGCATGACCACACAGCCACCTAGCGAATGCCCGATCAGGTGCAGATCGCCCAGGCCAAGTGTCTCAATCAGGCTGCGCAGATCGTCGCTAAAGTCGCGCATGCCCCGCGTGGCGTCAATGGGCAGGGCCGCCGAGCCGCCACACCCACGCCGGTCGGGTGCGATGGCGCGATATCCGGCAGGTAGCGCCAGCATTATCTCTTCCCAGTAGGTCGCCGAGGCAACATTTCCATGAATAAACAACACCGGAACACCATCGGGCGTACCGGACTCCAGTGTATAAAGATTCCCACGGGGGGTATGCACAATATGGCCGGTTATCCCATCGAGATGCGGCAGGTTGGTCATAAAATCCTCCTTTGAGATGGTTCATCATCTACACGAACGTACGCGGTGAGCGTTCAACCCAGGTGCCTCACCAGATGAGGTGCAACCATCCTGCCGGAGGCGAAACCCGTCTTGTAACTGGTTACACGCCTGGTGGGCATGCCCACCGGGTGATGCGTGGCACTCTGGGCATAGTGCCGTGTCACTGCTTGCCCGTAAAGAGCCGGCGCGCCCCCTGACCCAGACGGCGTAGCCAGCGCGGGCCGGATGGTTTGGATGGCTGCGCGCTCGCTTGCGGCGGTTCAGGTTGGCGTTCTGCGGGGGCAGACGGTTGGGCTGTGCGTTGCGGTTGCGGATCGGAAGTTGGGTATAACGTATGGCCGAGGAAAAAATCCAGCATAAGCCGGCTGGCCTTCGGTCCCAGCGGATCGGTGAAGGAGCCGTCGGCAGCACCGCCCGACCAGCCATGCTTCATGCGCTCAACCAGGTACTTCTTCAGCATCGGCTGACCATGCTGATCATGGTAGACATATTCGGTGAAACTGTGCCCACCGGGGACGCTGCCCGGGGTTACGGCCGCCGGAACGGGTTCCACCTGATCGTCACTTGTGCCATTCGTAACCAGATGATTGGTCCAGAACCACTGGCTGATCACATGCTCGCCGTTGCGTGGGGAGACGGTTGTGTCATTCGTTCCGTGAAACGTAATCACCGGCACAACCCGGCGGTGTGGCCCCATTGCCGCATACGCCAGTTGCCCCTGCCGGCGGGGATCGGCATTACCGCGCGCCATCACCAGCAGCGAGCCGGGCAGATTGGTTGAAGCTTTGTAGGCCACCCCGGCACTGACCCCAATCGCCGCAAACACATCCGGGTAAGTTGCCGCCAGGATCACCGCCATCGCCGCCCCGGCCGAGATCCCCGCCGCATACACGCGATTTGGGTCAACCGTGTAGCCCGCCCGTACCTGCTCCACCAGCGCGACAATCTCCGCCGGCTCACCACTGTCGCGCGCCTGATGCTCCGGCTGAAACCAGTTCCAGCACTTCCCGGCATTGGCCTTGCGCGGTTGCTCCGGGTAGAGCACCAGCAGATGATACTGGTCGGCATAGCGATTCATCTCGGTGCCGACGGCAAAGTCGCCGGGGGTTTGACTACAGCCGTGGAGCATGACCAGCAGCGGTATTAGTGTGCCGTGCCGATAGCTTAGCGGAACATACAGCCAGTAGTTGCGCCCCTGGTATGTTCCCGCCGCAAACGTCCCCGTCCAGAATTGCCCGGCGGGGGTGGTGCCTTCCTTCCCTGGCTGATCCGGCAGCATGCGCCTGTTCCTTCCTTGCGAATCGATCGGGTTCGGCTAATGCGCGGTCCAGCCCAGGTCAATCGTCCAGTCGGAGCCGGTGATCGAGCGGGCCGACTCGGAGCAGAGATAGAGCACCAGATCGGCAACTTCGGACGGCTCGACCAGCCGTTTGATCGCGGCGGGGGCCAGCATCACCTGCTCGATTACCTCGTCGGGCGAGATCCCGCGCGTACGGGACTGGTCGGCAATCTGGTTCTCAACCAGCGGCGTGCGCACATAGGCCGGGCAGAGCGTGTTCACCGTGATCCCATACTGCGCACCCTCCAGCGCCGTGGTGCGCGCCAGCCCGAGCATGCCATGCTTGGCCGAGACATAGCCGGCCTTGAAGGGTGAGGCCCGCAGGCTATGCACCGAGCCAATATTGACAATGCGCCCCCAACCCTGCGCTTTCATCGACGGCCAGGCATATTTGGTCAGCAGGAACGGCGCGGTCAGCATCACTGCAATCAACTGATCCCAGGTATCCTCCGGGAAATCCTCCACCGGATCGATATGCTGGAACCCGGCATTATTCACCAGAATATCGACCTTGCCATAGCGCTCGATTGTGGCCTCCACCAGGCGGCGGCAGTCGGCCCGCTGCGCCAGGTCAACCGCCACAAAAGAGCCACCGATTGCATCGGCGACCGCCTGGCCCTGCGCCTGTTTCAGATCGGCGACAACCACCTGGTTGCCTGCGTGCGCCAGCGCCTCGGCCACCGCCTGACCGATCCCACTCCCGGCCCCGGTGACAATCGCAACATGCGTGTTCATGCTCCGCCTCCGTACTCCTGTTGTAGCAGCTTTTTATCCACCTTGCCCGCCCCGGTCTTGGGCAGTGCCTCGACAAAGACGACGGATTTCGGCACCTTGTAGCTTGCCAATCGGGACTGCACATACCGGGTCAACTCTTCATCCGTGAGGGTATGGCCTGAACGCACCACAATAATCGCCCGGCCTACTTCGCTCCAGTGCGGGTCCGGCACACCAATCAGCGCCGCCTCCGCCACCGCCGGGTGGCTCAGCATGGTGCTCTCTACCTCTGCCGGGTAGATATTCTCGCCGCCGGAGATGATCATATCTTTGCTGCGCCCGACAATCGCGTAGTGCCCGTCGGCATCACAGCGGGCCAGATCGCCGGTATGCAGCCAACCGGCGGCAATCGTCTCGGCGGCAGCGTCCGGGTTATTCCAGTATCCGGCGACTACATGTGGCCCGCGAATTAGCAGATCGCCGACCTCATCAACGCCACACACTTCGCCGTCGGCATTCACAATGCGCGTTTGCACATGGAACAGCGGCGTACCGACCGCGCCCGGCTTGGCGGCGGCATACGCATCCGGCAGCCAGAAGTTATTGGGACCGGCCTCGGTCAGGCCATAGCCGGTCTTGAAGGCCACCCCTTTGGCAAAAAAGCGCTCAAAGACCGGCAGGGGACAGGATGCCCCCCCACTGATCACAATCCGGCAATGGGAGAAATCCGCTTCGGCCCAGCGGGGATGCTCTTGCAGCATCATAAACACGGTGGGCACACCCAGGAAGAGGGTTACGCCCTGGTTCTGCAACAGATCATAGATCTGATCGACATTGACCGATTTACAGACAATGGAACAGCCACCAACATGCACCAGGGGTGTCGTAAAAACGTGCAGCCCGCCCGTATGGAAGAGCGGCAGATTCAGAATGGTGACATCATCAGGCCGCAGCCCCCAGCTTGTCACCGTGTTCACCGCATTCCATGTCACCGTGCCCTGCGTCAGGATCGCCGCCTTGGGCCGGCCGGTCGTGCCGCCCGTGTAGCAGAGCATCCAGGGATCAGCCATGCTTAAGGCCACCGGGTCCAGCAGCGTATCCGCCGCGGATGCAACCCAGTCGGCCCAACCCCGATCAGCCGGGTCGGTAGGAGCCGGATCCAGGGCAATCCACTGGTCCACCGCGACCTGCGTGCGGAGCGCTGTGACCGTTTCGGCAAACTCGCTCCCGTACACCAGCAGTTGTGGTGCCGCCCCGTCAATCAGACCTTCCAGTTCAGTCGCGGTCAGCCGCCAGTTAAGCGCCTGCAGGACAATGCCGGTCTTCTGACAGGCGAAGAGCAGGTCCAGATATTCCAGGCAGTTCATCGCCAGGATGGCAACCCGGTCGCCCTTCTGCAGACCGGAGCGCTGCAGGGCATTGGCGACCCGGTTGGCCCGCCGATTCCACTCGGCATAGGTGATCTGCTGCCCCGTGGCCGCCTCCACGAGGGCGACCCGTTCCGGCGACAGGCCGGCCCGTTGCGCCAGCCAGTCAATCGCTCCGTCGGTGGCATGGGCGGTGGTAAACTGTGCAACAGTATTTGATACTATGTTAACCATAGTGTATGCTCCTGCGCGAAATCCAGCCCCGGCCCGGATTGCCGACTGTTCACGCTGCAACACTCAGCCCGCATATGCCTGCCGAAGCAGAGCGACAACAAGCAATGCGGTCAGGGGATAACGTGCTGGTCATAAGGTGTCACAGGAACAGCCGTCCGGGTGCTGCTGCTCTTGGCAATACCGGCGGCTGGATTACGTGGGTTCAACTGCGTCAGATAGGACGCATGATCTCTTAACGTTGATGCGGAGTTGTTAAAAAACCACTATAGTATACGATAGAGCGTTCAGTGATGCAAACTGGCGCGGGGGATCGAGGAGGCGAGGAGGCGGGGCGGGATGATGTGGTGATGCGGGGAGGTATGCAGGAGTATCCGGAACGTAGGAGGCGTGTTTATCGGGAACATGCGCCGGTGGCAACGAACGATCACTGCCACCGGCGCATCGTCCGCGTCAACTCGCCGGTAGTTGACTGATTGCCTGGGTCAGGCGCTGGTGCTCATCGATCTGGCCCTGCTGACGGTACAACTCTGCCGCACGGGTCCAGTCGGCTCTGGCGGCGGCATAATCACCAAGGTTGACATAAGATTGACCGCGGTTATTGTAGGGCAGTGGGTCAGCGGGGTTGATCTGAATAGCCTGACTGTAGTCGGCAATCGCTGCTGTCTCATCACCACTGCGGCTATAGGCCAGGCCGCGCCCGATGTAGGCGTCCTGGGCAGCGTACGGCACCATGGTGATAAACTGCGTGTAGTCGGCAATCGCAAGCTGATACTCTTCCATCTGGCTATAGATCCCGCCACGGGTGTAATAGCCGCAGGCATACTGGGGATCCACCTGGAGCCCATGGTTTGCGTCTTCCAACCCACCCTGTAGGTCGCCGAGTCGGGCGCGCGTGCCCCCCCGCTCGCAGCGGGCCTGTGGGCTGTCTGGGCGCAGGCTCACAGCCTGATCATAGTCGCGCAGGGCTGCCTGGGGATCGTTGGCATACCAGCGGTAGGCATAGCCCCGGTTGAAATAGGCGTGATAATAGAGCGGATCCAGCTCAATCGCCCTGGCATAATCGGCCATCGCCGCATCCAGTTGGCCGCGGTCATCGTAGAGATTGGCCCGGTTGCTGTAGGCGAACGCGAAGTCAGGGTCGGCCTGAATCGCGGCGGTGTAGCCGTCAATTGCACCCTGAATATCCCCCAGGTTGGTTTGCAGCACGGCGCGGCTGTAGTAAGCCTGTGCATAATTGGGTTCCAGCCGAATTGCCTCGTTGTAGTGTTCCATGGCGGCGTCAAACTGGCCCAGATCGCTCTCAATGCGCGCCCGATGATAGAAGGCGTGGGCCGAGGTGGAGTCAAGCTGGTAGGCCGTATCATAGTCCGCCTCCGCATTCAGGGTATCCCCCATCTCGGCACGTAACGATGATCGCAGATAGTAGGCATCGGGGTAGGTCGGATCAATAACGATGGCCGCGTTATAGTCGGCCAGTGCGGCCACATTATCTTGATCGCGGCGCTCCCGGATCAGGCCGCGTTCAGCCAGGGCGATGGCCTCGGGATTATATGCCGGCGCGGCCGTCGGGCTGACGGTCGGTGTGGCACTGGCCGTGGGAGTCGCGCCGGCGGTTGGTGTTGGCATTGGCGCTGCGGTTGGCATCGCGGTAGCGGTCGGCACGACTGTAGCTGAAGGCCGGGCGGTGGTGGTGGCGGCAAGCACCACCGGCTCCGGATTCGCGCCGGCGGCCATGCGTTCTCCAACGAGCAGCACGAGGGTTGCCAGTGTGACAAGCAAGAGCAGACAGACAACAATGACCAGGAGCCACTGCATCCTGGAGGACGGTGAAGACGGCATTGCGGGTGACATTGTTGCTCCGTTTCGCTAAAAATGAACGTGATCGCATGCGTGCGTATCAGTACTGGTAACGACTATAGCATATGGGTGTAACCAGTTTCGATAAGGCTTTAACGTTCAGCAAGGTTCACGCGGGAATGACCCGATGAGGTGACAGATAACCCGATAACGCAACGACGCGCGGACTATCTTTCGCACCCGACTATCCTGGCACCTGTGCGGATCTTCCGATCCGTCAGCATCTACCGCTCAACAGAGAATGTAGCCGAATTCGTTCGGTATCTCAATTGTAGTGCGGACTTCGCGGCCGGTGGCGGCAATAAAATCACGCAGAACGCGATCTTCGCGGCGCTGAATAGCTACATTTCTCGTCATAGCCACTGAACTGGCGGTGATACAGATATACCGACCAGGCAGGTTTGCCAGGATAGGCAGCAGGTCAGGCGCTTGCCGTTGTACCACTGGAATAACTTTCAGCAGCAGGATCAGATCGGGCGTATCTTTGTCACTAAACGCGCACTCGCGGATATCCTGCTGTCTGGGGTGCAGGGGTGTCCATATTTTACTGAAGGTGTTTAGGAATGTGATTGAGCGTGGATCTTTGTCGATGGCCGTGTAAATTGCGGGTGTATACGGTGCATAGTAAGGGAAACTTATCGGGTTGATACCACAACCTATATCGACAATGTGTTCGGGTGTATCAACCGCCGCAAAAAGTTGTTCGTATAATGCTGTCAGATAGGGGCGGCGCTCACGGGTGGATACATGGGTTTCCAGGATCTGATTGGTGATGTCGCGTAGATCTGCTACATCATTGGTTAAGTTCACTGCCGCTGCCAACTGTTCACACAACGCTGTTGCTTCATCTGCTCCCTGGTGATACTGCCGCAGAGCATAATAAACGCGTTTGCGCACTTCCTTAACGGCTGCTTTATAATCGCGCCACCGGGTGACATCTTCCTGGGGATAACGATCATGAATATTGCGCAGCAGCTTCTTGTTTTTGCCGAATACATCCAGGAAAATCGCGCGAACCTGCTCCGGTTTTGCGCGATACTGCTCCAGAATCCTGGTCATCTCCCGCTCCAGCAGATCTTCAGGAAGCTGCATACTCATTGGGAACTCCCGGTAATCCGATACGGTTAGTTTGCTCTATCCCAGTGTACCAACCTCCGCGCCATCTGACAATGTGAGGATGCCGGGCAATATTCTCCGGTTGACAGTGATTCGCGTTCCAGGGTACAATAAAAAGCCGTTCTATGACATGACTTACGTGGTCTCTTCTGCGGAAGCGGATATCGTCTCCGGCAGGGCGGAACAGGACATCTTTTTTGGAAAGAAAGTGGCTCGGAGAGCCACTTTCTTTCCAAAAAGAGAGAAAATGTACCATGCTGCCGCAGGCGAAGCTGACTTTCATCTCATCAAACGCCAGGTTTGCGTATCTACCGCGTAAGTTGTGTTATATGATATAGAGCAGCGGAATTTAACTTCACGCAAGCCACAAAAAGAAAAGAGCTATGGACTTTTTGCTGAAGAACATATCGATCCCTAACCCACTTTTTCTGCCGGTCTTCAAATATGGTAATAGTTTTATCGCGGCGGAACAGCTCAGAAACGAATTTGATGTCAATGGGATAATTACGAATGCGTATTTTTTGTACAAAGATAGAGAATACAAGAAGGTGGTAAAAGAGCGGGGGATAAAGGATTTCCTGGGTTTTGACAAACTCATCGTGACCGACTCAGGTGCATTTCAGCAATTTTCCCGACCGCTGTATCTTTCCAATACCCAGATCATCGCTTTCCAGCAAGAAATTGGGGCCGATGTGATCTCACCGCTCGATGTCATTACCACCCCGGGTGACAATCGGACCACCGCCGGCAAGAAACTGGCATCTACCCTGAAACGCATCGAGCAGGGGTTAACGCTGGTCGACCGCGCAATCCTGATTGGGGTCCAGCAGGGCGGGAAGTTTCTCGATCTGCGCGTAGAAGCACTGCGTGAGTTGGTGAATATGCATGTGCAATATATTGCTCTGGGCAGCCTTGTGCCCTTTTTTAATCGGTATCATGATATCGAGTTTATCGGCAAGGTTCTGATGCAGGCCCGGGAAGTCGTACCGCCGAGTATCCCTCTTCACATCTATGGCGCGGGCGATCCGGTCGAGTTACCGTTTTATATTGCGCTCGGATGCAATATTTTCGACTCATCCGCATTTATTCACTATGCTCGTGATGGCTGGTGCATGACTCCGTATGGTTCATTCAAGGAAGATCGGGCTAAGTGGGCCCTCGAATATGCGGGTGCATCGCCCTACATTCGCAAGTCGGGCCAGGCGATCTGGCGGAACGAGAACTTGCTGGCCGCGCATAATCTCTGGATGGTCCTGGATGTCGTTGCGACTGCGGGAAGATTGCACGCAGAAAACAGGCTCCGCGATCATCTGGATCATATCGCTGAGGTGCATCAACATCTGTTCCCCGAAAGTAAGCTGGCAAGCTCCTGGCAAAAGCTGTAGCAGGTAGAGAACGACATATGTCTGATGCAGTAACTATCGGGTAATTATTGGTTAATGGGTTTGTTCGTTCTTGATGTTGTCGTACATCAGGCATGGCTTACTGTCTTTAAACAGTGTATCCGGTCTGTTTTCGAGGTCTAACCCGCACTGGTCTCTAGATCTGCTATTTCTTGCCCGGTTCCGCCGGCGTTGCCTCTTCGAGGGATTTTCGTTCCTGGATAAGTTACAGCCGTATCACTCTTCTGCACTCGCCGCACCCCCACCTTCCAGTGCCTCCGGGTCAATGCCCAGTTTGCGCAGCCTGGCCGCCAGTTCCGCCGCGCGCTGCTCGGCCTGCCGCCGTGCTGTGCGCTCAGTTTCACGCTCCTGCTCGGCCTGTGTCGCGCGCTGCTCGGCCTGCTGGCGCTGCTGTTCGGCCTGCTGGCGCTGCTGTTCGGCCTGCTGGCGCTGCTGCTTCAAAATGGTAAAACTCACGAAGGGCTGTCCATCCGGTGCGAAGATTTGCAACTCTTCGCCGCTCGTGTCGAAGCGAATGCCCAGGCGTGGGCTGACCCAGCCATGCATCGCCCCAATCGGGCGGAGCCATTTGCCCTGCCGCCGGAAGCCCGCCAGTGCGTTGCGCGCCGGGTCCGGATCGTACAGGTAGTATTCTTCGACACCATAGCGCTCGTAGAACGTTAGCTTGTCCAGCAGTTCCAGAAACGTATTGGATGGTGATTGGACTTCAAACACGACCTGGGGTCCAATGCCGTCTTCGTGCCACTGCTGGTATGAGCCCCGGTCGCCTTTGGGACGGCCAAACACGACCATGGCATCCGGGGCGCGGCAGATCTCCGCGTGGCCCGCGACCGGATACCAGAGCAGGTCGCCCGCGACAAAGACATCGTCCCGGTCCTGGAACAGCGCCTCCAGGTTCTCTTTGATGATGACGATCCAGCGGAACTGGCGGGTGTTTTCGGCCATCGGTTGCCCATCGCTTTCGGGATAGTGGATCGTCTGCTCCGGTTGAACAGGCGGATCGATGGTGGTACTCATTTAGTACTTCCTCTTCCGTCGGGTGGATGCATATACGGCATTATAGCGTGTCTGGAGCATAAAGTTAGCATGAAAAAACTACAGATCCGGGAAACTGCTGATCTGGCCTTGCGCTTTTCATCTATGATCAGGCGGCGCAACGCGGCCGGCTCTTCTATAAGCGCTCCCCGTGAACACACCAAAAAAGGCTGCTGAGTTATCTCAGCAGCCTAGCGCACAAAAGGTTCACATATCAGATCTGGTCAAACTGGCATTATGCAGCGGCCATCTCCGGCGTTGCCGCCTGCAGGCGGGCCACATCCAGCGATTCGCCGGAAACCGGGCAGCGAGACAGCGGCTGACCGCTACTCAGTTCATCGGCATCATAAAACTCGACGATGTACATCAGATCGCTCCGATGCTCCTCGACCCGAACAGGATAGCCACCCGGCGTAACACCGTACCAACTGCGCTCCAGTGTACCATAGCGTTCCATAATTTGCACCTCCCTGGCTCAAAGCATTCTTCACACATCAGTATCTTCCTGCGCTGTCCGCTACAACATTGCAGTACCTCACACCGGTTGTGAAAAAGGCAACTAACAGACAGGTACTATTTTACAACAGGTGTATTTTAATGTATAAGATCAAAAAAGTTCATCTTGCAACTATTGCGTGGCTGAATGTTATTGATTTGGTGCATTTGTCGCATGAAATGATCGGTCCCCTACATCTTTATACACAAACCGTGCCACTCGAAGAAAGAACCGAAATTACAGGCTCCGGAACAAATTCTTTGATACCCCGGTTCCAGCCACGCGCTGTTCTCTGTTTTTGAGTTCTCCCGATCTGCTCAATCCTATGAGCTTCTCACCGTGCCGCGGGAAACCACCTCCGGCATATTCGGCATATCCGGTATGGGCTGAATGGTGTTGCTGACATGCAGCTTCTCCAGAATGACCGTCATCCGGTCGCGTACGGTCGTCTCCAGCAGGCAGAGGCGCTGACTGACCGTGCTGGTATCCAGACCCTGGGCAAACAGGCGCAGAATATCCATGTCGCGCTGATTCAAGAAGATAATGCCCCGCGACAGCACCAGATCGTGCTGCTGCTGCAGAAAGGTCTCCAGGATCTTGAGCGCCAGCACCGGGTTCATAACTGCTTCGCCGGAAGCGACGGTGCGGATCGTTTGCAACAGCAGGTCGCTATCGGCGTCCTTCAAGAGGTAGGCGCGCGCGCCGGCTTTGATTGCCTCAAAAATAGGCTGATCCTGGCGATGCGTGGTCAGCAGGAGGATACCAACACCCGGAAGCGCCTGCATCAACCGCCGCGTAAGCTGGACGCTGTCCAGCGTGGGCAGGTTGATGTCGATAATCATCAGGTCGGGCTGGAGTTGCAGTGCCATCTGGTAAGCTTCCTGGCCGTCAACGGCCTGCCCTACCACGCACATATCCGGCTCGGCATTGCAGATCTGGCTCAGACCCTGGCGCACAATCGCATGGCTATCGGCAATCAGTATGCGAAATGGCTGCATCATTGTTTGCCTCCTTGCGGCGGTGTTGGTCATCCGGGTAGTGTCTACGCGGATGTGGCGAAAGAGAACAGTCGGGAACAAGGTTCGTGTGATTCAGTGTTGCGTGAGCGGGCGGAAACATCTGCCCGGTGGGGGTTGGTAGGTTGTTGGTAAGGGCGAAAAAATTTTCGCCCTTACGTCTTACGTCTACGCCCTTACGCCTACCCCCTACGTCTACGCCCCTACATCAATGCTAATGAGCGACCACAGTGCGTGGTCGCTCATCGCTTCGTCCACACATAGAGTTATGCGGTTTCAGGCTGGACCGCAGCAGCGGGAGCTTCGACCTTCTCGGCGGCGCGGTCGCGGAGCCAGGGCTTGCCGACCGGCAGCACATCGCGTCCGAACAGGTCCGCAAAGATCAGGTGGGCCATCACGTACCAGGCCAGGAGCGCACAGACCATCAGTTCATAACCGGCGACCACCGTCATGGCCGGGAAGCCAAAGTGCGCCAGGTCCAGCAGGATAAAGCCGATCAACAGGGTGGTAAACGTCCAGGCCAGAGCACTGTTGATGCGCATCG
>JGI12109J20283_10578523_pt1 | contig 11840 bp, 9 predicted proteins | sample ElkSlonscriptome_12_FD_20283 | JGI IMG/M metagenome (IMG submission 20283) | reverse complement strand
ACGGGGACTAAGGGGAGGATATTTAGGTGTCTGTCGATCCAAAGTCTAGTTAAGAGGCAACCTGAAAGAAACGAGAATCCTCGACCGTTTACGGCGAGGAGTTGTCAATGCTATAGCCGACACAAAACCCCGGTTTTTTCAACAAACCGGGGTTTTAAATCAAAAGATAAAAGACAAAAAACTAAAATCCCATCGCTTCAGCCACCGCATCCGGGTCGGCTTTGATGCCGCCGCGAACTTCATTTTGGCTGTGTTTGATGGCGCAATCGGGGTCTTTGAGACCATTTCCCGTTAAGACGCAAACCACCGTTGCTTCACTGGGGACTCGATCTTTAACTTTTAACAATCCTGCCACCGAAGCAGCACTCGCGGGTTCGCAAAATACTCCTTCTTCGCTGGCCAGTAAGCGATAAGCGTTGAGAATCTCCTCATCAGTGACGGGGTTAAATTCTCCTTGAGACGCATCCTTGACCGCGATCGCCTTTTGCCAGTTGGCCGGATTGCCAATGCGAATCGCCGTGGCTAAGGTGGTGGGATGGGAGACAATTTCTTGCTGAATCAAAGGCGCAGAACCCGCCGCTTGGAAACCCATCATGCGGGGCAGTTTTTGGCATTTCCCGGCTTGATGATACTCGCAAAAGCCCATCCAATAAGCGGTAATATTGCCAGCATTGCCCACGGGAATACAAAGCCAATCGGGGGCTTGGCCGAGGGTATCTACCACTTCAAAGGCGGCGGTTTTCTGCCCCTCTAAGCGGTAGGGATTGACCGAGTTGACCAAAGTTACCGGATAGCGCTCGGCCAAGCCCCGCACCACGTTAAGGCAGTCATCAAAGTTACCGTCAATGGCAATGACTTCTGCGCCGTACAACAAGGCTTGCGCTAGTTTGCCTAAAGCGACATAGCCATCGGGAATCGTCACGAAAGCCCGCATTCCGGCGCGTCTGGCGTAGGCGGCGGCGGCGGCTGAGGTATTTCCCGTACTGGCACAGATCGCGGCTTTTGCCCCCGCTTCTTTGGCTTTGGACATGGCCATGGTCATGCCTCGGTCTTTGAAGCTTCCCGTGGGATTTAAGCCGTCATATTTGACTAAAACCTTGACACCGCGACCAATTTGTGCTGATATCGCGGGGGCGGGGATCAAGGGGGTATTGCCTTCGAGGAGCGTCACCACGGGGGTTGCGTCGCTCACGGGTAGAAAGTCGCGATAGGCTTCGATCAACCCCGGCCAGTTGGTGGGGTAGCGAGTGGTAGAGCGAGCAGTAGATTCAGCGTTTCTCGGAAGATTTAAAACCACAATTTCGATTGAAATGATGAATTATGAATGATGAACGATGAATAGACAGATCGACAAGCAATTTGGCGAGACTATTCACCGTTGCTTAGTTTCCATCAATCCCAACGGGGGTTACTTTGAGACGTTTTTGGAGAGTTTGCGGTCGCTCCGGGGGGCGCGATCGCCACGGTATTTTGATTTTTTCTGGGGCTTCCGTTTGCTGCGCTTGATTGGCTTATTAATATCAACATCGGGAACTTCCCAGTCTCCTTGCATCCAGTTGGGGCAAGACTGATCGTACACCATTTGCAAGGCCGCCGCCGCGATCGCGTGGGGATCGTATTCTTCGCTGAGTTCTTTCACCGTAGACAAGAAAGAAGCCATGCGCTCTCCGGCTAAGGTTTCTTTAACCTGGCGCTGGAGTTTTTCGAGACGACGAGCTTCGACTTGAGCGCGGTTGGGGATTTTGGAAATCTCAAAACGCTGACCCACACGCCGTTCAATGCGCCGCATGAGATGGCGATCCATCGGTTGAATCAAAGAGATCGCGGTTCCGGTTTTACCCGCGCGGCCTGTGCGGCCAATGCGGTGAATATAGGTTTCGGCGTTGTCGGGGAGGTCGTAGTTAATCACATGGCTGAGGTCTTCGACATCCAAACCACGAGCGGCGATATCGGTGGCCACCACTAAGCGCACTTGACCTTCCCGGAAGCGATGCACCAGGCGCTCTCGTTGATTTTGGCTGAGGTCGCCGTGATACTCATCGACGCTGTGACCCGAGGCTTGCAGGCGACTGGTAATTTCCCCGGCAGAACGTTTGGTGCGGACGAAAATAATCGCCGCTTCTGGGTCTTCGAGTTCGAGGATCGGCATCAAGGCCTTGAGTTTTGTCCAACTGCGCGGCACACCATAGACTTTTTGATCGATGCGTGTGGGGGCGGAGTTGGCTTGTTTGACGCTGATCGTGACTGGATCGCGCAAGAAGGTGTCGATCAGGTTGCGAATTTCTTTGGGCATGGTTGCCGAGAAACAAGCGGTGCTGCGTTCGCGGGGGGTTTGGCGCAGAATCTTCTTCACATCGTCGATGAAGCCCATACTGAGCATTTCATCGGCTTCATCGAGAACGGCCCAGGTTAAGGTGGTTAAATCCAGTTCTTTACGGTCGAGGAGGTCGATCACGCGGCCAGGAGTTCCCACCACGATTTGGACACCCCGGCGCAAGCTGCGGATTTGCCGTTCGAGGGATTGACCCCCACAAATGGTTAATACTTTCAGGCGGCGATCGCCAGCGAAGTCTTGAACGGCTTGGGCGACTTGTTGGGCAAGTTCGCGGGTGGGGGTGAGGATTAGGGCTTGAACGGTGGTGCGATCGCGATCGATGCCATCGAGTAATGGTAAAGAATAGGCGGCGGTTTTACCCGTCCCGGTTTGCGATTGACCCACCACATCTTGGCCGGAGAGTAGATGGGGAATTGCTTGGGACTGAATTTCAGTCGGACTTTCAAAGCCGAGGCGCTCTAATTGTTCGAGGCGGGCTTCGGAAAGACCTAAGCTGTTAAACGAAATAGTCATAGAGTATTTTAGCGTTCGTTTGGTTTAGTTTAAGAAATGTTAACTGATTTAGGAAATCAGTTGCGATACGGATGACCGCAGCCATCCTTGGGTTTGGGGCAGTAGCGATCTCTACCTCCCCTGTAGCTCGATCTTGAGGCCAATTGCCTTGGCTATCGTGCTACCGCTTTAGGTTGGGAGTTTTCGCCCCAATCCCCCGTTAGCGAGGTTTCGGCCACAACACCGTACAAGTCATAAATGTCCGCGTCTGTGATTGTCACTGGGACAATTTCACCTAAGCTGGCTTCGCCTTGGACGTAAACCCAGCCGTCTACTTCAGGTGATGACGCTGGCGATCGCCCAATGAATTCTCCTGTGGTGGGATTTTCTTGTTCAATCAAAACGGGTACCGTTTTGCCAATTTCAGCTTGATTTTTATGCAGCGAAATCGGCTGTTGGATTTGCATTAAGATATCCCGACGGGCTTCGGCCACTTCAGGCGGAACAGTATTGGGCAGAGTGTAAGCTGGGGTTCCTTCTTCGGGGGAGAAGGTAAACACACCAACTCGATCGAACTCGTGACGTTGGACAAACTGCCGTAAATGCTCAAAGTGTTCCTCGGTTTCACCTGGGAAGCCTACAATAAAAGTCGTTCGCAAAACGGCATTCGGCAACGCGGCCTTAATCCTCTCGATAATATCATCATTAACGCGTCCTTGCCAGGGACGGTTCATGGCCCGCAGGATTTCTGGGTGGGAGTGTTGCAGGGGCAAATCCAGATAGGGCAAGACGTTGGGGGTTTCTTGGATGGCGGTAATTACTTCTGAAGTTAATCCCGTCGGATAGGCATAGTGCATCCGAATCCAAGGCACATCGACTTTTCCTAGCGCTCGTAACAACTCGGCTAACATCGGTTTTCCGTAAATGTCTTTGCCGTAGTTGGTGGTGATTTGGGAAATCAGGATTAATTCTTTGACCCCTTGAGAAGCCAGTTCGGTCGCTTCAGCCACAATCGACTCAATCGAGCGCGATCGCTGATTGCCCCGCAAATGGGGAATAATACAAAACGCGCAGCGATAATCGCAGCCTTCTGCCACCCGTAAATAAGCAACGGCTTCGGTGGTGGTGCGATAGCGGGGGACGGTTTCATCGGCGATATAGGTGGGTTCGGGGGAAACCTCTTTCACTCTTTCCCCTTGTTCGACTCGCTCGATGGTATCGACGATTTTATGATAATCGCTGCTCCCCAAGAGGGCGACGGCTTCGGGGAGTTCTTCTAGTAATTCTGCTTGAAAATGTTGGGCCATGCAGCCCGTAATCACAATTTTCTTATCGGCTTCGGCCAGTTCGACGAGGGTTCTCACCGATTCTTCCCGAGCCGCCTGGATAAAACTACAAGTGTTAACAATAACGTAATCGGCTAGTTCTTCGTTGTTATCGACATCATAGCCAGCTTGAACGAGCAAGCCGAGCATGTGTTCGGAGTCAACGCGGTTTTTTTCGCAGCCTAAATGAGATAGTGCAATCGTTGGCTTGTTGCCCATGCAGTTAATAAAAGTAAGGTGAAGCTAGAGTTTACAAAAAATTTGGATCAGTGGATGACTTAGCGCGATCGCCCCAAGCCAGCTTAAAATAGTTGGGGGCAATTTAACACGCAACTCGTCTTTATATTGTAAAAGACATTGATTTATCGTGGGCCTGTCCCGACCCTGAGAATTCTAAATTTCTGGACAATCCCTCCAGAATAGCTGAGAAATTAAGCGCGATCGCCGGGACATTTTTTCCTTTTGTCCCCATCAATCCGTTAAAATCTTCAACAGCCAACTCCGGGTTGCTGCTATTTTCAGTTGTTATTGACTGCTTAACTTCAATTAAGACTTCGTGGATTTAACACAAATTTTCCCAACTCCTAATCCGATTATTGGCGTGGTTCACCTTTTGCCCTTGCCGAGTTCGCCTCGTTGGGGCGGCAATCTCAAAGCCATCATCGATCGCGCCGAACAAGAAGCCACGGCTTTGGCCGCCGGAGGCGTGGATGGCATTATCGTGGAAAATTTTTTTGATGCGCCTTTTGCCAAAAAACAAGTCGATCCGGCGGTTGTGAGTGCCATGACCCTGATCGTGCAGCGTTTGATGAATTTGGTGATGTTACCCGTGGGGATCAACGTTCTCCGCAATGATGCCCACAGCGCCGTGGCGATCGCCACTTGCGTCCAAGCCCAGTTTATTCGCGTTAACGTCCTTACCGGAGTCATGGCTACCGACCAAGGCTTGATTGAAGGAGAAGCTCATCAATTACTACGCTATCGGCGCGAATTGGGCAGTGATACCGCCATTTTTGCCGATGTTTTAGTCAAACACGCTCGCCCTTTAGGAACCCCCAATTTAACCACCGCCGTCCAAGAAACCATCGAACGGGGTTTAGCCGATGGGGTCATTTTATCGGGCTGGGCCACCGGCAGTCCCCCGACTCTAGAAGACTTAGAACTCGCCTCAGCCGCCGCCGGAGATACCCCGGTTTTTATTGGCAGTGGGGCGAATGATGATAATATTGCCCGATTATTACAAGCCGCAGACGGCGCAATTGTCGCCAGTTCCCTCAAACGTCGCGGCCAGATATCTGAACCCATCGATCCGATTCGCGTCCAAGCTTTTGTCGAAGCGGCCCGTCAAAGTCCCCCCTTTTTGACTGAAAATTCGGCGGCGGCGGTTAAGTCGATGAAGATTGCGCCTTAGTTGTTCGTCCTTTGTCATTAGTCTTTTGTCATTAGTCCTTTGTCATTAGTCCTTTGTCATTAGTCCTTTGTCATTAGTCCTTTGTCCTTGGTTTTGGGTTACTGGAGTTGTTCGTCTTTTGTCATTAGTCCTTTGTCCTTGGTTTTGGGTTACTAGGGCGACCGAGACTAATTCTTGGAAACTTAATTTGAGTTCTTCGGGCTGAACTGCTTACTAGCATTGGCTTTAAGGCTTTTTAGGAGTCTGTCCCCTCGCCCAAGTTGGCAGACCTTTTTTGCTGGGGAAAAACACCCCCTCTCAAAATTAAGAACAAATAATCAATAACTGGTGCGCGTCTTGTAGCGCACTAGAAATAACCAATAACACGCGTACCAGTAAATGATCGGGAAAACGTGACCGCGATCGCGCGGTGGACAAAGGACAAAAGACCAATGACCAATAACAAAGGACAAAAGACAAAAGACAAAAATTCGAGCTAAAGTTGAAATCGAAGGATACAGTCACCGCGATCGGAAGCGGTAGGGTATTCTCGATCCATATAGTTTTGTTTGTAGAAATAATCTTAGGAATAAGCCAATGAGCCGCCGACGTTCTACTCCCTGGATTCACCGTTGGTCGCGTCCTTTGATTGGGGCGATCGCGATTGTGGGAGCTATCCTGACCACTTATTTAACCATTACCAAAATCACCGGGGCAGATGTGGGTTGCGTCACCCCCACCGCCGGAAATGCTTCGGGTTGTAACGATGTCCTTGATAGTGCCTATGCCAGTGTTTTTGGCATTCCGTTGCCCTTGTTTGGCTTAACGGCTTACTTGTACATGGCCGGGTGTGCGTTAGGGCCGTTGGCGGTTAATCGCGATCGCCAAAAAAGAACGCGATCGCAACTCGAAAAATGGACTTGGCTGCTGTTACTGATCGGTAGCACATCCATGGTCGTTTTTAGCAGTTACCTCATGTACGTTTTAGCTTTCGAGCTAAAAGCAGTTTGTTTGTACTGTATTGGTTCGGCATTATTTTCCCTGTCGCTATTTTTGCTCACCCTGTTCGGCCATAACTGGGAAGACATCGGCCAAGTTCTCTTTACTGGGATTATTGTGGCCTTAGTGACCCTCGTTGGCACCTTGGCGGTGTATGCCAATGTCAACAACCCCGTGGCCGAAGGCGGCCCACAGGCAATTCCCCAGGCAACAACCGCCCCCAAACCGGGATATGGTTGGGAAATCACCACAACATCAGGGGAAGCCGAAATCGCCCTAGCCGAACACCTCACTGAAGTTGGCGCAGCCGAATACGGGGCTTATTGGTGTCCTCATTGCTACGACCAAAAGCAATTATTTGGTAAACAAGCCTTTGCCCAAGTCAACTACATCGAATGCGACCCCGAAGGTGAAAACGCTCAACCCCAAGCTTGTGTGGATGCGGGGATTCGCTCTTATCCCAGTTGGATTATTGATGGAGAAATCTATCGAGGCACACAAACCTTAGACAAACTAGCAGAACTCACAGGGTATGAAGGGCCGAGTAACTTCCAATACACGTTGCCCGGACGCTAATCCCCAATTGTTGTAAAGCTGAGTTTAGGGGCTGGTCGTGTTTCCGCCTTGGCTTGGCAAGATTGGTATTGTTCCTCGCTCTAACTTATCTCCCTCTCATGGCAAAATTCAGTCGCCGGATCGCTCAGGTTCAGCATTGGTTTAAACAAGAACAGCGTGCTTGGTGGGTTACAGGGAGTGTTGCTGGCAGCATCATTCTTCTGCGCGGTCTAGGTTTATTTCAGCCCCTAGAATTGGCAGGATTGGATCTGCTGTATCACTGGCGGCCTGCGGGTAAAATCGAAGACCGCGTGGTGATTGTCGAAATTGATGAAGATGACCTGCAAGCGGCAAAAGGTTGGCCTTTCCCGGATGAGACCATCGCAGAGCTACTGAGGCAGATTCACGCTTATGAACCCAGAGCGATTGGGTTAGATATTTATCGGGATTTACCTGTACCGCCGGGCCGTCAAGAATTACAAGCCGCTTTTCGCGAAATTCCTAATTTAGTCGGCATTGAACTATTACCCGATCGCGAAAATGTGAGAGTGCCACCGCCGCCCATTTTACCCGAACAGAATGCGGTGGGCTTTAATAATATTGTGCTGGATGCGGATAACAAAGTCCGCCGGATGTTGTTGTATTGGCATTTAGAAGACGGCACATTTCGCACCAGTTTGGCGTTGAAGTTAGCAGAGATTTATTTAGCCGCAGAAGATATTAAGGCAACAGCCGTTCCTAATTCCGACAATATGCGCTTGGGAAAATCTGTATTTCAGATATTAGAACCCTATGATGGCGGTTATGTACAGGTCGATACGGGGGGGACTCAAGTTTTGAGTAATTTTCGCCGTCCCGATCGCTTTATTAAAGTTCCCATGCGGGATGTTTTAGCGGGGAAGGTCGATGAGGAGTTGATGCGCGATCGCGTGGTGATTATTGGGTCTACGGCTCGCAGTTTAAAAGATTTATCTCTGATTCCCTATAGTACCAATTGGCTTGGAACCTCTGAACCGATTTATGGGGTAGAACTTCATGCCAATTTCGTCAGCCAGATTATTAGTGCGGCCATCGATGGGCGATCGCTGTTGAAGACTTGGCCCGAGTGGGCGGAAATCCTCTGGATTTTGGCTTGGTCGGGGGTGGGGGCTGTGTTAATGATTCAGGGGCGATCGGTTGGGCAAACGACAATCGTGCTGATCGGGGTGTTTGGGGTGTTGGTGGGAACGGCTTACGGTAGCTTTTTGGGGGGGTATTGGATTCCGTTGGTGCCTCCGGCTTTGGGGTTAGGGGGAGTGGTCAGTATTTTGACGGGTTATTTGGCTCATCAACGGGAGGAGTTGAAACGGTCGAAGGAGTTTTTACAATCGACTATTAATGCCATTCCCGACCCGGTTTTTGTGAAAAATAAGGATCATTGTTGGATTATTCTCAATCAAGCGTTTTCGCAATTTTTGGGCTACCCTTTAGAGGATTTAATCGGCAAGTCGGATTTTGATATTCTCAAACCCCAAGAAGCCAGGGTTTTTCGCGAACAAGACCGTCAAGTGTTGTTGACTCATCAAGCCCAGGAGAGTGAAGAACAACTCACCGATGCTGAGGGCAGGACTTATCAAATCGCCACGAAACGTTCGTTACATCAAGATGCGGCGGGTAATGTGTTTCTGATTGGGGTGATTCGCGATATCACTGAACGCAAGCGGATTGAGGAGGAATTACGGCGGACTGCGGTGGAGTTGACGAGATCGAATCAAGAGTTGCGCTTGTCTCAAGACCATTTGCATCGTTTGGCTTATTACGATTCTTTGACGGGTTTGGCGAATCGCAAGCATTTTTATGAAAGTTTACAGCAATCCCTAGACTGGGCCCAACAAGAAGATAAGTTGGTGGGGCTGTTGTTTATCGATCTTGATGGCTTTAAGCAGGTGAATGATTCTTGGGGTCACGATTTTGGCGATATGTTGCTCAAAGCTGTGGCTCATCGGGTGAAGAATTGCTTGCGGGGCAGCGATTTGGTGGCTCGTTTGGGAGGGGATGAGTTTACGGCGATTTTACCGGGGATCAAACAGGCATCGGATGTCGAGATTGTTACGGCTAAGATTGTGGCGACCCTTTCTCAGCCTTTTATGTTAGCAGACCGCCAGTTACAAATCGCAGCGAGTGTGGGCAGTAGTGTGTATCCCCTTGATGGGGACACCCAGGCGGTTTTGATTAAGAAGGCGGATACGGAGATGTATCGGGTGAAGCAACAAGGACGCGATCGCGAAACCTTGTCTTGAGAATTGATTGTAATATTTGATTGCATCTAAAACATTGTTTAATCTAAGGGGTTAAATAGACCTATATTTTGCTGGCTTAACGCTGGAAAACTGCTATATCCGTGAAATTTGGGAAATTATAAAGTCAATATAAAGAAAGCTTTAAAATTTTTGGACATTTTTGGCAACCGTGAATATACTGAATATAGGAGAGCAGTTAATCGATAACTCCACTGTTGAAGATTTTATGAACGTGCAACTCGGTCTGACAACTATCGCAACTGTATGGATGAGCCTTCAGTGTTTGATGGTCGGTACGGCGATCGCGACCGAGAAGCCAGAAACCCTGAAAGAAGGCGCTGCGGTGACTTCCCTAGAGACTTTTTCAGAAACAACACAACAGCGTAAAAGCGACGAGCCTTATCAACCCAGAGACAATGGCAGCCCGGATAGTTCTCAAGGATCGGGGACGCGCTAAGTTGAACTCAAGTTTAGCCTCATCAACAAGATTGGCGATCGCGGGGGAGCAGTCCCCAATTTTTGGGCAAGACTCCCCAGGCGATCGCCTTTATTTTGGACGGAGAATTTAAGACAGTCTGCTTTCGTAGTCTCCGTGAAAATACGGAATTAACTTTTTGCTCAATCCCCCGCGATCTCAATTTTGACTTCTTTTGGCGCGATCGCCCAACTGCTGAGGGGAGCAATCAAAAAGTAATAAAAAGCACAAATTCTCAAATCTTTACCCGGTCGCTACACGGCTCTAAAGTGGAATCAGATTCTCTAAGTAAGGGGCAATTATACCCTAATATAAATAAGCTCTACCCTAAAACCCTATTAAAATGGACGATCAGTTTAGCTGGACTCAGCAAAAAGCCATCTATCGGATTTTAGATGCAAACCTAGACCGCGCTCGCGAAGGCTTGCGAATTATCGAAGAATGGTGTCGCTTTGGCTTAAATAACAGCGAACTCGCCCGCGAATGTAAGCAGATGCGCCAAGAACTCGGCGCTTGGCACGATGCCAGCTTACGCTATGCCAGAGACACTCCTAATGACCCAGGAACCGCTTTATCTCATCCCCACGAAGAACAGCGCCTCAGTCTCGAAGCCTTGTTACAGGCGAATTTATGTCGCGTTGAAGAAGCGTTGCGGGTGTTAGAAGAATACGCCAAGTTGTACAAACCCGCCATGGCCAAGGCGTGTAAGCAAATGCGCTACCGGACTTACACCCTCGAAAGTGCTTTAATCGCATCTCAGCGTCACGAAGCCTTAAAGCGATCGCCTCTGTATTTGGTGACTTCCCCTTCACCCCGGTTACTCGAAACCGTCGAAGCGGCATTACAGGGGGGATTGAGTTTAGTTCAGTATCGCAGCAAAGAGGCAGACGATCGCCTGCGGTATGCCGAAGCCCAGGCCTTGTGTGATTTGTGTCACAAGTACAATGCTTTGTTTTTGGTGAATGACCGCATTGACATCGCGATCGCGGTGGATGCCGACGGGGTACACTTAGGCCAGCAAGATGCCCCCGTTGCCCTCGCTCGCGACTTATTGGGGAAAGAACGCATTGTCGGACGCTCCACGACAAATGCCACAGAAATGCAAAACGCGATCGCCGAAGGTGCAGATTATATCGGCGTGGGCCCGGTTTATGCCACTCCCACCAAAGAAGGGAAAAAACCCGCAGGCTTAGAGTATGTGCAGTATGCGGCGCAAAATAGCCCGATTCCTTGGTATTGTATTGGCGGTATTGACCCCAAAAATATCCAAGAGGTTTTAGGGGCAGGAGGCGATCGCGTGGCGGTAGTACGAGCGATTATGCAAGCCGAACAACCCACCCTCGTTACCCAGTATTTTCTCTCGCAATTAGCGAAAAAGCAAAAGTTAGCTTCCGTAGAGTAATGACTTCCACCTCGATTGAACTGCAAGTCAACGGCAAACCCGTTTACTGTTCCCCCCAGACGACATTACCCCAACTGCTAGAACAACTCAATCTCAATCCCCGTTTAATTGCCGTAGAATATAACGGCGAGATTCTGCATCGGCAATATTGGTCAGACACAGAAATCCAAAAGGGCGATCGCCTCGAAATTGTGACGATTGTGGGTGGCGGAATGCGTTGTAATGCTATGCTAAACCCATAGATTTACTAGCACCCAAGCTGGCTCATTCTCCCTCATGATTGCTCGGCAAAAACCGCAACATCAAGCCGTCTCTACTCTGGAAAACCGTAAACGTCTCAATTTAGCTTTTCTGCTGTTTCCGGGGACGTTGTGGTTGTTACTCTTTTTCCTCATTCCCCTGTTGATTGTCGTGCTGTATAGCTTTTTTGAGCGCGGCACTTATGGCGGTGTTTTGTGGGAATTTACCCTCGAACATTACCAGCGTTTGCAAAATGATGTCTATTGGGAATTGTTGGCGCGATCGGTAGGTTTGGCGTTATTAACAACGGCAATTTGTTTGTTGATGGGCTACCCGATGGCCTTTTTT
>JGI12109J20283_10233142_pt1 | contig 11849 bp, 8 predicted proteins | sample ElkSlonscriptome_12_FD_20283 | JGI IMG/M metagenome (IMG submission 20283) | reverse complement strand
CGAAGGCCGAAGCCCTCGGCGTCGACCTGTTTCCAGGATTCGCGGCCGCCGATCTGGCCTACGACGACAACGGCGCCGTCAAGGGCGTGGTAATCGGAGATATGGGCGTCGATCGCGACGGCAATGCCAAGGACAGCTATGTGCAGGGCATCGAGATCCACGCCTCGGTCACGGTGCTCGGTGAGGGCTGTCGGGGTCACCTGACCAAACGCGCGATCGACCGCTTCGACCTGGCCGCAGATTGCGATCCCCAGACCTATGGCATCGGCATGAAAGAGCTCTGGCAGTTGCCCGAGGGGCGCGTCGAACCGGGATTGATCCAGCATACGATCGGCTGGCCGCTGCCCAATGAAATCTACGGCGGCAGCTTCGTCTATCACCTCGACAAGGACCGGGTTGCGGTGGGTTTTGTCTGCGCGCTGGACTATCAGGACCCGACGTTCACGCCTTTCGAGGCCTTCCAGCAGTTCAAGCATCATCCAGCCATGCACGAACTGCTCGACGGTGGGGAAATACTGTCGGCCGGCGCTCGCGCTCTGGTCGAAGGCGGGTACCAGTCGCTGCCGAAGGTGGAAATGCCGGGTGCATTGTTGATCGGGGACTCCGCCGGTCTGCTCAACGTGCCGAAAATCAAGGGCACGCATCAGGCGATGAAGTCCGGCATGCTGGCCGCCGAGCATCTGGCACAAGAGTTGTCGTCCAGCGGCTTTGACGAACGGCTGAGACGATCTGACATCGTGGCTGAACTCAAGCGTGTTCGAAACATCCGTCCCGGCTTCCACAAAGGCCTGTGGCACGGGTTGAAAACCGCAGTGGTCGAGACCGTGACCGCAGGGAAACTCCCGCGCACGTTCAGAAACACCGCTGATCACGAGCAGTATCGGCGCGTCGACCAGCCGGGGTTCGATTTCGACTGGGGTGAACGCGATCTTCCGCCGCGTGACCGCCTGGCGTCCGTTTACTTCGCCGCGACCGAGCACGATGAAGATCAACCCATTCATCTCAAGATCGTTGAGCCGGACGTCTGTTTCAGCCGTTGTGAAGAAGAATTCGGCAACCCCTGCACGCGCTTCTGCCCGGCCAATGTCTACGAAAAGGTCGAGGATGATAACGGCAAGCGCATTCAGATCAACGCGGCCAACTGCGTTCACTGCAAGACCTGCGACATCGCTGATCCTTACCAGGTCATCAACTGGGTCACGCCCGAGGGCGGTGCCGGTCCGAACTACACCAACCTATGAGCACCAACTCCTTCGGTCGAGTGCTGACCGTTACGACCTTCGGCGAAAGTCACGGCACGGCCATCGGCTGCGTGATCGACGGTTTTCCGCCCGGTCTGGAGATCACGGCCGAGGAAATCAGGGACGAACTGATGCGGCGCGCCACTGGTCAGAGTCGCTGGACGTCACAGCGCAAGGAAGCTGAAGACGTTCAGATCCTTTCCGGCTTGTTCGAAGGCAAGACCACCGGAACGCCCATAGCGCTGCTGATCTACAACTCCGACGCGCGATCGAAGGATTATTCGAAGATCGCCGACCAGTTCCGCCCCGGCCACGCCGACTACACCTATCATCATAAATACGGGATCCGCGACTACCGCGGCGGCGGCCGGTCCTCGGCGCGTGAGACGGCGATGCGCGTCGCAGCTGGTGCACTGGCGAGGAAGTATCTGGCTGAGCGACTGGGCGTTGAAATCACCGGCTGGCTGGGTCAGATCGGTGATCTGGTCTGCGACGATCAGTTCGATAGCAATGTAATCAGGACCAATCCGTTCTTCTGCCCGGACGCCGATCGAGTACCGGCGCTCGAGGAGTACATGAAAGCACTCTGGAAATCGGGGGATTCGGTCGGTGCCCTGGTCAAGGCAAGAGCGACCTCGGTTCCAGTCGGGCTGGGTGCTCCGGTCTATGCCAAGTTCGACGGCGACCTGGCCGCGGCAATGATGAGCATCAATGCGACCAAGGGCGTCGAGATCGGAGCCGGCTTCCGGTCCGTTGCGCAGAAGGGCACCGAACACCGGGACGAGATCACGCCCGAGGGCTTCGAATCCAATCACGCCGGCGGCATTCTGGGCGGAATATCGACCGGCCAGCCCGTGGAACTGGCGGTAGCGTTCAAACCGACTTCTTCCTTGCGCCTGCCGGGCAGGACGGTCAATCGGGCGGGTGAGCCTGTCGAGATCGTAACGACCGGGCGCCACGACCCCTGCGTCGGAATTCGTGCCGTTCCGATCGTCGAGGCGATGCTCGCCCTGGTCATCCTCGACCATTATCTGCTCGATCGGGCGCAATGCGGCGACGTCGGCGACACCTCGCCCAGGATTCCGACCGGGTAAGCGCTCAGGAAACGTCTCGCACGGAATGTATCGAACGCGGCCCTGGCGGTAACGGAGACAGGGCCGGACGCTTGCGTTACCCTACGCTCCAATCCAGCGTCGGGAAAAGAGCCGCAACGCGGCGAGTCTGATGAGCGAATCCGAAAACAAAGGCTACCGAGTAGCAGTGGTCGGCGCGACCGGCGCGGTCGGCGAAGTAATGCTGGATCTCCTCGCCGAGCGTCGATTTCCAGTCAGTGAACTGGCAGCCCTGGCCAGCAGCGAGTCGGCTGGCCGCAGCCTGTCGTTCGGAAAACGCTCGGTGCGCGCCGAGGATCTGGCGACCTTCGACTTCAGCGGCTGGGATTTCGCCCTGTTCTCGGCCGGAGGCAAGGTGTCGGCCGAGCACGCGCCGCGCGCCGCGGCCGCCGGTTGCGTGGTGATCGACAATACCTCGCATTTCCGGATGGACCCGCAGGTGCCCCTGGTCGTGCCGGAAGTCAATGCCCACGTTCTGGACGATTTCACGAGCGGAATCATCGCCAACCCCAATTGCTCGACCATCCAGATGCTGCTGGCGGTCGCTCCGCTTCATCGAGCCGCAGGCGTCACCCGAATCAACGTTGCCACCTATCAGTCGGTATCCGGGGCGGGTCGCGCGGCGATGGAAGAGCTGGGGCGACAGAGCGCGGATCGATTCAATTTCCGGGACCCGGAGCCGAATGTATTCAGTCATCCGATTGCGTTCAATCTGATTCCCGCCATCGATACCATCGACGAGAACGGCTACACCCGTGAAGAAATGAAGCTCCATCGGGAAACGCGGCGCATCCTGGACAGCGACACGATCCACGTCAACGCCACCGCAGTTCGTGTGCCGGTGTTCATCGGACACGGTGAAGCGGTTCATCTGGAAACGGAGCGGCCGCTGTCGCTTGAGTCAGCGCGGGAGTTGCTGAACGGTGCGCCGGGTCTGCGCTTTCTCGATGGTGAGGCCCTCGCCACGCCGATGACTGATGCCGCAGGAGTCGACGCGGTCTCGGTTTGCCGCCTGCGTCGCGATCTCAGCCATCCGAACGGGCTGAATTTCTGGGTCGTCGGTGATAACGTTCGCAAGGGAGCGGCATTGAACGCGGTGCAGGTCGCAGAACTGCTGCACGCCAGGCGCAGTGATCCATCCGGGGGCTGAAGGTGCAAGCGACTTCTGTGAGGTGATTGATCGGTGGTGCTTTTATAAAGGGTTAACAGATTGGTATACTCGCTTGAATTAACAAAAAAACGGCCTGTGTCAAGGTGGCGGTGCCCATGCGCTTATCGATAACGAAACTTATCCTGCTCGGCTTTCTGATAACGGCCGCGATGCTGTTCCCGGCCGATGGTGTCCGCGCGCTGGGTCTGGGGGAGGCCAGGGTTGACTCCTATCTCGGGCAACCTCTGGATGTGACGATCCGATTGATCGAGGCCGATGCCGAGGCGCTTGACGCGATGACCGCCGCCTCCGCCGGGGCTGAAGACTACGATCGCCTTGGCGTGCCTTCCGAGGCCCTGGCGCTGGACCTCGATATCAGTATCGATCGAAGCACCGAACCGGCCCTGATCAGGGTCCGGTCTCTGAGGTCCGTGAATGATCCGGTAATTCGCTTCCTGGTCGACGCACGCTGGTCCAGCGGCCGGGTGCTGCGGGAGTACACACTCTTTCTCGACCCACCGACGGTGGACGTCGCGCCGCCCTCACCTGCGCAGCAATCCGAACCTCAGCGTCAGGAACGGCTTGTGACTGAGCGCAGTGAACCCGCACCCCAGACTTCGCGGCCTCGGCCTGCACCGCCGGCCGAACCGACGCCGGCGGAGCCGCCCCGCGCTCGAGAGCCCGAACCAGCGGCGGAGACGCCGCCAGAAGAGCAACTGGTCGAGCGGCCCGGGCGCGCGCAGCCGGCCATGCCCGACGAGATCGAGGTTGGCGCAGGGCAGACCCTGTGGGGCATCGCAACGGACTGGCGCCCCAGCGAACGCTTGACGATGAACCAGGTCATGCTGGCCATATTCGACCGTAACCCCTCGGCCTTCGACGGTAACGTCAACCGACTGCTCCGCGGTGCCCGCCTGAGCTTCCCCGATGTCGACGACGTGGAGTCCTTGGGTGCGGCCGAGGCCGACCGCCGCATACGGCAACAGATGCAGGCCTGGCGGGAGCAAATGACCCGGACCGATGTTCCAGTCATTGCCGAAGCAGCGGTTCCCGAGGCCGAGCCTCAACCGTCTGATGAGCGCGAGATGCCGGTCGAGGACGACGTAGTCCATCGCCTCGACGTCATCCCGCCTGAAAGCGATATCTTCGATGAGGGTCCGGTCGTCTCCGAGGGCGAGATTCGTCGCGCGAGCTCTCGTCTTTCCGAGCTGGAAGACGAAATGTATGCGGACGCGCTCGAAAACGACGAACTGGTGCGCCGAATCACCAGCATCCGTGAGGCAATCGAAACTCGCGAAGCCGCCGGCCTCGCCGTCGCCGATGAAGAACTCGCGGAATTCGAGGCGCGCCTGCGCGAGACACGCCTGGCTCGCGAGTCGGCCGAGCGCCTGGCCGCCGAGGCCGCTGAGGCAGAATCGGCCACCGACGCCGAAGACGAGATCGGTTCCTACTTCCGCCAGCTCGAAGAAGAGATGGCCGATTCCGGTCCCGAATCGTCCGACAGTCAGGACCCATTGGCGGGGGTCGCTGATGAGGCGGCGCAGGACGCCGGGCTCCAGACGAGCGCCGAGTCAGAGGCCGCAGCGATGGCCGATGGGGCGGTGGATGATTCGGAGGTCATGCCGGATGCCACGATCGGCCGGTCTTCGGACGGCTCGCTCTGGACCTGGGCGCTGGTCGCACTCGGAGCCGTGCTCGCAGTCGGCGGTGCCGTGGCTGCCTTCGTGCTGATGCGACGACGCGATCAGTCCGAGGGTTCGGCTCAACCCGACCCGAAAGCAAGCGTGAACGCAGCCCGCGATCGGGTAAAGGCCGATCCCCGGAATCTTGCCGCTCATCTGGGGCTGCTCACGTCGCTGGCCGATCGGGACGATCCGGAAGAATTTTCCGCTGCCCTGGATGACATGTACCGATACGTTGACAACGAAGATCATCCTCAGTGGCAGGAAGCGCTCAATCTGGCGGTGGTTCAGGCCCCTGACCATCCGCTTCTGACTCCGCATGAAACCGGCTCGGACGACGACGATGACGGCCTGGACGAGCGCACGCGGGAGATGCTCGGCATCCTGCCGTCGTCCGACGAGCCGGAGACTGCGACCGTTGAACCGGATGACTACGAGTTCGATTCCGACCTGGATTCCTCTCAGGCAGAAGACGACGACGTGTTTTCGACCGAGGCAGAGCAGGAATCGTCGCCATCCGACCTGGACACGGTCCGGATGACGCCGCCGACCGAGGTCGATGACGACGACGGGGAAATCGAGGGGCACGATCACGATCTGGCTGAACTGTCGCGCCGGCTCGACAGGCCGAACGATGATGAGACGGCCAGTGAAGACAGCGATGACGACGCTGAAGACGAGCTGAGCTTTGAAACCGACGACGAGGATCGAACGCGAACCATACCGACCGCGCCGGTAGCGGAGGAGAGGGCCGAAGATACGGACGACGAGCTCGCGCCGGACGATCCGCTGCGGCTGGACTTCGAATTCAGCGATCGGCCAACGTCCAGGGGTGAAGAACGCGACGAAACTCTGCCGCTGACCGACGAGATCAATCTGTCGGTGGGCGCTGACGACGCGTCGGAAGATGATCTGGATATCGACGAGCTGGGTTCCGACCTGGCGATGGACGATGATGAGCTGGTTGATCTGCCGAGCGGCGTCGAGGCAACCGATGAGGAGGAAGACCTGAACGAGCGAGGAGATCGCGAAGTGGAAGCCTTCCTCAATCAGGATAAAGAGTCGGAGGATGAAGGCGAGCCGGAGCTCAGCGATGACGATGCCGAGGTCAAGCTTGATCTGGCGCGAGCCTATCTGTCGATGGATGATCCGGACTCCGCTCGCACGTTGCTCGAGGAAATCACCAGCGGCGGGTCGGCCGCCATGCGCGCGGAGGCCCGGAAGCTGCTTGACAAGGATTGATCCTGGACGCTGTCGAGCGGGTCACGATCAGCCGCAGCGTATAGGTGCCGGGTTCGACCCACTCGTCGTTGCCGCCGAAGCAGGCGCTTCGTATCGTGCCGGAGACCAGCGCCCTGACCGAGCCTCGCCTGACGCCTGGATGACATGTAGCGGGTTGCGGGCTCTGTAATGCGCCTGGCCTTGGGTATCGAGTACGACGGGAGCGGGTTTTTCGGCTGGCAGCGACAGCGCCAGACGCCCACGGTTCAGGAGTGTGTCGAGCAGGCGCTGAGCCGGGTGGCCGATCACGAGGTCATCGTCCATTGCGCCGGGCGGACGGATTCAGGTGTCCACGCCTGGTGCCAGGTTGCCCACTTCGACACTACGGCAGCCCGCTCTGAGCGTTCTTGGGTTCTTGGCGCCAACACCTACCTGATGCCGGGCATCAGCCTGTTGTGGGTGAGGCCCGTCGAAGAACGATTCCACGCTCGCTTTTCGGCACGGCGCCGCCGTTACCGTTACCGGATTATCAATCGTTGGGTACGACCCGCGATCGAACGGGGACGAGTCACCTGGATTCGGCGCCCGCTCGATATCGACCGAATGCAGGCGGCCGCCACAGGGCTGATCGGCGAGCATGATTTCTCAAGCTTCAGGGCACCCGGTTGTCAGGCCAGAAGTCCGGTGCGGACGGTCTATACCGTGACAATAAGCCGCCTGGGCTGCGAAGTGATCATTGACATCGAAGCCAATGCCTTCCTCTACCATATGGTTCGGAACGTTGCGGGCGTGCTGATCAGCATCGGCGAAGGACGGCGGCCCGTGTCCTGGCTGGAGGAAGTTCTGAAAGCTCGGAATCGTGGAGCCGGCGGCATCACAGCGCCCGCACAAGGATTGTATTTTATGACCGTTGAGTATCCTGACTACCCGGAGCTGCCGACCGATCGCCGGTTGGCGTTTCCCGGTGTGGCGGAGGGGGGTGACGCGTGATTCCGGCAAAGGTTTGTGGGATCACTCGTGCCGAGGATGCCGCTGCGGCCGCCGATGCGGGTTTTCACGCGATCGGCCTGGTCTTTGTCGCCGCCAGCAAGCGCTACCTTCCGCCCGGGCAAGCGGGTGACATTGCAGCGGCCTTGCCGCCTTTCGTCGGGAGAGTCGGCCTGTTCATGGACCCCAGCGTCGACGAGGTCGAGTCCGTTCTGAAGGCAGCCCCTCTGAACTGGCTGCAGTTCCACGGCAGTGAGAGCGAGGGGTTCTGCAGCCAGTTCGGGCTGCCCTGGATCAAGGCGATTGCGATGGGCGGCAGCAAGGTGCAGGATTCAGCGGCCTATCCTGGCGCCGACGCTCTGCTCCTCGACTCTCACGTTGCCGGCGAGCAGGGCGGATCGGGTGAAACCTTCGACTGGTCGAGCGTCCCCGAACTCAAGCAACCATGGATTCTGGCTGGCGGCCTCAATCCGGGCAATGTGGCTGCTGCGGTCAAGGCGCTGGGGCCGGCGGCGGTCGATGTTTCTAGCGGTGTCGAAGTTCGTCCCGGCATCAAGGATGTTAATCTGATGAAGGAATTCATGAAGGCGGTGAACAATGGCTGATCCGATCACAAGACTGCACGTCCCAGAAAGCCTGCCCGATCGTTCCGGTCACTTCGGCGTGTTCGGCGGACGCTTCGTGTCCGAAACGTTGATGCCGGCACTGGAAGAGCTGGACGCGGCATGGCGCAAATATCTGAACGACAAGGATTTCATCGCGGAGCTCGACCGCGACATGGCGCACTTCGTGGGAAGGCCGTCGCCGCTGTACCTGGCCGAGAATCTGACCCGGCAGGCCGGTGGCGCGCAAATCATCCTCAAGCGCGAGGACCTCAACCACACCGGAGCCCACAAGATCAACAACACCATCGGGCAGGGCCTGCTTGCTCGAGCGATGGGCAAGAAGCGGGTGATCGCCGAAACCGGTGCGGGTCAGCACGGCGTCGCCTCAGCCACCGTTGCCGCCCGCCTGGGCATGGAGTGTGTGGTCTATATGGGCGCTGACGATGTCCAGCGACAGGCCACGAACGTTTACCGCATGAAGCTGCTCGGAGCGAAGGTGGTGAGCGTCGAAGCTGGATCGCGAACCCTGAAGGACGCGCTGAACGAAGCCATGCGCGATTGGGTGACCAACGTCGACGATACCTTCTACATCCTCGGTACCGTGGCCGGACCGCATCCCTATCCAGCCATGGTCCGTGATTTCAACGCGATCGTGGGCCGCGAGGCACGGGCTCAGATGGTCGATGAGTACGGTCGGCTTCCGAGCGCGCTGGTCGCCTGTGTGGGTGGTGGATCGAATGCGATCGGCCTGTTTCATCCCTTCATCGACGACCGGGACGTTGAATTCTACGGGGTGGAAGCCGCTGGGCACGGACTGTCGGGCCTCGATCATGCCGCAAGCCTGTGCGCCGGCAGGGTCGGAGTACTGCACGGCAGCCGAACCTACCTGCTCGACGATGACAGTGGTCAGATCCGACATACCCATTCGGTGTCGGCAGGACTCGACTATCCCGGCGTGGGCCCGGAACACGCCTGGCTCAAGGATTCGGGGCGTGCGCGCTACGTCGGTATTCGGGATGATGAAGCGCTGGCGGCATTCCACGCGCTCAATCGGAGCGAGGGGATCATGCCGGCGCTGGAGAGTGCGCACGCGATTGCCTACGGAATGAAGCTTGCGGCAGAGCGTCCGGTTGACGATATGATTCTGATCAACCTGTCCGGCCGGGGCGACAAGGACATCCAGACCGTCGCGGACCTTGAGGGGATTCACATTTGAACCGCATCGACCAACGCTTCAAGGAACTGGCCGTGAACGGCCGGTGTGCGCTCGTGCCTTACGTGACCGCCGGTCATCCGCGGCCAGGCGATACCGTAGAGGTTCTGCGCGCGGCCGTCGACGCTGGCGCCGACCTGCTGGAAGTCGGCATGCCGTTTTCCGACGTCATGGCAGACGGGCCCGTGATCCAGAACGCGCACGCCCGGGCGCTGGAGCAGGGCGTCGGTCTGGATCAGGTGCTGGACATGGTGCGTCGGTTCCGGAACGACGATGACAGCACACCGATCATTCTGATGGGCTATACCAACCCGATCGAGCGGCGCGGCGCCAAGCGCTTCGCGCGCGAGGCTGCCGAAGCCGGGGTCGACGCTCTTCTGATCGTCGATTGCCCGGCCGACGAGGCCGAAGAGATGCGCTCGCTCCTCGACGGAAATGGCCTGCACCAGATTTTCCTGGTCGCACCAACGACCAACGATAGTCGTCTGGAGCACGCCGCTCGGCTCGCCGGCGGATTTGTTTATTACGTCTCCATCAAAGGCGTGACCGGCGCGGCCAGCCTCGATATCGATGCGTTGGCCCCGATGCTCAAACGGGTGCGGTCCCGCATCGAGCTGCCCGTGGCGGTCGGTTTCGGCATTCGCGAGCCGGAGCAGGCAGCGGCGGTTGCCGATATCGCTGACGCCGTTGTTATCGGTTCCGCTCTGGTTGACCGACTCGATCGTTGCGACTCGGCCGAAGACGCAATCCGAACGACGCGGGAGTTTCTGAGCCCTGTTCGGCGCGCGATGGATGAACGTCGCCAGGTACCGATTGACGCGGTTGCGAGCGCGCCATGACCTGGTTCCAGAAGTTGATGCCGTCGCGCATCCGCACCGAAGGCGGCAATGTCCGCAAGGTGCCAGATGGGCTCTGGACGAAGTGTCCATCCTGCGATGCGGTCCTGTACCAGCCCGAATTGGAACGAAACCTCCAGGTATGCCCGAAGTGCTCACACCACCTGCGACTGGTCGGCCGGGCACGGCTCAAAGCCTTCCTCGACGAAAGCGAGCCGGCCGAACTCGGGGCAGAATTCAAGCCGACGGACCCGCTGCGCTTTCGCGATTCACGTAAGTATCGTGACCGGATCACCGGCACCCAGAAGAAAACCGGTGAGAATGATGCGCTGGTGGTGATGCAGGGCCACTTGCTGGGGCTGGAACTCATCGCCTGCGCGTTCGATTTCCGATTCATGGGAGGCTCCATGGGGTCGGTGGTGGGAGAGAAGTTCATAACCGGCGTTCATCAGTGCCTGGAGAAGAAAATTCCGCTGGTGTGTTTCTCGGCCTCTGGCGGTGCGCGCATGCAGGAAGGGCTTTATTCGCTCCTGCAGATGGCGAAGACCTCGGCCGGGCTGGCCCGCATGGCCGAAGCGGGGCTGCCGTTCGTATCGGTCCTGACCCACCCGACGACCGGTGGTGTATCGGCCAGTCTCGGGATGCTCGGCGATATCAACCTGGCCGAACCTGACGCTCTGATCGGTTTCGCCGGGCCCCGTGTCATCGAGCAGACCGTTCGCGAGAAGCTGCCGGAAGGATTTCAGCGATCGGAGTTTCTTCTCGAGAAGGGCGCGATAGACCAGATCGTCGATCGGCGCGAGATGCGTCAGCGTATTCACGTGCTGCTGGCGATGCTGTTGAGCAGGCCCGAGTCTCCGGTCCATGAAGGCGAGTTGCTGGAGCCGGAATCCCCGGCTCCGGAAGCCGAGACCGTCCCGGACGAGTTGCCCGCGGCGGAGTAGGGCTGCCGTGCCCGATGGCCCGTTAGCCGCCTGGCTGGAGCGGCTGGAGCGCAGGTCCCCCGAAGCGCGCGTTGAACTCGGGCTCGAGCGTGTGAGTGCCGTTCTGGTCGAGCTGGGCCTTGAGTTTTCCGACGTGCCGGTGATCACCGTGGCCGGTACCAACGGCAAAGGCTCCACGGTGGCCTTCCTCGAAGCCATCTACCAGGCGGCAGGCTACGCCACCTTCGCCTATACCTCGCCCCATCTTTACGACTTCCGCGAACGCATGCGCCTTGACGGACGCCTTGCACAGGCCGAAGAGATCGTCCAGGCGCTCGAGCGTGTCGAAGCCAGCCGTGGGGACACGCCACTGACGTATTTCGAGCACGTCACCCTGGCTGCATTGTGTCTGGCTGCCAGCTCGTCGGTTGATGTGATGGTGCTGGAGGTCGGCTTGGGCGGCCGGCTGGACGCCGTTAATGCCCTGGACGCAGACGTTGCGGTGCTGACGTCGATCGGATTGGATCACACCGAATGGCTGGGGCCGACGCGGCTGGCGATCGGCCGCGAGAAGATCGGAGTGGCGCGCGCTGGGCGGCCGTTCGTGATCGGTGAAAAGCGCCTGCCGCGAGGTTTGCTGCCGCTGATCGAGGACACTGGCGCCAGGCTAGTGCTCGCCGGACGCGATTTCGACTGGTGGCGGCGCGGCGGCGGTCTGAGCCTGACCACGCCGAGGCGAAGATGGCGCTGGCCCGTCGCCCCGCCCGGCGGTCGCTGGCAGGCTGCCAACGCGGCTTGCGCGGTCGTGGTCTGTGAGGCGCTTGGCGATCGCCTGCCTGTCGGAGATGACGCCGTCGAGCAGGCGCTCCAGGCGGCCCG
>JGI12109J20283_10816949_pt1 | contig 11850 bp, 9 predicted proteins | sample ElkSlonscriptome_12_FD_20283 | JGI IMG/M metagenome (IMG submission 20283) | reverse complement strand
CTGGTACGCAACCGTAAATTATCATTCGCAAACCAAATTCTTTCTTCAGTGTAAACCGTATCGCTTTCAGTAATTAGAGTAATNCCCCCACTCTCATCAATACTAAAATGACCCGTCATCACTGGGGCTTGGGGAGAATTAACTTTTTGAGCAATCTTACCCGTCATCGCGTTTTCAGCGTTAGGAATCGCCACCAAAACCGCAGAACCCATTTGCTTATCTTTACCGTAATCGCTGGAGTTGTCCCAACTCACCTTAACGCTACTTACCTCTGAAGACGCATCCATCCCCACCGCCTCGCACAAAGCTTTCACATCTGCCGCATCTGGGGCTAAATTCGCAATCGTAATTTCGGCTTTACCGTCTCCCATATCCTGATGAGCAAGATGGTAATAAGTACGCTGAGAAAGCCATTTTCCGACACTATGATTGAAAAACTCTTTAATATCCATCCTTTGGTTGTTGGTTGTTGGTTATTTGTTGTTGGGTTTCACTTCGTTCTACAAGGGCCTACTACTGCCTTAATTGATAATTGGTAACTGGTCATTGACGGCTGTTGAGGAGTTCACTGAAAAGCCGATTGCCCAAAAACTGATGACTGATGACTGATGACTGATAACTGAAAAAGCCTATTCGCTCAAAAGGGCTTCAACAAACTCATAACTGGAAAAAGGCCGTAAATCTTCAATGCCCTCTCCTGCCCCAATAAAGCGAATAGGGAGGTTGAGTTGACGACTCACCGCGAGGGCAACACCGCCCTTGGCTGTACCATCGAGTTTAGTCAGAACTACGCCACTCAGTTGAGCCGCTTCTGCGAATACTTGGGCTTGTCGCAGGCCATTTTGACCTAAAGTTGCGTCTAGCACCAACAACGATTCTACTTTGGCTTCTGGGGCTTTTTTATCGATAATTCGGCGAATTTTCGCTAATTCGTCCATGAGGTTCTTTTTGTTTTGCAAGCGTCCGGCAGTGTCTACCAATAGTAATTCGGTATTGCGGGATATGGCGGCAGCGATCGCGTCATAAACCACCGCAGCCGGGTCGGTATTTTTGCCGGGATTAGCAATCACATCGGTTTGCGATCGCGTCCCCCAGACTTTCACCTGTTCCACTGCCGCCGCCCGAAAAGTATCTGCCGCCGCAATCAAAGCTGTGTAGCCGGATTTCTTAGCCAGATGGGCCAACTTACCGATAGTTGTGGTCTTACCCGCCCCATTTACCCCCGCCAACAGCCAAACATTGAGGGTTTCGTGTTCGGGAACAAAAAGCTGGTCTTCCTCGCCTTCTAGGGGAGCGTCGAGCAAGTCTCGCAGAATTTTCTTCAGGTACGCGATCGCTTGTTCGGGGGGTAAGGCTTCTTCCCGTAACTTCTCTTGCAAGGTTTCGATAATATAATCAGTGGCTTCAATGCCCACATCCGCTTGCAACAGCAACGCTTCGATGGTCATTACCGCATCTTCATTCAGCGGCCCTTGACCCACCACAGACTTGAGTTGATTAACTAAGCCCCGTCGCGTTTTGCCTAAGCCCTGACGCAACCGTTTGAGCCAGCTAATTTCCTCAGCCGACACCTCATCCGGTTGTCTTCCTTGATCGGCCAGCACTTGCGCCGACCAAACAAACTCCTCGTCAAACTCCATATAGGGCTTGGGTTTGGCTTTGGGTTCGCTGGACTTCTCGACTTCGGGTTCTGGGGTTTCGATCGCGGTTTCTTTCAACCGTTCGAGGGCATCAGATTTTTGCATCCAAGCCGGAGTCGGAGTTGCAGGTTCTTCTGGCTCAGGTTCGGGTTCAGAAACGGGTTCGGGCTGCGGTTCGACCACAGGTTCCGTTTCAGCCACGGGTTGCGGTTCGGGTTGCGGTTCCGATTCAACTTCCGTTTCAGCCACGGGTTGCGGTTCCGATTCGACTACGGGTTCGGGCTGCGGTTCGACCACAGATTCCGTTTCAGCCACGGGTTCGGGTGCTGTTTCCGGTTCAGCTTCAGAAACAGGTTCGGGTTCCGTTTCCGCTACAGGTTCGGGTGCTGTTTCCGGTTCAGCTACAGGTTCGGGTTCAGCTTCTGTGGGTTGACGCTGTTGAATATTTTGATAAGCCGCCTTAGCCCATTTTAGATAATCCTCTTGTGGGGCTGAGGTCGCTGCTGTTTCTGCGGGTTCGGGTTCATCTGGGGTTTCCTCCTGGGGTGCAGGAGTTTGTTCTTTTTGTTCGTCTTTATTTTCTTTATCGCGATCGCCAAACTTCCGACGAAACCAATCAAACACAGCGTTTCTCTCCGACGGCCATAACAGTACAAGATTGTTTTTTCACTATACCGAAAAATGGTGTAGCAATAACAAAGGCTTACAAGGGGGCTTGGGCTTCGGTTTTGAGTTTTTCACTCACACGCCGCAAAACGCCATTGATTAAACGATAACCTTCTGATTCTGAGTAGCGTTTGGCTAACTCGACGGCTTCGTTAATGGCAAATTTGACGTTAACCGTAAACTTGCTATCAAGACCCAGTAACCACATTTCCGCCACCGCAATGCGTAAAATATCTTGGTCGATTTTAGGCAAACGGCTCAACTGCCAATTCACAATCGCCCCGTTAATCATGTTGTCAATTTCGGTTTGACGGCGGCTCACGGTACTAATCAACTCGATCGCATATTCGCGGACTTCGTACTGATTCGCCAGTTGGACAAATTCGGGCAACTCTACCGCATCTCCTAAGCGGTTAATCGCCGTTTGAGCCAGTTCTAGGGCTTCTTGCACCATGGCTTTCGCACTGCGAACATCGCTGCTTCGGGTTTCGCTGGTGAGGAGGCGATCGCCCCCCCGACGAACTTCGGCTGAGGCGGCTTCTAAAGCGTCTTGTAGCTCGGTGGTTAGGGTGCGAATGGCAGCCAAGACCAAATCATTGAGTTTTTGCTCAGACAGGTCTTCTGAGTCTTCTACGTTAATTTGGCTCAGGCTCAACAAAGCTAATTCACGGGCAATCCGACGGGGTTGTTTACGGGCAGGCATGACAGTTATCAGTTATCAGTTATCAGTTATCAGTTTCTTAGGCAGTAGGGAGTGGGCAGTAGGCAGTGGTTTTTGGGCAGTCGCTCTTCGGCAGTCGGCAATCGGGGGAGGAGGGGGGAGAAATTAGCAATTACCAATTACCAATTGAGAGAGAAAAAATCTGTTCCCTACCAAAAACCAATGACTAATGACAAATGACCAAGGACAAAATTAATTATCGTCTTCGACTGGCACAGGTTGATGAGGATCTTCGGGGATTTCGAGGGGTTTTTCGAGATTTAGGGCTTGTTGGTTCTTTTTCTTGTAAGTTTTGGGCAGGGCAATGGGTGGGGCGGTTTCGGGGCTGACAATCCCGCCGGAAATTAAGACTTTAAAGGCATCCTCGATGGACATGGAGATATTGAGTACATCTTCTTCGGGAATCATGGCATACCAACCTGATGTGGGGTTGGGAGTGGTGGGAATGAAAACACTCAGCATTCGCCGGGGAACTCGCGACTGAAACTCGCCATTAGCCGCCCCTGTCACAAAGCCGATTGTCCAAACGCCCCGTCGGGGATATTCCACCATCACCACTCGTCTAAACTTACTACTAGAGTCTTTGAGGAGGGTTTCGAGGATTTGTTTGAGGGTTTTGTAAACCGAACCTGCCAAGGGAATCGCTTGTAAAATGCGCTCTCCGACATCGAGTAACCACCGTCCGGCAATGTTACGAGCCATTAAACCAATGATCAAGATTAATCCCAATGGGGCGGCAAATCCTATTGCTAAATTGAGGCAGTAGGTCAGGATGGGGTCTAGCCCTTGAAAGGGATTGAGTTGTTTGGGGATTTCTGTCAAGAAGTTAATCGCCCAGCGAGCAATGGTATAACTCAGCCAAATCGTGGTTGCTAAGGGGATAACAACTAATAATCCGGCGATGAGATCATTTTTGAGGTCTTGCTTCAAGCGTTGCAGCACAGATCGCTGACTCTCCTTGGGAGATCGATAAATGTTAAATTACGATGGCGGGTTGGGAATCGCGATCGCGTCTGAGCGATCTGATTCCTACTTCTTTACATTATTAGGGATTGTGAAGAATTGTTGCAACTTTCCCAGATCGTATCGTAAAACTTGAGAGAACAGGCAATTCTAAACGCTTATTCTCTCGCAACGATTGACGACAACCAAGGTAATGTAACTTGCTTGACATTTTAACTTAAAGTAGGCGAAATTCCCCTTCCTCGGAACAGGTGGGGGATGAAAGCCTACAAAGCGTGCTATACTTGTATTATCACTAAATAGTTTTCACGGTAATGCTGAAAGCCACTCTTGTTAGAATTTATCCAACCGACGAGCAGAAACAACATCTTGCTCAAAGTTTTGGTTGTTGTAGATTGGCTTGGAACTTTGCTCTCAATCTTACCAACGAAACCTATAAAGCTACAGGTTTTGGATTGAATCGATTTGCTATTCAGAAAGAGATAACTAAGCTCAAGAAAGAATACGAATGGATGAAAGAGCCTTATTCTCAATGCTTGCAAGTGGTAGCTCTAAACCTTTCTAGAGCTTTTATCAATTTCTTTGAGGGTAGATCAGCATATCCTCAATTCAAATCAAAGCACCGCAAACAGTCAATCAGTTACCCTCAAAATGTTTCTCTTGTAAAAGATGGGTTGAAGTTCCCGAAGATGGGAATTGTTTATGCTAAGTTACATAGACCTATTGAGGGTAAAATCAAGACGGTAACGGTGTCAATGAACGCTTGCATGTCAATACCTTGCTTCTGTCTTAGTTGACGATGGAAAAGATACACCAGAACAGTCAACAGAAGGAAAAGCGATTGGTATTGATTTAGGATTGGCTCCGGCTTGCGATTACTTCAGACGGTTCAAAATTTGATAATCCTAGATGGATAGCAAAACACGAACGCAATTTGAAAGCCAAACAAAAACGGCTATCCAGACGGCAAAAAGGGTCTAACAACCGTAACAAGACCCGCAAGCAAGTAGCCAGTGTTCATAATAAAATATCTCGTTGTCGAGAAGACTTCCATCACAAGCTATCGCGCAGGATAGTCAACGAAAACCAAGTTATTTGTGTGGAAGATTTAGCTGTTAAAAACATGGTTAAAAATCACAACTTAGCCAAGGCGATAAGTCAGGTAGGTTGGGGTCAATTTTGCACCATGTTGAAATATAAAGCTGAATGGGAAGGGAAAGTCTACCTTGAGGTAAACCGCTTCTTTCCTAGTTCTAAGATTTGTAATACTTGCCTCAATCAAGTCAAAAGCCTTCCCCTTGATGTGAGGTCTTGGCGGTGTGAGAAGTGTCAAACTAAACATGACCGTGACCTAAATGCCGCCAAGAATATAAGAGATGAAGGACTGCGTATTTTATCCCCCCGAACGGGGGAGATCGCCTATTGCCCAGGTGTAAGTCGAGACAGTAGAGGACGAAAGAAATCTACTGTTTCGCAGTCTGTTGGATAGGAAGCCCCAACAAGAGCATAAGCAGGTTGGGGTAGTTCACCACTGAGGCTGCTGGTATTTTCGTAATCGACGGGTGAAAGTCGGCTAAGATGATTCAATTTTGGGCGGTGTCGATCGGGATTCGGGGGAATCTTTCAATTCCCAAACTTTGAGGACGATCATATATTCATAAAAGGCTTGCAGCGTACACCAAGTAAAGCCAGGGCTGCCATCAAGCCACCCTCCCAAGAAAAAGTACATATAAAAAAAACGCACCAAAGGACGAAAGGGAAGACGCAGCGATAAATCTTTGAGGGCCCGTCGGCGTTCAACTTCGGTTTGACCGAGGAAAATCTGCCCCCAACGCACTTGGCCTTTTTCCAGTTGACGGATTGTTTCTTGGGCTTCGTCGCTGGAGTAGCGGTTGTGTTTATCAAACCAGCGAGCAAAACCTTTGCCAGAAGTGTAGTGAGGGTAGGTTTCTTTGAGAAAGCCTGTGGGGCCGTCGCAAACTTCTCTTTCGGTGTGGCCGTAGTCGTCAAACCACACCTTACCTTTGCGAAAAAGGCGCATTTGGTAGCGGGGATACTGGGTGCAGTGACGAATCCAGTGGTTCATAAACAAAACCCGCTCGGCGACATAATAGCCGATATCTTCCCCGGATTGAGTGGCTTGGACGCATTCGGCAAAAAGTTCAGGAGTCATGCGTTCGTCGGCTTCGAGGATGTACACCCAGTCATGTTGAGTGGGGACTTCCTCTAGCATCCAAGTGCGCTGACGACCGTGACTTTCAAAGGCGTGTTGAACCACGCGCACGTTATATTGTTGGGCGATTTCGACGGTGCGATCGCGACTCAAAGAATCAACTACAACAATATCATCACAGAGATCGCGGGCTGATTCGATACAAGCCGCGATCTCGACTTCTTCGTTGTAGGTCAGGATGTAAATAGAAAACATCAAAGAATGCAGGTTTTAGGGGTGAGGAGCAATAATCAGCGATAAAGCAGCTTTATTTGGCAGAAGCACGGCGACGGTTACCGCTACCCGTACCTAAGCCCTTAAAGCCCGTCCAACCGATAGCAATGTAACCAATGGCCAACAGGAAGCTACTAATACCAATACGAATCCCATTTTTAAAGGCTTCGGTTTTGGCTTGGCTTTCGAGTTCGGTGCGTTGGGTGGCCAGTTCGGTTTTGCGTTTCTCGATTTCGTCTTGAACAACGTTAGGATTTTCCCGCACAGTGAGGATTTGCTCGCGTAATTGTTCGGCTTGAGCGACTTGTTCGGGGGGAATTTCTTGACCTTGGAATGACCCGGATTCAATCACTTCATCGAGTTGAGCCAATTGTTCATCCAGTTGGTCTTGGTTGCCGAGTAAAGTCGTAATGCGTTCTTCTTGTTGGGTAATCTGATCTTCGAGGGTGCTGGCTTGTTGATCGATTTCCGCGAGTCTGTCAGCACTAATATTGCTGAGATTGCTGATATGCAGGGGAACCAATAGCAAGAAAAGTAAACCGAGTACACTCGCGAGACAAAACGCCCAAAAGCGCAAATCGGTAAACATCGACCCACCCCCGGCGGGTTCGACAGTATTGCCAATCCAATAGCCCACCAGCAGAAAAACAATCCCCACCATCGGGATAATACCGCGATCGACAATGGCGTTGGTAAAGCCCACTTGCCATTGGGGAACGGTAGGGTCAAAGGGGATTAAAAGGGTCGCATAATCGACTAAGGATGACAAAATCAGAATAACGGCAACGACTTTAAGCGCGATCGCCGTAAAGGAAGCGAAAGCTGGATTACTATTCATATTTTTCGGTGTTGATAGTGGGTTTTCGATTTAAAAAGTTGTGTGAGTGGATCGGTTAAGAGTGCATCCCATTGGCGCGATCGCACATTTGATTTTAGAAACACCCCTGCCCTAAAACTTGTGCCGATCTTATCGTACACTCTACCTCCCCCTACTCCGGGTCAATCTTAGCCTAGCCAATGTCGAGTTGTGGGCTTTTCTATAAACCTTCACCGGAAAATCTTGCGAGTTGTCCTTGCCCTTTAGGGCGAGGAGGGATAGAAGTTAAAAGTAAGGGGTTCGATATCCCTTGCTTTTAAAAATACGCTACACTAATCCTTCATCGTGGTGAAATGTCATTGGTCATTGGTCGTTGGTCATTGGTAATTTCTTCCCCCTCCTCCCACTCCTCCCCCTCTTCCCACTCCTCCCACTCCTCCCCCTCTTCCCACTCCTCCCACTCCTCCCCCTCTCCCAACCACTACCCATCCCCGACGGAAACCCACCCCCGCTCGTACAGGAAACCGAACCCCTTTTTGGTAGATTTAACTATAATATTTATGGTGAATCTAACTATAATTGAAATTCCGCCAACCCTTACCAACACCCCTAAACTGTGTTTACAACCCTACTCAACCAACCCAACGCCAACCCGATTCCCAACGACCTTTTTGCCGCCATTGAAGACTTGAAAAAAGAACTCAATGCGGTCATTCTCGCTCACTACTACCAAGACGCTGATATTCAAGACATTGCGGATTATCTCGGCGATTCTCTGGGCTTATCTCAACAAGCCGCGAGTACCAATGCTGATGTGATTGTGTTCGCGGGGGTTCACTTTATGGCAGAAACGGCGAAGATTCTCAACCCGGATAAGTTGGTACTGCTGCCCGACTTAGAAGCCGGATGCTCTCTGGCGGATAGCTGCCCTCCCTCGGAGTTTGCGCGGTTTAAGTCACAGCATCCTGACCATATTGTGATTTCTTATATTAACTGTACGGCTGAAATTAAGGCCATGAGCGATATTATCTGCACCAGTTCTAATGCGGTGAAGATTGTCAATCAAATCCCGGCAGAACAGCCGATTATTTTTGCGCCAGACCGCAATTTGGGGCGCTATGTCATGGAAGAAACGGGACGAGATATGGTGTTGTGGCAAGGCAGTTGTATTGTTCACGAAACCTTTTCTGAAAAGAAGATGGTGCAGTTAAAAATTGAACATCCCGAAGCCGAAATTATTGCCCACCCGGAATGCGAAGAAGTGGTACTACGTCATGCGAATTATATTGGCTCGACTACGGCTTTATTAAAATATTGCCAGCAAAGTGATTCTGATGGGTTTATCGTGGCGACAGAACCCGGAATCATCCACCAAATGCGAAAAGCGGCTCCTCACAAAACCTTTATTCCGGCTCCGGCTATGAGTAATTGCGCTTGTAATGAATGCCCCCACATGCGCTTGAATACCCTTGAAAAGCTGTATTTGGCGATGAAGAATCGTCAACCGGAAATTACGATGCCAGAAGCGACTCGCGTTGCGGCATTACGTCCCATTCAACGAATGCTGGAAATGAGTTAGACCAGGAATCCAAATTCAGCTTCAAAAGAAGTCGTATTTTGTTTTTTTACACAAGGAAAAAATACGACTTTTTCCGATTGTCTATCAAGTCCGACTGGGGCTTAACTCAGACAAAAGCCAGAATCGCTCTAATGGGTCAGCTTTACAAAAATTACCGCGATCGCCCTGAGCTTATGGTAAATTGTCTTGATTTTACGGTTCCTAAAATCGTAAAATACAGTTATCCTATACACAAAGTAAATAAAACTTCAGTAATATCACTGAAGTTAATAATTTCTAACTCAAATTTTATCAGTAAATGCTAGGAGATTGTATGAAACTTTGGAGCAAATCACGGGGTTTGGTCATCGGCGCGATCGCGACTCAACTGTTGTGCCAGGCTTTACCCAGTCACGCAGCTACCCTGTCTGGGTCTTTTTCAGAAGAATTGGGGGGTAAAGTTTTATCCGGTTCTTTTACCGGAACTGACGGTGACAATAATGGGCAGTTGAATGCGTGGGATTTAACGTCATTTAATGCCACTTGGGGGGATTTCAGTTGGGATTTAAGTGGTTTAGGGGGCTTTCGTAAATATGAAGATACGGGCCTCATTGACTGGATTTATGCCCAGCAATATCAAAGCAGTTCTCAACAAGTCCAAACTTTGAGTTATACGCCGTTGCAAGTGGGGGTTTTTGAGTTCTCCATCAGTGATGTTTCAGGAATCGAGCGCATGGCGTATAATTGGCGCTGGGAAAACGGCATTGCCCCCTCGGTGGATGTTGTGGCGGACGATCCTAACCCGATCGCGGAGGTTCCCGACCTTTCCGACCCGACAACCTCGGTTCCCGAACCCTCGTTGTTATTGGGCTTAGGGGCAGTTGCCGCTTGGTCAATTTCGAGACGCGATCGCCCCTAGGTCAATTATTCGTTTATGGCAAAAACCTCTTTTCCCCTGACTCTGTTGTGTTTACTGGGTTTTGCAGTTCCCGGTGAAGCGAATTTACAGCCCACTGCCCCCACAGCACCAGAACGGGGTGTACAGCGTATCGAAGGCAAAGCCTACTGGACAAATTTTGAGATTCCGTTTCAATACACCGATCCAGAAATTGTCTTACTCGATCGCGGCGGGTTGTGGGCAAAGCGGCAAAATCACTATTCTGCTCCTCCAAGGGGGCAAATCTTTGGTGAAATCAATTCAAATATTGACAAATCGCCGTTTGAGTTTAGCTTAGACTTACCTACTACGCCTCAAGGTGAGTTTCACGATGTTGATAATAACGGTAAAGCCGATCCGGGAGTACAAATCTGGGGCTTATTTTTGGCGAATAATGCAGTTTTAACCGCCAATGAACCGAATTTAACCCCCATCGAACAATTAACTCAGCTTTCCGTCCCGATCGCGTCTGTGGTTACTACACCCCCCACTTCCTTAACTGGAATTGCTGAACCGCGCAGGGGGGCTTTGATTGTGTACAGTAACGAGCCAAATCAAGGGTTTCCGGCAGGATTTGGCGAAGATGGGTTATTATTCACCGCAGACGACCCGATCGCGACCCTAGACCCCGGTTATACCGTTGTGCGGTTGAAGGCTGAGGGCTTTGTTTTTGAGCGATCGCGCCGGGTTGAAATTTCCCTACAAGAGCGCCCAGAAGACGCAGAAATCGATTTATCTTATCTGGACTATACCGAGGCATTTAACCGCCTGCTTGACCTCCTGAAGCGCCGCTATGCCTATACCGAGTTGCGGGGGATTGATTGGGAAATGTGGCGACAACAATATCTGCCCCAAGTCGAAGCCGCACAACAAGCGGGCAATCCGAATGCCTATTTTACCGTCCTGAGAAGCTTGAAGCGGAGAATGCGGGATGCTCACGTTCAGGTTTATGCCAGTAGCGATTTGCAGGATACAGAAGACGATCGCGCGATCGCGTCAGTGGGCATCGCCCCCGTTGAACTCAGCGACAATCGCATTATCGCCCGACAAGTCCTCCCCGACAGTCCCGCCGCCGCCGCCGGGATTCTTCCCTTCGCCGAAATCCTCGCGGTAAATGGTGTCCCGATTGGCGATCGCGTTGCTCAACTTATGACTCAACTCTCCCAAGTCACCGCCGAAAATCGTCGTCTCAAAGCCGTGTCGCGATCGCTCTTTTTCCCGGATGATACCCCCATTCGCTTGCAATATCGCAACCCCAACCAACCCCCCCAAACCGTCACCCTCACCTCGGATAATTTTACTTACAATTCTCCCTATCTTTTTTTCGGCTTACCTTATCAAACCCTGACTTCTCCGGGGGGTCAAACTTACGGTTATGCCCAGTGGACGAGTTTTCTGGGCGATCGCGAAACCTTTACCGAACTCGCTGCTTTTATCCAAACTCTCAATCAACGCCGCATTGGGGGTTTAATCCTCGATCTGCGTCGCAATAGCGGCGGCAGTGTTGCCACTTTAATCCAGCTTATTTCTTATTTTTGGACTGTCGAAAATCCCCTATATTTACAGGAAACAATAAGCCAACGCCGAGACATTCAAACTCAAGAAAAACTCAACTTTTCCACCTTTGAAATTTCCCCCAATTTTCCCATCTATGCCCCCGAACCCAACGCTTATTATGGGGGAAAAATTGTCATTCTCATCGGGACAGAATGTATCAGTGCTTGTGAATTTTTCAGCGACTGGATGCAACGTTATCAACGGGCTACCCTCATCGGTTCTCATCGGACTAAAGGTGCAGGTGGATCGGTGACTATTGTGCCTTTGCCAGAAAGTATTACCTTTACCTACACCTACACCCAAGAACTCGATTTAAACCAACAACCCTACATTGAAGCCCGTGGTGTTCAGCCAGATATCCTTGTGCCAATTACTGAAGATTTTGTTCGGACTCAGTTATCCGAAAAAGACCCGGTTTTAGAACGGGCTTTGGAATATTTGGCTGCCATCTCTCCTGAAAGTTAAGGTTAATTGCTACTCGGTATTGCAACCAATTTTGCTGATTTTTTCATGTTTCAATCCCTCATAGGGATTATTAGGAATTG
>JGI12109J20283_10194685_pt1 | contig 11850 bp, 9 predicted proteins | sample ElkSlonscriptome_12_FD_20283 | JGI IMG/M metagenome (IMG submission 20283) | reverse complement strand
GGATAGTGAGGATGCGCCTGCATCCAACGCTGATTCTGGTGTTGCTATGTCACCTGCTGAACCTGGTGCTGATGTTGTTCTACCGGAATTAATTAGCCCCGCAGATTATCAACAGGTTTTTGCCCAGGGTGAACAGGATTACTTCTTATTAGATGTGCGCACGGCTCAGGAATTCAATGATGGGCACATCGACGGCGCGTATAATATCTCCCATGAGCAATTAGCCCGCCGCTTAGATGAATTACCCACAGATATGCCAATTGTCTTGTATTGCCGAAGCGGTAATCGCAGCAGTGTTGCGCGTGATGTGCTGCGCGAGGCCGGTTATACCAACTTCCACGATATTCAGGGTGGGGTTAATAGCTGGACTGCGCAGGGGTATACCCTGGTCCGCTAAACGATCTCATTGGCGTGTAATTGGGCGATCTCACTGGCAGTCAGGCCAAGTTCATCCCGTAGAATCTCATCGGTATGTTCGCCTAAGCGTGGCGGTGGGTAGCGTGTGACTGTCGGTGTTCTATCCATTTTGAGTGGCGATGCAATCTGCTGGACCTGTGTGCCGTCACTCAGTTGGATGTTTTCGATCATGCCGCGTGCCTGAATGTTGGGTATCCGCAGTCCGGCGGATACACGATTAACTGGACCAGCAGGTACGCCCACATCAAGTAGGGCGTTTACCCAATACTCAGCTTTCCGGGTGAGGAAAACTGCCTCCAATATACTGATTAATGCGTCTCGATTTGTGACCCGTGCTGGATTGGTCGCAAACCGAGCATCGGTTGCTAGCTCAGCATCACCGATAATTTGACATAATCTGGAAAATTGCCGGTCATTACCGACGGCGACGACAAACTGCTCATCTGCTGCCTGGAAGGTCTGGTAAGGGACGATATTGGCGTGTTGGTTTCCATACCGTCCAGGTTCCTGCGTGGATACCAGATAATTACTACCGATGTTGACTAAGGCCGCTAATTGTGAGTCGTATAAGGCCATGTCAATGTATTGCCCCTGGCCGGTTTGTTCAGTGTGGCGTAACGCGGCCTGGATTGCGTTGCATGCAAATAGCGCGGTGAACACATCGCTGACAGCGACACCCACCTTGTAAGGGATGTCATCTGTGGGGCCGGTAATTGCCATCAAACCAGTCATCGCCTGGATGACAAAATCATAGCCTGGGCGGTCTCGATAGGGTCCATCCTGGCCGAAGCCGGAAATGCTGCAATACACCAAACCTGGATTATCCTTGCGTAGTGTTGCATCATCGAGGTTAAACTGTTGCATCTGGCCGGGTCTAAAGTTTTCAATGACGATATGGGCATTCTGAGCCAGTTGTTGCGCGATCTGCTGCCCCTGTTGTGTGCGTAAATCAAGTGAGATGCTGCGCTTATTACGGTTAACACACAGGAAGTACGCGCTATACTGTTCCGCTGCATCTGCCCAGGGTGGCCCCCAGGCCCGTGTTTCATCACCACTGCCGGGCCGTTCTACTTTGATGACATCCGCACCGAGGTCACCTAGCATCATCGTGCAGAGGGGGCCAGCCAATACGCGGGAAAAATCCAGCACACGGATACCGTCCAATGCGCCTTTTGTAGACTGTGTCATCATCAATAGCTATCTGAATAGGGCAAATAAACCGAAAACGTGCTGCCTGCACCCGGTTGACTGTTCACTTCAATACTGCCGTTATGCTGTTCTACGATAGACCGGGCTATGGATAAGCCCAATCCAGTCCCTTCTACATTGATTTCTGAAGTGCTTTTGTCCCTTACCCGGTAAAAAGCCTCAAACAGCATCGGTAGTGCCTCTGCCGAGATGCCAATGCCATTATCACGGATATGAATGCCTACAGCGTCTTCTAGGTGTTCGACTTCAACCACAACATCCCCACCAGCAGGAGTGTACTTAATTGCATTGGAGATCAAGTTATCAAACACACGAGTTAGCTTTTCAGCGTCAACGAAGACGGTTCTGTCAGCTTCGGGTAATGTCATTTCAAGGGTCAGGTTATGACCTGCTGCCTGTTGACTGAAGGGGGTGGTGGCTTGCCTAACGAGGGCGTTTAATTCTGTTGGTTCTGCCTGTAAATGGATGCCACTTTCGATCTGTAATAGATCTAACATCTCGCGTACTAAGCCCAGCATTTTATCACTACCGCGTTTGATCTCTGCGATGTAAGTCATTGCTTCCTGATCACCTATGATGGATTCTTGCGTGTCCAGCAAGCTAGCGTACCCCATGATCATTGCTAAAGGTGACTTTAGATCATGTGTAGCGGCCTGCACAAAGTGGTCTTTCATCGTGCTAATTTTTTCAAAATATTGTCGTTCGCGTTGTTGAGCTTGCTCGATTTGCTGGCGTTGGCGTTGTAACGTCAGGTGATTTTCCACCCGTGCAAGGACTTCACGAAATTTAAAAGGTTTAGTGATGTAATCTACACCACCGACCTCAAATGCACGCACGATGTCATCAGCTTCGCTTAACGCACTGATAAAAATGATGGGAATATCAGCGGTGATTTCGCCCTGTTTGAGGTGGGTGCAGACTTCATATCCATCCATCTCTGGCATTTTAATATCCAGTAGGATCAGATCTGGATGATGGGTCTGTACGGACCGAATAGCGGTTTGACCATCACGGGCCGCCCGTACACGATAACCTTGTTTAGTCAACAGTTCGGAAAGTAATCGTAGGTTGACGGGTGTGTCATCCACGACGAGTATGTTTCCTTTGATGTCCGTGAGGGTGTTCTGATTCACAGGTACCTCTCCTTGAAAATAACAGTAGAATGCTGTGTGTGGTATGTAATTTTAGATGTCATATTTTAACGTGCTTTCGGATAAGTGTACCAGATTCATAACATTCTGATATTGCTATATCTTCTTGCTGAGCAATTAACCGCAATGAGCGATCTATAAGCGATGGTGTGGTATCTGTTGTTTGATGGGGCGTTTGTGAAACCTATCATCAACTTTGCGCGTATACTTGACTGAACGGCTTTTCACAATCACATTGCTAGTAACCAATGAAGGTGGGGAATTAAATGTCTGAACCACTGATTGAAGTGAGAAATCTCACTAAATCGTACCAAACACCTGCTGGCCCGCTTAGTGTGCTACGAGGTGTTGACCTAACAATCAATAAAGGCGAATTTGTCGCATTAGTCGGTCCATCTGGTAGTGGGAAGACCACATTTCTGAATATGATCACCGGCATTGACCAACCAACCAATGGGGAAGTCATCGTGGACGGTGTGAATATCACGCATGCTAATGCCCGTAAACTGACCAAGTGGCGTGCCCGCAACGTTGGCATCATATTTCAGTTTTTCCAACTGTTACCGACGATCTCGGTAGTCAATAATGTCATCGCACCAATGGATTTCGGTAGCGTCTGGAAACCACGCGAACGGCGTGACCGTGCTATAACACTGTTGGATACGTTTGGTATAAAAGAGCAGGCTGATAAAACACCAGATATGCTCAGTGGTGGTCAGCAGCAGCGTGTGGCCCTGGCACGGGCTTTGGCAAATGATCCTATGCTGATTATCGGCGATGAGCCGACGGGTAATCTGGATCGTATGAGTGCGGCCAATGTGTTTGATCAACTGAGTCGGCTGTGTGCTAGTGGGACAACCGTTATTGTCGTCACGCATGACCGTGAGTTGGTTCGCCAGATCCCGACTATTCTTGAAATCAAGGATGGCATGATCGGTCATACCACAATTGAAGCCGCTGCTAAGCGTCGTACACAAGAGCTTGAAGCCTTGCGCACGCAATCTATCGGCCAGGAGGCATAATCATGTTCAGAACACGCACACGTAAAATATGGGGCGATGTCCTCTCTCGTAAGGGGCGCACAGCCCTGGTAACCATCGCCATTATGATCGGTGTCTTCGGTGTGGTTACGCTGGTAAGCTTGAATGACTTGTTGATCTCGCAACTGCGTGCGGATCTCAACCCGGATTTCGTAGCCCATACCCATGCCTATATTGACCTTCCTGTGGGGCAGGCATCACTGGCGGATAATCAAGCATTCCTTGACCGCTTGCAAGCTAACCCCGGGTTGACTGGTATCGAAACTGTTGAAGGGCAGGCGATCAACTTCGTGGCCTGGAAACCAGTTGATGCTGCCCCTGAATCAGAGTTCAACCGGAGTGCAATGCTGGCTTATACAGAGCCATTTGGTGCGATTCAATTGGAACCGCCGACATTGAACGACGGGCGTTACCCTGAAATCGGTACAAATGAGATTGTGGTTGATCAACGGTTTGCAGATGCCTATAACCTGGCTATTGGTGAGGAAATGGTCTTTTTGCAGGTGGGTGATGGGACCGCTCAGGTGACAGAGCCGTATACCATCGTTGGTACTGTTTTCCAATCGTATTTCACCATTGGCTCTTTGTTGGGTGGGGGCAACAATATCCCGCCGGAGGAGATGATCTTCGCGAATTATGCTGATGCCCAGGCATTGGTTGGGTTTAATGGCCTAAGCAGTATCTATGTACGGTACACGGATTATGATACAGCCCGCGCTGGGGAAAATCCGCTTTCACAGGCAATTATCGCTGATCCAGAACTCAACTACGGGACATTAGGGGCGTGGTTTGATAATCCGGATGACAGTTTCATCCTGGGGCAAGTACAGAGTGTGACAACAGTGTTGAATATGCTGGCTGTTATCTCGATGGTGGTCTCTGGCTTTTTGGTTGTCAATGTGATCAATACCATTGTTGTGGAGCAGAAGCAGCAAATTGGTGTGATGAAATCCATCGGTGCAACGCGCTTTGATAACGTGTTCATCTATGCAGGGATGGCATTCGTTTATGGCATCGTCGGCACCATTATCGGTGTGTTAATCGCTATACCTGTGGCGGGTTTGATGGCACAGGAATTGGCTCCATTTGCACTCACGTATATTGCAGATTTCCGAGTCTCTGCTACAGGGGTGTTGGTTGGTGTGAGCATGGGGCTGCTGGTGCCGATATTGGCTGCGCTGATCCCTGTGTTTAATGGCACCCGTGTCACCATTCTAGAGGCCATCAGTGATGTGGGTATCTCGTCCAATTGGGGGCAATCCCGCTTTTCGCGCTTCATTGGGTCATTGCCCTTGCCGATTAACATTCGCCAGGCACTGAGTAATGTGGTGCAAAAGAAGGGTCGCCTTGCGCTGACCGGGGTAACCCTTATGCTGGCTGCGGCGGCTTTTATGGGCGTGACTGCTGTTTTCGCTTCCATTGGGAGTACACTTGAGGAGATCTTCGACAAATTCAACTACGAAGTCATCGTCGTGCCACAGGGTGCCGTTTCTCAGGATGCAATCATTACTGCGCTATCAGCAGTCGATGGTGTAGACAATGTGTATCCTGGTATTGCTGGTGTACAGGTCGGGCTGGAAGGTTATGCCAGTATTGAGCCTTTCAATGAGGGATCAAATCAGGTTTTTGGCATCGGTACGGACCCGGCAACTAATGAACTGGACTTTATCTATGATGATGGGACAGGCTGGTCCGAAGATCCAACCCGTGAAGGCATCGTGCTGACGCGATCCCTGGCAGATGCGATTGATAAGGGGGCGGGGGATAGCGTCACATTGACGATTGGTGGCGCAGCGTATGACTACGAGATCATCGGTGTGGATAGCTTCACCTTCCAGGATCTGATCTACTTTGATTGGCGCGACCTGGGCGTGAAGGCCAATCGTGTAGATAGTAATGGTATGCCATTGCCATCTTCGTTTACTGTGGATTTACAGGGTGATCGTGGCATTGTGGAAACGAACGCGATTATCGACGTGCTACGTGATGACCTGCGTGCTAACGGCATTGAGGCTGATTTTGGTAATCAGCCGGAAACGGAAGACGAGATCGCCCAGCAGTTGAACGTCTTCAGCATGATCTTTAACTTGACCTCTGCTGTAATGGCCGCAGTCGGTGCCATCGGCCTGCTAGCGACGCTATCTATGGCCGTGTTTGAACGCCAGAAGGAAATCGGTGTGATGCGTTCTATCGGTGCTGGTTCAGGTACGATTGTCGTGCAGTTTTTGGTCGAGGGTATTCTGGTCGGTGTATTGGCGTGGTTAGTTGCCGTGCCGTTTAGCTATCTACTGGCTACGGGGTTATCTGGTGCGTTGGGCTTTGGTGATACGTTCGAATTCATCTATCCACCAGAAGTGCTGGTGATTGGTTTAGTTGGTATTGTCATCATTGCGACGATTGCGAGTATCTGGCCGTCGCTATCTGCTGCACGCAGCACTGTATCTAATATTCTGCGTTACCAGTAAGCATCGCAGATAAACAAGGAGAAACCATCATGAGCAACGATATACTCATATCACTGGAACATGTACGGAAAGTCTATAAGACCAAAGCTGGCCCGCTTGAGGTGCTCAAAGGGGTGGATTTGACCATCAAATCCGGTGAATTTGTAGGCATTGTCGGTCCATCTGGTAGTGGTAAAAGCACGCTCATCAATATGATTACCGGTATTGACCGTCCAACAACGGGTGAAGTTCATGTCGCTGGTTCGCGACTGACGAAGATGGGTGAGAATAAGGTTGCCAAGTGGCGGGGGCGCAATGTTGGGGTCGTGTTCCAGTTTTTCCAACTATTGCCTACCGTGACTGTTCTGGAAAATGTGATGATGCCCATGCACTATTGCGGCACGTTCCAGGGGCAACGGCAGGCGCGGGCAATGGAAGTTATGGATATGGTTGGCGTCACTGATTTGGCGGATAAATATCCGAGTCAGATTAGCGGTGGTCAGCAACAGCGGGCGGCGATTGCTCGTGCTCTGGTCAATGACCCAGCGTTAATTGTGGGTGACGAGCCAACAGGTAATCTGGATACCGTCTCAGCCGGGTTGATTTTCGCCCTGTTTGAGGATCTGGTCGAACAGGGTAAGACCATCGTTATGGTCACGCATGATAAAGACCTGGCTGGGTTAATCCCACGGGTGGAAGAAGTGCGTGATGGTCGTCTGATGGCAACTGATGAAGTTGATGATCGGTTGGTTGCCAGAGAGCGCGAAACCGCATAATGCAGTAAACTGTAAGTAGCAGTCAGGCATAAAATAGGTGCCTGACTGCATATGAATATTTATGAATCATGGGGGCTTTGAGCACATGAACATTACTGAGCAGGCTCAGGGTGATGTCACAATCTTCAAGATTGACGGGCGGGTGGATACCGCCGGTGCCGTTGACCTGGATTTGGCATTGCATACAGCAGTAGCCGAAGATAAGTATAAGATGGTATTGGACCTGGGTGAGATGCGCTATATCAGTAGTGCGGGTTTACGCACACTGGCGGATATTCTCACGCGAAATCAAGAAAATGACGGTGATCTCAAGTTAGCGGCGGTGAACCCTAAAATTTTGCGTATTTTGCAGATCATCGGCTTCGATCAGTTCTTCACGATCTATGACGATGTTGCTGGTGCGGTTGCATCATTCTAATACCGCTACCCTGAATGAATTTGATATAAAGTGATGCACCTGGCTTATTAATCATGTCCACTCAAAATAGACCCTATACTTTATGACTTCGCTTGGTGAATTACGCTTACAAGCAACAAAGGATAACATCCGCACACTAGCTCACTTTATTCAAGGGGTTGGGGAGCGGTTGCATCTGACGGAAAAGACGCAGTTTGATATTGACCTGGCGATTGAAGAAGCTGCGGTTAATATTGTTAGCCATGCATACCCTGGTGATATGATGGGTGATATGGTCATCCGTGCGGAAGTCGATGAAGAGATGCTCCGCATCACATTAACCGATTGGGGCATCCCTTTAGACCCGAAAGATGTTCCAGAATTTGATAGACATACCCCGATTGAATTACGTATTGATGGTGGAATGGGCCTGCATTTTATCCGTTCATTGATGGATGAGGTCCACCGTCAAGCGACGCCACTGGGTGAACCCAATACACTGACCTTACGTAAACGTATAGAGCGGTTGCAGCCTGGGTCACAAATACCAAGCGTAGTCCGTGAACTGAATGCGATGCTATCAATCAGTCGAATACTTTCCACTGGTGTTAGCCTGGATGAATTGCTCAACCATATTATTAACACCCTGGTGGAGGTGATTGATGCAGAACGGGGCACATTGTATTTGGTTGATGAGGCCAAACAGGAATTATTCTCCAGGGTGCTGCTTGAAGATAAAGATGTGCTGGAGGAAATTCGGGTTAAGATTGGCGAGGGTATTGCCGGTTATGTAGCTGAGACTGGAACCACACTCAATATCCGCCACGCCTATAAAGATCCACGGTTTCAAAAAACGTTTGATCAAATTACGGGTTTTGAGTCCGAGACGGTGCTCACCGTGCCAATGTTTAACAATCAGCAGAAAATCATCGGTGTGGTGCAGTTGCTGAATAAAAACGGCGGCGATTTCAGTTCGCGCGATGAGCGTCTACTGGGTGCGATGTCATCCCAGGCGGCTATCAGCATCGAAAATGCACGCCTGTACGAACAGGAAATGCAGCAGAAACTCATCGAGAAAGAGCTGGAAACTGCCAGGGCGATCCAACGTAGCTTTTTGCCGTATGTGTTACCTCAACATGATCACTGGGATGTTGCCGCGTTCTGGCAACCCATGCGGGATGTCGGCGGCGATTTTTATGATTTCCATATGCTGCCCGATGGCCGCCTGGCTGTTGTAATCGCTGATGTATCCGGTAAGGGGGTGCCCGCAGCGATGTTTATGGCGTTGTCGGTCACTGTGTTGCGCTTTGCCATGAGCCTGGATTTTGCACCGGCAGATTTGCTGCAACGTGCCAATCAATTAATTATTGCTGACCAGCAATCACGCATGTTTGCGACAGTTTTTGTCTGCTATATTGACCTGGAAACGGGTGAAATTCAATATGGGTCCGCAGGGCATAATCCACCGTATTTGTATGCAAGCCAACATGGGCAGTGTGAGTTACTGACTACACAGGGGGTTGCGCTGGGGGTTTTCCCCTCGGCTACCTACGGTGAGGATAGCACGACCCTGCAACAGGGTGATGTGCTTGTACTCTACACGGATGGTATCACCGAAGTCATCGACAAAAACGAAATGGAGTTTGGTGAGGAACGCCTCAACCAGTTGATCTGCACCAGCGCGCACCTCACTGCTCAGGCTTTGTGTGATTTGATTGTCAAGACGATTACCGAATTCTCACATCAACGCGGCTTTGACGATGAGACCCTGGTTGTGATCAAGCGGCGTTAACATGCTCAGTCGCTCAGTGCCGGGTTTTGATAAACCTGTATATCCCCTGCTTCGAAGACCAGTTCCCAGGAATTTTGAAGTTCCCACGACATTTCTAAAACACCATCAACATGCACCTCGCCCCAGAACCGCCATAGATTATCCACAATGATGAACTTTGCCTGATCAAAGCTGGGGTCAAAAGCATAACGCTCTCTGGGTAAATCTGCTGGGATGTGTACGGTTTCCATGCCTGCCCAGGCTGCTTGTGGTTGATAATCTGTAACTTGCGCGTCTAAATCCCATAAAAAGGGTACAGAGCCAATAACGATGTTATCCTCCGTAACCCTGGCGTTGATAAAGTCTGCTATAGCGTTGCCATCTGCCGGGTTGATTAAGAATGCATCTATGTCAGTTTCAAAACCTGTTTCGGTTTCGTTCCATGTGCGATTAGTGATTGCCGCAACAGGCATCCAGATAATCATGATAGCCAACATGGTGCCCAAGGCCCACTTGATGGGTCGCTGTGGTAACGGTAGTGTCATCACCGATGCATGTAATCGCTGTGAGCCATAAACCAGTAACGCGCCGACCCCAATCATCGGAATAGGTAATAATGGAATCAGATAGTAGAAGCTCAAATGGTAGAGTGCGACTGTGCGTGCCAGCATGCCCACCGGCAACAGAAAGGCCAGCAAGGATAATGCTCGCAGGTGTGGCTGACGGATAAGGAACAAACCGATTAATCCGAGTGTGATCCATAGATTTTCCGTCAGGACGATTTCATAGTTGTCAATGACATTCTGAATCTGTTCATCCAAAGTCATTGTGCTGAGACGTGAAACCGTAAATTGTAGATCAAACAAGAAAATTTCTGGGCGTGTAAGGAGCATGTAACCCGTGTAGCCACCAAAGGGCAGCGCGCACAAAGGCATACTCCAGAATAAGTCGCGCCAATTGGTGACGAGTACGGTTAACCCAATAACAGGGATCATCGTACCAATCATCAAGTCTGATATGAGGCCCAGGCCAGTCGCCAGAGCGGCTACCGCCAACCCGATACGGCTTCTGTGTAGGGTGTAATTCGCTAACCCCCACACTGCAATCAAGATCAATGGGGTCAATAGGGCATAACTAAAACCCACTCGGCTGTAAATGATAGCGGTGGGGTAGACTGCCAGGCTAAATGCAGCGGCTAATGCCAGCCATCGTTCATGGGTGATTTGCCGTACAAGAGCGTACACAAGGCCCACTGTTACTATTCCCAGGCCACCTGTCAGGATGCGCAAGCTGAGTAATCCTTCGCCGAGTAGAGCCATTGTTGCGGCCAGGGTGTATTGGAACAGGGGCAAACGTGCGAACAGTAAAAAGGAGTCGGTCACTGCGAGATATTGCACACGTCCATCGAGTAGATTTTGTGCGATGATCACATGTGTTGTCTCGTCGGTGTACCAACCGGGATTAGTTTCTATGTTATTTAGCCGCAGATAACTGGCTAAGGCAATAATACTCAGTAAAGCAATGGCTTCTAACAGCCCGGTGAATTTGTAAGATGTGTTGTACTTACCCATACTAAATTAGTGAACGCTCCGATGTAGTAGGTGATTAAGCTTGAAAGGACAACAAATGAGACTACGTTTGGCTTTGCTGGGTTTCATTTTGGTAATGACAATAACCGCGTGTGATGTGGTGGGTCTATTTCCTGCTGAGGAGGCTACGATGTCTGCTGGTAACGGTGATGCCGATGTGATCTTCGTCCGTGCGGTGGAACAAACAGAAAATATGTGGACATTCCATGTGACTGTTGAGCATCCTGATACAGGTTGGGACGATTACGCTGATGGGTGGGATGTGATACTGCCGGATGGTGCCGTAATCCGCCCTGATGAAAACAGTGATTTTACACGTCTGTTGCTGCATCCACACGAAAATGAACAGCCATTTACGCGTAGTCAGAGTGGTATTGGCATTCCAGCGGATATTACCCAGGTGCGAGTGCGTGCCCATGATATTGTCGATGGTTTTGGCGGCAAAGAAGTCATTGTTGATTTAACACAGGCAAGCGGGCCTGATTATGAGGTTGTGCGCTTGCGTTGATGCGTTTAATCAAAACCTGTGCAGTTTCCTTTAAGAGCTGCACAGGCCATCATAAGCGTATTACAGCGGGAAGACAATAGGCACTGCCAGTACAGTGACGATCATCATCAGGATCATCATAGGTATACCGACCTTGATAAAATCTGCAAACTTGTATTGGCCGGCACTCAGTACCAACGTGTTGGTTGGTGAGGCAACTGGTGATGCGAAAGCCATTGATGCAGCAATAGCGATGACCATCACAAAGCCCTGGGGATTGGCATCAAGTTGTTGGGCCATTGCCAGGGCAATAGGTGCGAGTAGCACAGTCGTCGCCGTGTTGGATAGCACCTGCGTCAGAACTGCGGTGAGTATAAATAACCCTGCCAGAATAACAAGATCACCTGAACCACCTAAGACATCCGTTGCGATAGTGGCGATCTCATTAACCAGTTCAACTTTTTCCAGGGCTGTTGCCATTGGCAGCATCCCGGCGATTAACACGACACTTTTCCAATCAATAGCGTCGTAGGCTTCGTCCATCGTCAGGCACCCGGTTACGACGACCC
>JGI12109J20283_11032958_pt1 | contig 11854 bp, 8 predicted proteins | sample ElkSlonscriptome_12_FD_20283 | JGI IMG/M metagenome (IMG submission 20283) | reverse complement strand
TGTCGAAGGCAACGTCGTCACAGGCGTCGGGAATGCCGTCACCGTCGCTGTCGGGCTGATAGGGCTCCGGATCGATGCCCAGCAATGGGTTGCCCGGCGTGTAGGCCAGCAAGTTGTCGGCGGTCGTCGGACAGTCGTCGCAGGCATCGCCAATCCCGTCATCGTCGCTATCGATCTGCGAGGGGTTGGCGACGAAGGGACAGTTGTCGTCATCGGGATAAATACCGTCGCCATCAATGTCAGGATCGCAGGCATCGCCCTGGCCGTTCCCGTCACCGTCGAACTGATCTGAATTGGCCTCACCCGGGCAGTTGTCTTCCAGGTCAGGCACGCCGTCGTTATCGTCATCGTCGTCGCAGGCATTCCCCAGACCATCGCCGTCGGAGTCGGGCGTGCCGAGGTAGGCGCCGGTACAGGGGAGGTAGAAACCCGGGCAGTTGTCGAGGCCATCCGGGCAGCTATCGCCGTCATCGTCCTCGTCGCAGGCATCGCCCAAGCCATCCTTGTCCCAGTCCCATTGAATGACGTTTGGCGTGTTCGGGCAATTATCCACCTCGTCCCAGTGCCCGTCACCGTCCGTGTCCACGGTGCCGTCCATGACCAGGTCGCAGTCAAGATCCGTGGGACCGACGCCGACGGCGGCCCAGGCATTGGTGATTGAACAGACATCGAGGTTGTTGAAGCCGAAGGTGCCGTCGGCGGCCCAGGTCATGGCCACGATCTGCTCGGTCAGGCGAGCGTCCATGAAGGTGGCGTGCTGCGGCAGCAGCTGGAACGAGTGATACGCCAGGCGCGCCATCTTCAGGGCGTTCCGACCGAGCACCGGGATGCCATAGTGGGTGCCGCCCTCGGCAAACAGATAGTGCGCCTTGTTCGGAATGCCGCTGTTGGTGTGAACACCGCCGTTGTCGCCGGTGAAGTTGCAGTCGTCATCCGAGCTGCAGTACAGCGACATATGATCTGGATCGCCGCACGGTTCAGGTGCCTGCGATGGGCCACAGTCGTCGTTCAACGGATCGGCCACGCTGCGTGTCGCGCCCATTCCCCCGGTTCGGTCCTCGCCGATCAACCAGTCGTGCGGGTCGGCAACGCCGGCCATGATGTCGGCGAAGCTCTCATCCAGGGCGCCCGACTGGTTGAAGTAAACCAGCCGTGAGCTGTCGTAGATGATGGCGTGGGCGAATTCGTGCACGGCGACGTCGAAACTCACGTGCCCAGGCATGAACTCGAAGCCGCAGGTGGCGATGTAGCGCGCTCCCCAGGGTTCCTGGGGGTTCGAAGGCAGGGCATAGATGTAGGACTCGATCTCTTCGCCGTCGTTGTCGTAGGAGTCGCGACCGAACACGCCTTTGAAAAACGAGAAGGTGTCGCGCCAGTGCCACCAGAGGTTGCTGGCCTCGGTATCGTTGATGTAGTCCGGGATGATCCCGTCTTCATCGCCGACGTAGTCATCGAGCGTCGTCGGGTTGAAGCAGGTGGTCTCCATGATATTGCCGCCGTTCGCGTCCTGCAGGTACAGATCGTAGTTGTCCAGCAGACCGCCGGAGAAGGTCACCGGAACGCGCAGGCGAAGCGCGCCGGTTTCTGCGTCGATCAGGACCTGCTCCGCGGTCAGGCCATACACGAGCACCGACCAGACCAGCCGCGGATCGCTGGCCTCGCCGACGATGATCGGGTCATGGACCATCAGGTGGGTTTCGCCAAGAATCAGGGCGCCCGGTGCGCCGACCCCGTTTCGGGCGGCGTCCTCGGCCTGGTCCTGAGTCAGCGCGGGCGCGAGCACCATCGCGCGCTCGGGGACGAGGACGCCGGTGGCCGCTTTGGCGCGCCCGTCCGGTCCGAGGGTGATCCCCAGATTGGCGCCGAAAACGGGCAGGCCACCGAGGGTCTGGGCGAACTCGACCTGCTCGAATTCACCGATCCTGCGGATCTTGCGAACGATCAGCTCCGAGTTCGCGATGGCTTCATAGCCGTCATTTGTGCGGGCTGGGCCCTGCAGGAACAGATCAGCGTTGGCCTCTATGAACCGTCGCGCGCGAGTGGCGCTGTCGCTGCCGCTCGTGGCGACGTCGAAGGCCAGGGACCGCGGAATGCCGCGCTCGAATCGGACAAGTACCGGAATGTCAGAGGCTTGTCGAAGTGCGTTCAGGCGATCGAACTGGGGATCGGCCGAGGGTGCCCCCGCCCGTTCGCTCAAGGCAGTGTTCGGGCAGCACGCCGCGGCAATGAGCAGCAGTGCCAAAAAGACAGAACGCATACCGGTACCCGCAGTCAAGTGGTCTCTTTATGTCAATGCTGTACGGACGCCATTCCGCACACTCGAAAGGTGGATGGTCGAGGTGCTCCTCTTAGCCGAGGCTCATTCGAGTTCACCTCGCCGCCTGCCGGTCGTCGATCCGGAAGCCGATCAATGGTCGAGCGCCCTCCATTCGCAAACGCCCGAGCACGATCGACTAATGACCGAATGGGAATGCCGTACCGAAGGCGGCCCGATCTACTGACTTTCGGAGTGCATCAGCATATAGTCGATAGCCAGGTGAGCGAGCGCGCGCGTTCCAAGGCGCATGCCCTCTTCATTGATATAGAAATCTGGTGTGTGGTGTGGGGCCACGTTGGCGGGGTCCGCATCTGGGTCCATGCCCCCGGTGAAGAAATACAGCCCGGGGATTTCCTTCTGGAAGAACGAGAAATCCTCCGCGCCGGTGATGGCGTCGATCCTCATTGCGTACTCTCCGCCAACGCGTTCTAGCGTTGGTGCCATCAACTCGGTAATTGCAGGGTCGTTATAAGTCACGGGGTAGCCGCGATCGATTTCGACCGTGACCGTCGCCCCTTGCGACGCGGCAATATGCTCGGCAGTGCGTCGGATATCGGCGTGGATCTTGTCTTGCATCGCCGTGTCCAGCGTGCGGATGGTGCCAATCAATTCCGCCGACTCAGGAATGATGTTGTTGCGCACGCCAGCGCGAACGCGACCAACTGAAATAACGGCCGCTTCCTTAGTGAGTTCAGTCTGACGGCTGATTATCATGTTCAAACCGATCACTATTTGTGATGCGACCGCTATTGGATCGACACCGGTCCAAGGTGTCGATCCGTGCGTCTGCCTGCCGTTGACGGTAATCGTGAAGGAGTCAGCCGCAGCCATGATTCCACCGGCGCGAAAGCCAATTGATCCGACGGGCGCAAGCGCAGCGATGTGCTGGCCAAAAATCACATCGACGTCGGGATTATTCAGAACGCCTTCGGCAACCATCAACTCAGCACCGCCTTCTTCGCCGGGAGGCGCGCCTTCTTCGGCCGGCTGGAAGATGAATTTGATAGTGCCCGGTAGTTGCTCGCGTCGCGCTGCGAACATCTCGGCCACGCCCATCAGCATGGCCATGTGCGTGTCGTGGCCGCAGGCGTGTGAGACGGGCACTTCGTCGCCCAGATACTCTGACGTGACGTCCGGGGAGAAGGGAAGGTCGGCGCGCGACGGAACCGGCAGACCGTCCATATCGGCGCGGAGCCCGACCACGGGTCCGGAACGGCCCCCCTCAAGAATACCAACCACGCCTGTGTGGGCGACTCCTGTCGTGACGTCCATGTCCAGACTCCGCAGGAAATCCGCGATGTATTCAGCGGTCTCGAACTCGCGATTCGACAGCTCGGGGTTTTGATGAAAATGGCGGCGCCACTCGACGATGTCATCGAAGAGGGCTTCGGTCTCGGCATCGATGGCTGCGTGCCAGTCCTCGGCGCTGTCTTGTGCGAGCGCGACGTTCGCGCCTATTAGCACGACCGTAAGGATCAGGAGAATTCTATTCATATGAAGGGTTTTCAATCTGGAGTTGAGACAGCATTGTGATCCAGCCGGGCGCTCAAGGCAAACGGCGGATTTCAGCCCTTGGTCGGGTGATGGGCCTTGAGGCGTCGCTCCAGGTCGAAGACGTGATGGTCAACGGCCCCGATCTCGCGCAGCGCGTCGGCCAGGCGCAGCAGGTAGTCGCTGTTGCGGCCGCTGGGGCCGCTGGATGACGCAATATGGCGCGCCATGTCCGCCGCCGGTTCCGGGCCGAGAAACGCCGGGTTATCTTCGGTCGCGACGTAGAACGTGCCCTCGACGGGCTCGACCTGACCTTCCAGGCGCATCGCGACGCGGTGGCGCTCGTAGCCGTTCTTTTCGCGGTGGTCGAGATGTTCATAGACCGAGTGTTCGACCCGCCATGCGACCCCGCGGCAGATCGCGCCTGGTGCTGGCAACAGGGTCAGAACCCGCCCGGGCGCATCGGGCGTCCCGCGGTGGTCGTGCGAGCCCTGCCAGAAGCGACGCTCCCAGCCCTCGATCGTCGCGATTGCGCGCTCAAGGACGGGGAAATCGACTTTGTAGATCAGAGAACCGTAGCCGAAGACCCAGTCGGTCTTCGGTTCCTCCTGGTTGTATGCGCGCTTGTTCATGGAGAAGCCTGGTTCATTTGCCGCGCTCGAACTGCTTGCGGCCAGTCCAGAGTAATCCGTTGACGGCGGCGTTCTGCAAACAGACAGACTGGTCCGACCTGGAAAGTTGAATCAGCCTAGCGTTCCACTAGCGTTCCAGCCCGTAGGCCAGGAGTTCGATGCGTGCGGCCGCACCATACAGCGCGCTCGACCGGCCTTGGACCGATTCTTCAGGCGCGAGCGACGGCCACAGTGACTGTAGATCGTCGACCAGATCGCTGGCCCGCTGGACCGCCACCTGCTCCGCATCGCTGCTCGGATTGAGCGAAGCCAGCCTTTGACCGGCGACCTGCGTGAAGCCCCAGGCGTCCTGGAATTCGTGCACGTTTTCGATCTGGCCATCCACCACGCCAAGCGCGTATTCCTCACCGGCAGTGCGCAGAATTTCCACGATCGCTAGCAAAGTTGCGTTAAGCGGTGGGTCGACGCGGGCTTCGATGGCCTGGATCGCATCATCGACGGCCTGCCAAGCCGACTGGACCTGGTCGGCGCCCGCATTTGACTCGACCGCGTCGGCAAGGTTTGAGAGGGGTTGATCGAAGGTCGTAGCGCCGCGAAACTCGATGGCGGGCACCAGGCCTGAGTAGAGTTCGTCGCGCGGGTGCTTCATGTGGGTCGCCGACATGTCGAACTGCCCGGCTTGATACAGCGCGTTGCCGACCCGCAGATGGCCGCGAATCAGGCCCAGTCGGGTCAAAAACGCGACATCGTTATCCAATAGGTCGTTTGATTCGCCTCGATCCTCGCCTGTGACCTCTGAGTCGGTTTGTGCCGAGTGCATGACCTTGCTGGCTGGCGATGGGTCATCCTGAGCGTGCGCGATGGTGGAAGGCACTGCGCCCGTTGAGACGGCCGCGGTGATGAGTAGCAGAAGGAATTTGCGTTCGATCATGGGAAGGCTCCAAATTTCTTGTGGTGTTGAACAACTAGTGCCGTTTAACAACGAGAGTCATTCTCAATAGATGGCGAGGTGGATTAGTGAAGATGGCTGGATCATTCTGTGCATCGCCACAGCGTTCGACGCGGCCGGTTTGGTGTGTATCCATGAAGTTGCTCGCCTTCAGAGTTGCGAGGACGACCAGGTCATGGCCGGCGCCGGCTCGCGAGCGATCAAAAGCAACGGGCGGGCCGTCGCAAACGGATCTTTACACGGCCGGCAGGAGTGAGTCGGTCAGCGCGATTAGATCGATCAGTTCGATCGGCTTAATCGGCCCGATCGGGTGGTTCAGAACCTGATGCACTGCGGGCTGGACGACAACTGTTTCAACCGTCGGGTTTCGATGTACGCGCTGTGGTTGTGAGGTGATCCGGGACGCTCATCAAGCGCTTGAAAACTGAGTATCGCGGCGAGATTTTGGTCAAAAAAAAGCCGGCAGCGAGCGCGGCCGACTTTCTCTCGCGAGTGATTACGCGATCAGGTCGCGTCCCGGTTATAGGAAGGTAACTTCCCCGGTCGCGATATCGTGGACCGCGCCAACAACCTTGACTTGACCCTGATCGACGAGATCCCGGACCACATCGCTGCGGCGCAGCAGTTCGTTGACCTGCATTCTCACGTTGGTCTCCACGACTCGGTTCACGAACTCGGTATTGGACGAGCTTCGATCGGTGCCGGCGGGCGTGCTGACTGCGTCGATGGCGGGCTCGATTTCATCGAGAAGGGCCGTCAAGTTGCCAACTTCAACGCCATCGCAGGCACCCTTGACGGCGCCGCAGGCCGTGTGACCCATCACCACAATCAACTTGGAACCAGCGGCTGCCGTGGCGAACTCAAAGCTGCCGAGCAGGTTTGTGTCAACCACATTTCCGGCGACGCGACCGACAAAAAGATCACCCACGCCTTGGTCGAACACGACTTCTGGTGCTGAACGTGAATCAAGGCAGGACAGCACCACAGCGAACGGGAATTGACCACCTGCAGTATCTTTCTGCTGGTCGATCAAATCGCGATCGTAAGACTCGCCTGAAACGAAGCGCTCGTTACCGGCCTTCAGGATGTCGATCGCTTGATCTGGCGTCAGCGCCTGCTGAGCAGCCTGATCAAAGGTGCGGTAATCATCGTCTGCCAGGGCGAGCGGCGAAAGCGCGAGGGCCGCGACGGCCGCAAAATTAGCAAGGCGATTCATCATTAACATACTCCTAGGTTGAGGGTTGAATGGTACAGGACTGTATTAGTCCAGTATCCACTCACGGATGTGAAGGCCGGGTGTATGTAGCGTGAGGCTGCGGACAATCGCATGGCCGTGGGCCTGTCTTGTCAGGTCTGAAGCATGGCGTTCGACGTCGCGTTCGCGTCAATGCGGACCATTTTTTGCTGTGAAGATTCTTAGGGTGTTTTATCTTCGAAGCGGTCTCGAAACAATTGGTCGGCCAACACTTCGATTGCACCCAGATCGCATGGCCCTAACGGATTGTCGACCCCTTCGATGTCCTGCGGTCGAGCTCGCCCGTATTGGTCCAGCTGGCTCAAACAAAATTCCTCTGGCCCGACATCGATGGCGGGCGAGGGCAGCGCCGGATTTCGGTCAGGGCGATGACTGAAACTGATCTCGCCATCGGGTCGACTCAATGGCTCGAGGCGCGGGTCGGCGGTGATGCCCGCGAGTGAGGGACAGCTTCCGTCGCTGTCCAGAATCAACTGGGAGCTGAAGCTTTCGGCCAGTTCAAGATCGAAAAACCTGCAGTCGGTATTTGGGGGATTTGATCCAGCCAGGATGGAGCTGTTGATGTCGATCTCGCTGCTGTTGCCGACCGCCACTTCAAGGGCGCCATTGGCGTTGTCGAAAATGGTGTTTTGAAAGATGAACAAGAGGACGGGTTCCAGGGCGCGAATGCCCTGGCTGTTGCCGCTGATGGTCGAGTTGATTGTTGACAGGCTGGTGCCTGGAAACGTGACGATACTGATGCTGGGATTGCCGTCGCCCGACACCCCCAAATGATTATGAACGCTGCTGCTGATCAGTCCGATGGCGCCGCCAGCGGCCAGTAGTGCCGCACCCGAGCCCAGGGTGTCGTTCGAGTGGATGTCAGACTCTACAATCAACATGCTTCCGGCCAATACGGCCGCTGCACCACCGTTAGCTGCAAAATTGTTTCTCAGGACCGTGCGCTGCAGGAACAGCTGCCCCTGACTGTGGACGACAGCACCACCTGATCCCCCGCTCATGTCACCGCCGCTCAGCTCCATATTTCTCAGATAGACCGTTTCATCAGGCACTTCGGTCCGGAATATACGGTCGTTGTTGACCTGGTTCTCGATTCTTGTCGCCGGTCGCCCCGCCACCAGATTGCCTTCAATCGCCACGGCCTCGGTCACGTTCAAATCGCCACCGGCCGCGCTCGGGGCAGAGGGCTGGGTCAGAACGACGGGAATGTCAGAGGGCTCGAACAGAATGCGCTGCAGGCCGGGCAGGGCATTGGCCTCCATCACGGCGGCTCTCAAGGTGCAGACCGATCCGACGCCAGGAATGATGATGGTTGTACATTGGCCATCGCCGGGGTTCGAGTCCAGCAGATCTTGCTCGTAATAGTCGACAATAAAGGCCTCGGGCGGACCTTCCTCTACCGCGCCCATATCGCAGCGAGCGTTACCATTAGCGTTCCCATCCTGCGGTCGTGGATTGCTGCGCTGATCTTCGTTTGAACAGCGAGACTCTGCTGAGTCCGGGATAGCAGTGGAAGAAATTCCACGATCAACGACATTGGAAAATGGGCCGGTCGGCGGGCGTGCGAACGTCAAACGCGGGGCGGCGTCCTGAACCAGGGAGCCCAGCTCCGCTTCTACATTGAGAATGTTCCCGAGTCCAAAATAGAGGTCGCAGTCGGTGTTGCTTCGGATCAGGCTGTAGTGAATCTGGACATCGGCGGCGGCCAGATCGGCTCCCTCTGCTCTGCAGGCCGTGACGTCAGAGTCCAGTACGGAATTGGTCACGATCACCCGCTCATCGCCGTCCAGCCCGCTCATCCGCAGCGCGTTTACCCGAAAATTGGTAATTGTTGTGTTGCGGACGATCAGTTCACCCCTAATCGCCATCCAGATTCCGGTGCTCGTTTCAAAGCCCGATGCTGGCGGTGCCAATGCTGTTCCAACCAGCGTGCTGTTTTCAATTTCTACGCGAAGAGGTCTGCTAGCAAAAATCGTGGCATTTGTACTTGATGCTGAAGGGAAGTTATCCACGAAGCTGCTGCGCCTGACATTCAGGCTCGTGTTGCTAGAGGCATAGATTGCCGTACCGCCTGCAACTCCCGCGCTGTTTCCTCTGAAATTGCTGTCTTCAACGGTTACCTGGCTGCTCCCGACGATGTGAATGGCTCCAGCACGGTTGGCTGAGTTGTTTAAGAACAGGCTGTGCTCGACCTGAGCTGTTCCGCCGCCACCGACCTGTAGCGCGCCCCCTGAGAACTCTGGATTGCCGCCAACCAAGCGCAGGCCGCGCAGGGTGAGCTGACCGCCCAGAACATTAAAATGGCGATCGGACAATAGAAACGCGTTGATTTGCGGCAGAAAAAGCGGGTCATCCGGCGGGGCGCCGATGAAGCCGACAATTTCGATCTCCGTGCCGACATTGAGATCACCAACTTCCGTGTCACCGTCACCGCTCAGGCTAAGATTGATTTCCAGGCCCGGTGGAATCTGAATCGTATCCGCCTCATCGTTGGCTTCGGCACTCATTACCGCCGCGCGCAGCGTGCACTGCTCACCGGCGGCGATCGGATCGGCGTCGCAAATACCGTCCTCTGGGCTGGGATCAATCAGGTCAAGACCTGAATTGACGTTGAAGGTGGCGGCATGGAGCTGGTTGCCGATGCTGAGTCCAAGAAAAAAGGCAATCAGCAGGGCGATTGTTACGGCGTTGGATTTAGGCACAAGTTTTCTCTCTGCAATGTCATCTCGATGACATGCAATACGAAAACCAGAAGCGAACTCGCCAGAAAGTTTTCTGCGGACGATCATAAAGGGATTCAGCCGGGCTGCATTGCCCGGCTGAATCTTTGTTGGTCTGTCAGTCTTATCTCAACGGAATGTAACTGTTGACTTCAAAGTCGTCCATGAAAATCTGATCAGGCACCAGCGCACCGCTGTAGCGACCGACGAAGCCACCGGCGCCAACCACGGTTACGAGGCCAGATTCTGCAATTGCACAGCGAGTGATACTCTCTGACGTAGTGCTAGGTGTGATGTTGTTGAAACTTTGGCCACCGTCGGTCGAAATCATCATGCGACCGGTATTGCTCCCCAAGGGCTGGCGTTCACCAACCACGACAATGACGTCATCACGCATGCACACCCCGCGTGCCCAAGTACCGATTCCGCTGGTTCCGACGATGTCGGGCATATTGAACACATCATAGTTGGCGGCATTTCCTGGATCATTGCCGTTGCTGACGTAGATTTTTCCAGTGTCGCTGTCCTGGTCAACGCCGACGGCCACTAGCCGTTGAGCGTTAACCGCGATGCCCCACATTTCGCCATCGTAAGCATCATCCAGAATCACTTCCTTGAGGTCCCAGATATCCGGGCTATGACCGCCATTGGGAACAAATACACGTGGCGGTATGTTGATGCGACTGCCCGAAGCGTAAAAGCCGCCATCGAAAGCCACGACGTCTCGATAGGCTTCGTTTGTCGTATCAGCTATGGTCCAGTCGGCAGCTGAAGGGCCGGTACTACTGTCAGGACGGTAGAGCCGATCGAATCCCGTCTCGGACGAGGCCAGGGCTTGACCGTCCTGGAGTTCGGCGTAGCCGCCCACGTTGAATTGGCGACCGACCTGGGCAACGGCGATCAGATTCGGGGTGGCAGGGTAGGGCATACTGCCGGTGGTATCCAGGCGGACTGATCGAAGGCTGGTGCCCTCGGTCGTGTCAACGCCGCTGGCATAGAGCGCGCCATCATGGCCACGGGTCAGCGTGTAGACGCGAAATTCGTCGACCACGTTGGCCGGACTCGTGCTGACGGCCTGCCAGGTATCACCGCCATCGGGGCTGGTGAACAGCCCAAATCCATTGGCGTTGGTGCCGCAGCCTACCCACAGCCTGCCGTCAGGGTCTTTCTGCAGTGCGTCCGTGCGCGAAGGCCCGGGACAGGGGTGAAAGGTGATCTGCCAGTCGTCGTCGATATCACCGGCATGGACCGGTGCAAATGCGAGAAAGGCGAATCCGGTTAGCAAGAGCGCTACAAACTGCTTACATGATTTTGACTTATTCATAAAAAACCCGACGGTGACTTTTATAGGATCAGGACTCTGACCGGAGAATGGCCTCGAACGATGGCTGCAACTTGAAATTAACTTGAAATTATCTTGAAAAGTAGCGTTTGGGACCGATTTGAGCGGTTTTTGAAAGGGTTTCAGTATCGAAGGCGGGAACGCAAAAGATTTGTTTTCCTTCCCAATCAGGGCGTAATGTCCCGCAGAGCGCGCTCGGCTTTGCGCATTAGCGGAGCGTTGCCCTGACGACCGGCGGTTTCAATTGTCCAGTCCAGACGTTGACGTATCAGGTCCGGGTTGCTGACTCTTCGAGACTTCCTACGAGCGGGTCAAAGTTGAGTGGGTTCTGGGTTTTTAAATCGGGAAAAACTATTGCGCGTCCCCGAAGCTTACGTTTTGAACGATATTGTCTTTGTCATAGAGAATGATTTCACCACCGCCCAGAAGCCCGAGGTTCTGAATCACGTTTTTAGCGGTGCGTACTTCCAGTGAGCGTCCGCCCAATGGGTTGTTGTCTGCATTGGTGTTGATCAGAATTCGCGGCCCGTCGCTACGGCCGATGGGCTGAGATGAGCCATCAATGGTGATTTGGCCGCCGTCGTCGGTGACAAAGCGTCTGTCGATTTCCCAAACGAAGGATGAATCGATCTGCACTTCCCAGTGCTGCAGCGTTGGATCGTAGTTTGGGTCAGAGGTCGGAAGGTCGAACAGAATTCGAATCGGTCGGTCGTCGTCGGGTCGAACGCCAGCTTCCAGCACGGCCCGTCTAAGGGTGCAGACGCCGTTCGGAGCGGGCTGAAAAATTGCATCCGAAGTGAATCCACAGGTGTAGCGGTCCTCCCGTCCGGCCTCGGCGTCTTGCTCTGCAAAATCAAGCGTGGAGTCGACGACGATATCGAGCGCGTGAGCAGGCACCGCCATAGCGAGAAAAGAAAGCATTAGCATGCCAGGCTGTAGTCCGTGGAACATGGGTTTCTCCTTAGGCTCAGAATGAGTTTTGGCCGCTTTTTAGCTTCTGGACTTGATCCAGATCGCCTCGACAAAATCGTAGCCCGAGCTTGCCTTGTCGCGGACGCGCGGTGCCCGGTAGTCAATGGCAGGCTCGTGCCCTGACTGTGTTTCCGGTAGGGGCTGAATCTCACCATTGCGAGCCGAGAAATGAAAAG
>JGI12109J20283_10824355_pt1 | contig 11860 bp, 8 predicted proteins | sample ElkSlonscriptome_12_FD_20283 | JGI IMG/M metagenome (IMG submission 20283) | reverse complement strand
CGGTGGGATTCCGGAGTTCACCCGACCACTTCGTGGCCGCCTTCCTGGAAATCACCGAGCAGAAAAGGCTCGAAGAGAAATTGCGGCAGTCCCAGAAGATGGAGGCCATCGGGCAGCTGGCCGGAGGTATTGCCCACGACTTCAACAACCTGCTTCAGGTCATCATAGGGCAGGGGGACCTCGCCCTGGATGAGATCCCTCCCCATGCTCCCGGCCAGGAGGAAGTGCGGCAGATGATGGTCGCCGCCGAACGGGCGCGGGATTTGACCGGTCAGCTGCTGGCCTTCAGCCGCCAGCAGATCCTCAAGATGGAAAGCCTGGACCTCAACGTGGTCGTCAAGGAGACGCTCCAGTTGCTGAAGCGCCTGATCGGCGAGCATATCCGTGTGGAGTTCCTGCCCGCCGCCGGGCTGGGCTTCGTCCAGGCCGACCGCACCCAGCTTGGCCAGATCCTGACCAACCTCTGCGTCAATTCCCGGGATGCCATGCCCGATGGAGGCCGCATCACCATCGAGACCCGGAACGTGCACTTCGACGGGGACGATGGCCAGGCCCCGGCCTGGGCCACTCCCGGGCACTGGGTCATGATGAGCCTGGCGGATACGGGCAAGGGGATTCCCGCGGATGACCAGGACAAGGTCTTCGACCCCTTCTTCACCACCAAGGAAGTGGGGCAGGGCACCGGTCTCGGGCTGGCCACGGTTTACGGACTTGTCAAGCAGCATGAAGGGTTGATCCGGGTCGAATCCGAGCCCGACACGGGAACGACATTCCGGATCTACCTTCCCCGGCAGGAACGCCACGACGTCCAGCCGGGCAGCAAACCCGCCTCGCCGATCCGGGGAGGCAACGAGACCATCCTCGTCACCGAGGACGATTCCGCCGTCCGCGAGCTCTCCCGGTCCTTCCTCGAGCGTGCCGGATACCGGGTGATCACGGCCGAGAATGGAGAACGTGCCCTGGAGTGCTTCGACAGGAACAAGGACGACATCGCCCTGGTCATCATGGATGTGGTAATGCCCGGCATGGGAGGTCGGGAAGTCATGGCAAGCCTGAAGGAGCGGGGGGCAACGGTTCCCGTCCTTTTTGCCAGCGGCTACAACCTGAATGCTGTCCACACGAATTTTGTCCTGGAAGAAGGCCTGGAGCTGATCCAGAAGCCCTTCTCACGGGGTGAACTCCTGGGCAGGGTCCGGGAGTTGCTGGACGGGAATTCCTGAGCCGAAGACCGCCCACCGGAGCCCCCTTCCCCGGGAAATTTCCGAAAAACAGCCCCGAAGGATCAATTCTCCGGCCCGGGCTCAATTCGTTCCAGGATGCGGGCCAGGTCGCTGCGGGTAAAGGGTTTGGGAAGGACGGCCGCGAAGCCGAAATCCTTGAATCTGGCCATGGCGGTATCGTTGGAATATCCGCTTGAAACCACGCCGACCACCCGAGGATCGATCCGCAGGAGTTCCTGCATGACCTCGGCTCCCCCTTTATCGCCGGGAATTGTCAGGTCGAGAAAAACGGCGTCGAAATCGCGATTCGCCTGCTTTTCCCGCCGGAAGATTTCAATGGCCTCGCTGCCGCGGGTTGTCTGGATGGTGGTGTAACCCATCATCTGAAGCATCCGCTCCAGCATGTCCAGAATATCCTGCTGGTCGTCCAGAACCAGGATACGACCGCTACTGCGGTGCTCCTGTTCCGGGGCGGAAGATTCTGCCTGCGGGGCATGCTCCGTTGCGGGCAGGTAGATTTTGAAAAGGGTACCGCCCTGCGTCTGCGATTCGACGGTGATCAAGCCGCCGTGCCTCTTGATGATGGAGAATGAAGTGGCCAGCCCCAGCCCGCTACCGGTGGGTTTGGTGGTGAAGTAGGGATCGAAGATTTGCGGAAGGTCCTCCGGCCTTATCCCGGACCCTTCGTCCCGGATTCCGATGCCGATGTAGCGGCCGGGATCCAGCGGAAGCTCGATTCCGGAGGTCACTTCTTCATTGGTGGTGGATATGAAAATCCGACCGCCATCGGGCATGGCCTGGTTGGCGTTGATAACCAGGTTGCTGATGACCTGGTCGAGTTGATGGGCATCGACCTCGGCGTTCCAGAGATTATCCTCCAGCGCGAAGTCGCAAGAGGACCGGGCTCCAGCCGAGGAAAAGACGGATGCTTTCTGGATGATCGTATTGATGTTCCGGGAGACCAGGATCGGAGCGCCGCCCTTGGCAAAGGTCAGCAGCTGGCGGGTCAAACCCTGGGCGCGATTGATGGCGGTGGTGACGGCCTCCAGCCGGTCACTGATTTCATGGCCGGTCGGAAGCTGATCCAGCGCGAGGGAGACGTTGCCGAGGATCACGCTCAGAAAATTGTTGAAATCGTGGGCGATGCCGCCCGCGAGGGTGCCGATGGCCTCCAGCTTCTGCGCGTGGAGTAGCTGCTTCTCCAGCTCCCTTTTCTCCTTCTCGGCCTCGACCTTCTCCGTGACGTCCTGGATGACGCCGACGACCTTGAGTGGGGCGCCGTTTTCATCGCGCTGCACCTCGGCAATGGAATGGATGATGCGGTATGGCGCTCCGCGGGCCGGGCGAATATCGAACTGCAGGTCGTAGGGCGTATCCTCTTCGATCAACTCCACGAGCGCCTGGTGCACCCGGTCCCGCTCCGGAATGCGATTTTCCACCTCTTCCACGGTGAAGTCCGCACTATCGGGTGCGAAACCGTACAGGCGCTTCGCCTCGTCCGAGCCCCAGAAGTGCGCGGTATTCAGGTCATACTCCCAGTTACCGACCCGCCCCATGCGCTGGGCCATCTTGTATCGTTCTTCATTCCTCTGCAGGGCATTTTCAAGGTTCTTCCGGTCGTTGATATCGCTGGCGATGCCGCCGACGGCAATGGGCTGGCCCTCGTTGTTGAACAGAGGGAACTTGATCGAGAGAACCGTATGGGTGCCGTCCTCGTAAGGCACCTTTTCCTCGAACTCCACCGGTTGACCGGCTTCGAGGACGTGCCGGTCGTTTTCACGGAACTGGTCGGCAACCGCCGGAAGAAAAAGATCATCGTCGGTAATGACTCCGAACGCCTCATCCGTGACATCATGCAGGTCCTTGAATCGCTGGTTTACGAAGATGTACTGGCCGGAGATATTCTTGATGAAAATGACAGCGGCAGCATGATCGAGAATGTGGCGAAACTGGAGTTCGTCAGTGAGGGCGGAGAGGCCGGTGCCCTCAGGCCCCTGTTCTCCACTCGTCAGCCCGTGGTTGTCGCGCAACGCCGCTTCCAGCTCTGCGACACGCTGAGCAAGCTCATCGTAGGTAGGCTGGTCGGACATTGCGGCTCCTCGTTGAACGGGATCAGCTGATAAGTTTTCCCGAAAATGACAGGAGCGCACGGTTCTGGCAAGGGGCGATCCCCCCACAAAAGGAATCCGACAGTGCCGCCGCCAGGATCAGCAGCGGCACCGGCCAGTCCAAGCCCGCCATGGAAAACCGCTTGCTCTCGTCGGCATATCCGCGCCAGGGAGCAAACCGCCGCGTCAAGGCGCCACAGCGCCGGAAAGCTCCTCGAACCTGTCGATCAGCGCATTCATCCGGCGGGAAACCGTCAGCATCGGTCTGGGCGAGGTCATGTCCACGCCCACGCTGCGGAGCGATTCCAGGGGATTGCGGGAGCTTCCGGTGCGCAGGAAATCGAGATAGCGACCGGCCTGTCCGGGGTCATCCAGGATGCCGTCCACGATCTGCTGGGCCGCCGCCATGCTCGTGGCGTACTGATAGAGATAGAAATCGGAGTAGAAGACGTGGCGCAGCGCACCCCAGAGGTAGGTATCGGCCTCGATCACCTCCAGGGAAGGGCCATAGTACTTCCGGAAAAGGTTGCCCATCGTTTCGCACAGACGCACCGAAGTGAGGGCCTCCCCGTTCTCGGCGGCGTCGTAGACTTTCATCTCGAACTCGGCCAGCAACGTGGCCCAGTAGTAAAGCAGCTTGATGTTGTTGATCTCCTGCTCCACCTGCACCAGGCGTTCCCGCAGCGTCGGCGCCGTGGCGATGAGATGATGGGCCAGCAACAGCTCGTTGGTGATGGACGCCACCTCGGCCACGAAGGTCGCGTAGTGCGTGTACTGGTAAGGCTGGGCTTCCACCGTGTAATGGGCATGCATGAGATGCCCCAGCTCGTGTGCGAGCGTGAACAGGTCGGTGACCTGGCCCTGCCAGTTCATCAGCACATAGGGGTGGACGCCGTCGGTGGGACCGGAGCAATAGGCGCCCTGGCTCTTGCCCTCGGCCTCGTGCGCATCGACCCAGCCGCTGGCCAGCGCGTGCTCGAGGTCGTCGACATAGGCGTCGCCCAGCGGTTTGACGGCGGCCAGGATGAGTTCGCATGCCTGGTCGTAAGTGTATTCCTGTTTGTGGGCAGGAAAGAGCGTCACCGAGTTGTCGTAGTCGAAGAAGTCGTCGCAACCCAGCTTCGATTTCTTGAGGGCGGTCCAGCGGTGCAGCGGTTCCAGATTGCAGTTCACGGCATCCACCAGGTTGTGGTAGACGGTGGTCGGGATGTCATGCTCGGCGAGGGAAGCGTCCATGGCCGATTCGTGGCCGCGCGCCCTGGCCAGGAAGATGGTCGCCTGTGTCTGCGCGCCGTAGAGGGCGGCCAGGGTGTGCTCGTGGGTGGCGAAAGCCCCGAAAAACGATTTGTAGGCCCGGGCCCGGTATTCCCGGTCGAGCGAGGTCCGGGCCGCCTCGAACCGGTCCGGCGTGATGGTGACCGGTTCGCCGCCTTCTCCCGGGATCGTCGGGTATTCCAGATCGCTCTGGGTGAAGGTGAAGAAGAGCGTACCGGGTGCTTCGGCCAGGGGTGCCGCCATGGCGATCAGCTTCTCCTGCGCGGGAGCAAGAGTGTGGGCGCGGGCGGCGAGGACCCGGCCCAAGGCCCTCTCCCAGGGTCCGAGACCGGGTTCGGACGCGAGGAAGCGTTGGAGCCGGTCCTCGTCCATGGCCAGGATCGCCGGTCGCAGGAAGGAACGCGCCGTCTCGAGGCGGCGTGTGAGCGCGCCGATGCGTTCCCAACGATCCTGACGCCGGGGATCGTCCAGATCCAGGTCCCGGGACAGCTGGGCGTACAATTGCAAACGGTCGAGGCGGCCACGGACACCGGCGTCGAACTCCAGGGCCGCCAGAAGATCGGGGCCCGAACGAGCGACCGTTCCGGACAGCCTATCGTACCCCGCAAGGAGGCCCGCCGTGTGCGCGAACTCCTGTTCCCAGGCCGAGGTGTCGGCGAAGACCGGCTTCAGGTCCCAGGTCCCCGTGTCGGCCCCGGCTGGCTTTGTGGTGGCCGCTCCTCCCGTCAGACCGATGGCGAGCAGGATGGGGATAATGAGAAAACTTTTGGTCTGCATGCCCGTTCTCTTTCGTTGACACACTGGTTTCAACCGGGTTCTCCCCATGGACGGGCGTGGCGGCCAACCGGTTACAGGGATGCGGCTGGAAAAAAGCCACCGGCGATCTTCGGATCGCCGGTGGCGGGATCGGTTGCGGGAAATTGGGCTCAGTCGATGTAGCGGGCCAGGCGGAAACCGATGCCGTACCCCGAGTGGTCGGCGGGGCTGCTGGAGCGCGAGGCGGACCGGCAGTCGTCCGCATGGTTGCAGAAGTTCCCGCCGCGGATGATGCGATAGTTTGCGGCGCTGTCCTGGGTGTAGCCACCGGCCACGGGGTCGGTCACCGGCCCGGGCAGGTAAGTGCCCTGATAATAGTCCCAGCACCATTCCCAGAGATTCCCGTGCATATCGTGCAGGCCCCAGGCATTGGGCGGTAGGCCGCCCACGTTGCCGCTCTCGTTGTCTCCGTTGCCACAATAGCGGCCGATCTGATCCAGGACCGGGTCCTGGCAGAGGGTGTCGGTGATTTCCCCGTTGGCGAAAGCGGTGGTGGCGGTGGCCCGGCAGGCGTACTCCCATTCCGCTTCGGTCAGCAGGCGGTATCCGTTGGCCTGAGGGTTCCAGGAGACCTGACCGGACCCTGTGGCATCGTAGACCGGGTCCAGTCCCCGTTTGAGCGACAAGGCGTTGCAGAACTGGATGGCCTGATCCCAGCTCACGTTGGCCCGGGGCCGCTGGGACGTGGAGTTGCCGTCAGCCAGAACGTCGTCCCACATCTCCTCGGTGACCTCGAAGGGCGACACGCGGAAACCCCGGGTCAGGGTGACGCTGTGCTGCGTTTCGTTGACGTTGCGTCCCGGCTCGTCGTAGGGGCTGCCCATGGTGAACGTGCCCGGTTCGATCAGGACCAGATCGTCGGTGGCGGTGAAACTCCAGGTGGGACCCCCGGCCTCGTTGCCCGCCTGGTCGATGACCACCACCCGCCAGAAATAGGTGGTCTCGAACTGGAGCCCGGTGGTGGTGCAGGATCGGCTCGGCCCGCGGTACAGGTCCTGTTCGGAACGGTCGTCGGTCCACAGGTAAACCTGGTAATCAAGCTCGGGACTCAGTTGATCCGCTCCGGATGACCAGTGGAGCTCCACCCGATAGTCCCGGGTGATCGATCCTGCCAGCGGGGCGACCAGGGAAGGCGGGACATGGGGCGGGCTCTGGTCCAGGACCAGGGGATACTGGTACTGAACACTGGTCAGCTCGGTCTTGTCCGGGTCGTTGATGTCCTCGGTGTCGTAACGCAGCTTGGCCCAGACGATCTTGTCCCCTTCGCCCCCAGGGATCGTCCAGTCGCCGAGAGTCAAGCTGCCGCCGGTCAGGGGGAATTCCTGCCCGCCGGAACTGTCGGCCTCGGCCCCGTTCCAGATCAGGGCCGACACGCAGCCCGCGGCCTCCAGGGTGATGACCACCTCGGGGTCGGGAACGTAGGTGGCCCCGCCGTTGACGAGGAACTGGACCGCTGCGGGTCTGGTGGCGGAAATCACCCGGGATTGGGCGATTTCTGACCCATCTTCGCCGAGCCCCGTGATCCGGTAATAGTAGATCTGGTCGCAACCGGTGTCGGTGTCCGTCCAGTAGGTATTGGCCACCTCGGCCACCGGAAGCAGATCGGCGGGGGTTTCAGATCGATCCACCCGGAAAACCAGGACCTCAGGAAACTCTGAATTCTCCCAGAATAGCTCAATTCCAGTGGACCGAAGGGCCGTTTTCAGCAGGAAATGGTCGGAAGAATCGGACCTGGTGGGGCCGGTCAAGGATTCGCTGTTGCAGGATCCCAGCAGCACCGTAGCCAGAGCCAGTACCAGTCCGGTCAGAAAGCGTAGGATATTTTTCATTGTACCGTCACCTCGATCCTGAAACCGTATGGAGTCAACCACGACAAAATGGCAAGTACCGTACCAATGGCGGCGAACGAGCTGATCAGCGGCGGCGACGACATCTGCATCACCGAGCCGTGTTTCGGACTGTTCGACAATTGAGGTCGAGTTCCGGTAGCAACCGACAAGCCCCATCAAACTCTCGTGCCCGACGGCCCCAAGCCGGCCTCGGGGATCAGACACAATTTCAATGGCACAACAATAGTTTGGCAATCAGGATGGTCAGGAAGATCAGAGCCAAGTACCCGCAGACCGTTCGCGCCGAGACACCATCGCCCTCCTGATCGATGTACCAGACCCGATCAGGGACACGACGGTACAGAAAGGCAAACACCACGCAGCCGACAATCGAGGCGATCGTTGTCAGGTCGATACCCGGCATGGCCCATCCTTGTGTTGCCCCGGGGTTTTCACCCCGATGGTGGTAGCTTCTTCAGCATGTCGGCCAGGGTGGGGACGGTCCCGGCGTCTTGCCAGGATTCCAGACTGGAATTCCCGGCTGTCCAGCGCACGAAAGTGCTCCGGGCTGCGGGTTTGTGCATGACCGTCGCAGTCCGGGCGCTGGGATCGTGTAGGAATCGGATCTGTGAGAGCAGGATGCCCTCGTCCAGGAGCAACTCCACGGCCGTGGCCAGGCTCTCGGTATGGGGGGCGGCCAGGACCACCTCCAGCTCCCGCAACTGGTAAGGCAGCACCTCGAAACGACGGATGCGGCGCAGCATCTGCCCCAGGACGTCCATGCTTCCCTGGCCGTAAAGCCGGTCGTTCTCGCTGGCGTGCCCCATGAAGGCCCTTCCTTTCGGCAGCTTGACGACCACCGCGGTGCAGGTGGCCACCCCGAAGGTCAGCAGCGGGGTGGATGGCGATGAGCGGAACTCGTCCATGTCCACGAGCACCGGGTTGTCCGAAAGGGGGACCTCGGGCATGGGTACCCGGGCTTGGCGGGCCACGGCCGCAAGCAGGCGGGACCGCCATTCTCCTTCATGCTGCCGGTATGCCTCCGTCAGGACGGCGTCCTCATCGATCTTGGCGACCAGCAGCCAGTCACAGCCCAGCACCGAGCAGACGGTGAAGGAGGTCAGGGCGGGAAAGCCCCGGTAGTCGATGACCCGGCGGTGGCCTCGCCCCAGGCGGAACTTGGCCTCGATGTTCTCCTCGGACAGGATGCGCCGCAGGTTCTCGCCGCCGGGACGCAGGCGGCTCTCGGTCATCATCTGGTGGCGGCGGTTCACCAGGAAGGTCTCTCCGGTGGGCCCCAGCGTTTCGCAGTGGCAGAAGATGTCGTTGATTCGGTTCAGGGAGCACTGCAGGACCAGCCAGCCGGCATTCCGTCCCTCGATGGTCACGGGCTGGACGAAGAAAGCGGAAGGTTCGTCGGAAACCCAGAAGAATTCGTAGTCCACGAAGGCGGTGCCCGGCTCCGCATGCAGGCGCTCGGCCAGGGCGGTGTGGGCCAGGTCCCCCTCGAAGAGGTTCTTGTGGTAATCCGCCTGGCCGCGCACGGTCGACAGGACGAAGCCGCTGCGGTCCACGAAAAGGATATCGTAGAAGGACTGGTAGTGGCCGAGGAAATGGTCGCGCAGGGAAAGCTTGAGGTCCTCGATGGCCCGGCGCGCCTCCGCCGGGGGCGGGTTTTCCTGCTGCAAGCGCCAGTACTGCTGCTTGATACGGAAGAAATCCAGAATGAGCGGGTCCTCGCCGGCGTTTTCGGCCAGGTCCAGGATCCTCTGCAGGTAGGTCTCGAGCTGGGCCTGTTTCTCCGCCACCACGTTGTCCAGCTGGCGATAGGACGCGGCCTGGATATCGGCGGGAAGTGTCTGGGTGTGGGCCGGCAGCGCGGTGGCCAACATGAGGACCAGAAGGATAGCGTTCCATGCGGACCGCTGGGATATCATGCTGATTCCTTTCCGGGGCCCGCCTGCGGGAACGGGTTCCTGCCCACGTTTCGAAGGAGGGCGGCTAGCTCACCGCCACATCGTCAGGGATTTCTACATTCAGGCCGGCTTCGACCATGGCCTTCAGGAGTGATTTTTCCCAGATGGGCTTGATGAGGTAGCCATCACACTGATCCCGGAAGGCTTCCATGACATTCGCGCGGTCCTCCGATGCCGTGGTCATCAAAATCTTCATGTGGTGACTGGGGACCGTACCCGAATTCATCTCCATATCACGAATTTTTTTCAGGGCCGTATTGCCGTCCATTTCCGGCATGTTGATGTCCAGGCAGATCAGATCAAAAGGTGCCTGGGCTTCCAGGGCCAGCCTCACGGCTTCCACGCCTTCGATGCCGTTGATGGCAACCTGGACTTCACCGTGCTTGGAGAGAAGGCCGTTTAGGTGGTGCCTGCTCAAGAATCCATCTTCCACGATCAGGAATTTCATTTTGTTCCCTTTCCCAACAGTATTTCAGATCCCGAACTCACCATCGAGGGCTGGATTACCTTGCCATCGCAGCATAGTACCTTGCTGTCTGCCTGACGGTGTGCCGCTACAGGAAACCTTATCGCCAAATCCCCCCTTTGTATTAGAAAAAAATTATCGGTTTCCGTCCTCCGTGTTGATCACTTAACCAGGGTCAACCTCTGGCTGGCCTGGTTTTCCCCGCTGACCAGCGCGGCGAAGTAGGTGCCGCTGGCCATGGACGCGCCGCCATCGTTCTTGCCGTCCCACTGGACGGAGTGGTTTCCGGCGGGGAGTTCCTCATCGATGAGGGTCCGGACCAGGGCCCCGCGCACGTCATACACGCGCAGCGAGGTGCGGGCTGAACCATCGATGCGGAAATCGATCCGCGTCGTGGGGTTGAAGGGGTTGGGAGCCGGCAGGCTCATGGCGAATTGCCGGGAATCTAGGTCCGGCGGGGTGGCGGAATACTGGTCTTCGGTCACGGCGACGAACAGGTACACCGTGGCCGAGGAGATGGCTCCATTCGCATCCGCCATCCGGTAGGTGAAGCTGTCCATGCCAAAGAAAAGGTAGTCCGGGGTGTAGGTGAAATGACCATCGGCGAATGCCGCCAGGGTTCCGTTGTCCACATTATCCGTGATGAGGGTGGCGCTGATGGCGTCGCCATCCGGGTCAAAATCGTTACGCAACAGGCCGGCGGACACCGGAATGTCGAGGGTGTAATTGAAGGGCGTGTAATAGTGGTCCTCCGCGGCATAGGGGGCGCGGTTTCCGTCGTAAACGGTGATGGTGGCCGTGCCCGTCGCGGTCACGCCATTGGCGCGGATCAGGTAGGAAAAACTGTCCGTTCCCGTGAAACCCCCGTTCGGGGTGTAGATGAAGTGGCCCCCGGTAAAAGCGCTCAGTGTGCCGTGCGACACATTGTTGCTGATCAGGATCACGGAGACCTCGTGGCCGTCCGGATCGTAGTCGTTGGCCAGGATGCCCTGGGCCTCATCGATATCCAGGACTTCGCCGGCGGCCACGTGGTAGGATTCGTCCACCGCAACCGGCGGACGATCCGTGGCAACGACCTCGAGATGGACCCGGCTTTCCTGCTGGCTGTTCGTGCCGTCCGTGATTCTGACGTCGAAATAGTCGTAACCCACGAAATCCGGATCGGGAGTGTAGGAGAAATTGCCTCCGGTAAAGGCGGCGAGCGCGCCGTGATCCACGCCATCGGTGATCAGGATGACACTCAGGCCGTCGCCGTCGATATCGTAGTCGTTGGCCAGCAGGCCGGAGGCGACGGACACGGTGAGCGTTCCGTTGGCCTCGGCTGTATAGAAGTCATCCATGGCCACCGGCGGGGCCCCCGACCTGTCACCGCCTTCCTCGCTGGGGCGGGCGTTTTCATCCACTGGGACCTGGCCGGCAGCCGGAGGGGCTGAGTGGCGGGACTGGTCGACCTGCCCGGCCTGGGCGGTGGCGGGACCGATCGGGACGGGCACGCCTGCCATGGGGTTGATGGGCGGATGGACCCGCGTCGGCGGTGCCTGCGGGGACGGTTCACCTTCGCGAACTGGAATGGGCTCCTGCGTGGCCGCCATGGCCAGCGAGGCTGTCAAGATCAGGGTCAGCGACACCGAAAAAGTGAATGGACGCATGTTCTTCCTCCGTCACCTGGTTGCAATGATCGAACAATTCCTTAAAGTTTATAATTTTTATCTTGTTTTGGGTTTTCTGACAATAAGATCTTTTTCGATATCGAACAGGGGGCTTCCAGGATGCCCCACCACATTGACCCCCCATTGGATTTGTGGTTTAATCATCAAATGAAAAATTTGAAAAGCTTCCCCGTTGTCGCGCTCCTTGGCGCGCTGTCCCTGCTGGCCCTGGTCTGCCCCTCTTTCGCCTCTGCAGAAGAACGGAGCCCGGGAAAGATCCCCTACCAGAACGAGGTTCCGGACGATCCCTACGTGCGCTCTCCGCGCGCGGATCATCCCCGGTCCCCGGCCATGCGTTTCACAAGGGGATCATTCACCGCAGTGCAGGTGAACATCGACCAGTCTGGTCAGAACATCGTGGGTGACGCGGCCAATGAACCGTCCATCGCCGTCGACCCCACCGACCCCGACAAGATGGTCATCGGCTGGCGGCAATTCGACACCATCGCCAGCAACTTCCG
>JGI12109J20283_10516454_pt1 | contig 11864 bp, 9 predicted proteins | sample ElkSlonscriptome_12_FD_20283 | JGI IMG/M metagenome (IMG submission 20283) | reverse complement strand
GGGCGAGACGACATTTCATCGTCCGGGGTGGCTCGGCTCGCCCCATGATCGTTAGCGCAAGTTTGGGCGCGGTGGACCCTTGACCTCGATACCGAATCTGCTGACGGCTTCCCGTCTGATCCTCATCCTGCCGATACTCGCCCTGCTCGCGACCAGGGGTTCGACCGGCGCGTGGTGGGCCTTGGGTCTCTTCTTGGTCGCCTCCGCGACCGATTTCTTCGACGGTTGGCTAGCCCGGCGCCTCGACTGCGCCTCCAACCTGGGCGTGTTCCTCGATCCGTTGGCGGACAAGGTCTTCACCAACGTGCTGCTCGTTTACCTGGCCTGCAGCAGACCGGACTGGGTGCCCCTCTGGATGGTCCTGCCCCTGCTTGGTCGCGAGTTCGCGGTTCAGGGGTTCCGTAGCATGGCACCCTGCCTCGGTGTCGTGATCAGCACGGGGCAGCTCAACAAGCTGAAGCTGGTCTTCCAGCTGATCGCCTGCGGCACGGCGCTGACCGGCCTGGCGTGGGCCGCGGCCGCCCCCCTGCTGCAGCCAGCGACCTGGCTGGCGCTGCTGTTGGCGCTGGCCGCGGGGCTCTGGTCTATGTTTACCCTGTTCCGCGACAATGCCGACCTGTGGCAGCGGGCGCCCTTGGCGATGGAGCGGCGGTAAGCACGCCTGTGGTGAAACATACCGGGCCGTCGACCGGTCTCACCGGTAACTGTCGTTGAAATCAGGCCAGCGCGTCATGTCCTCCATCGTCGAATCCTTCCTTGCAATGCTCATGCTGGCGACCCCGGGCCAGGCAACGGCGGATACCGAGTCGATCGTGTTCGGGATGGGTTGTTTCTGGGGTGCCGAAAGGCGGATGTCCGAGATTCCCGGCGTCGTCGACGTCGAGGTCGGTTACGCCGGCGGTGATGCCAAAGGGGTCGATTATCGCGACGTCCTGCGCCTCGAGCGCGCGATCAAGCGCGGCAAGACCGACAGGACCAACCATGCCGAGGTCGTCAAGGTGCGCTTCGATCCGGATCGGGTGTCTCTCGAGCGCGTCTTGATCGGATTCTGGGAAAATCACGATCCGACTCAGGGAAATCGCCAAGGCAACGACGTCGGGAGCAGCTACCGCAGTGCCATCTACACGAGCAACGAGGCGCAACGCCGCTTGGCGTTGGCGACGCGCGATGCCTACCAGGAGGCGCTGAACGCGGCTGGTTACGGGCCGATCACGACCGAGATCGCACCGCTGCGCAACTATAGCCGCGCCGAGGGCTTCCATCAGGATTACCTCGAGAGGAACCCGAACGGCTACTGCGGGCTCGGCAGCACCGGTGTCGCCTTTACTGGCGAGGTTGCAGAGAGCGAAAGGCCCCGTCTGTCGGCCGCTGGCCTGGAGTCCGAACGCCAGCTGATCGTCTTCGAGGCGGAGGATTGCCCGTACTGCAAGGTGTTCCGCGACGAGGTGCTCGAGCATTGGCAGTCCGATATCCCGGTTGCGACGACCCTCAGCTTCGAGCCGCCCGAGGGTTTCACCCTCGCCAAGTCCCTGTTCGCGACACCGACGATCGTGCTCTTCGAGGAGGGCAGGGAAGTGTCGCGCTATACCGGCTACAAGGGCGATAAAGACCGTTTTTGGAAGTGGCTCGGGTTTCAGATCCTGACCCCGGAGCAGCAGCGAATCGCCTTTGAACAGGGCACGGAGCGACCGTTTACCGGCTCGCACCTGGACGAGAAGCGCCCTGGGGTCTTCGTCGACCCGGTCAGCGGCGCGCCTCTGTTCCGCAGCGATAGCAAGTTCAAGAGTGGCACGGGCTGGCCGAGCTTTTTTCAGCCAATCGAGGGTGCTATCACCCTACACGAGGACAAATCCAAGGGTATGCGCCGCACCGAGGTGCGCAGCGCCAGTTCCGGAATCCACCTCGGGCACGTCTTCGACGACGGGCCACCGCCCTCGGGCAAGCGCTACTGCATTAACGGCAATGTCTTGACCTTCGTGCCCGACCGCCGTCGATGAAACACAGGGCAGCAGCAACCCCAACAGGCTCCCGCAACCTGCTCCCTTCATCCTGAGGGTTGCAGAAGTGATCGGAGGCGGCTCGTTCTGTCATCAGCAATCGGGCCTAGACTCTCCGTACGACGCCGCCGCGGCGCGGATCGCCGGCACCGTCCAGCTTGCCGCGGGCGTCGATGCTGACGCTGTGCGCACCGCCGAAGAAGACGCTGCGATCGCGAAAGACGAGGATGTCGGGCCATGCGCGGGCCAGGGCGTGGAGGACCTTTTCGTCGATAGGCGGCTCGACGTTGAGGCGGCCATCTTCAAAATGGATTCGAGGCGCCGCCACGGCGTCGGCCAAGGGCAGACCCAGGTCGACCAGATTGCACAGTACCTGCAGGATGGCGCTGCGAATGCGGTTGGATCCGCCGGAGCCGGTGACGGTCCAACCACCATCGGCATGTTCCACGAGCGTCGGGCACATCATCGAGCTGATGCGCCGGTCGGTGGGCCAGAGATGGAAACCGTTCGGATTCAGGTCCTGCTCGCCGAGCATGTTGTTCATCATGATCCCCGTGCCCGGCAGCAGGTAGCCTGCGCCCTCGCCGTTGGACAGGGTCAGGCTCGCAAGATTGCCGTCGGCATCGGCGATGCTGATCTGCGTGGTGCCGCGCGTGAAGACCGCGTTGTCCGCCATCAGCGCCCGGTAACCTGCCAACAATGCCGAATCGAGACCGCGGCCGGCAGACGCCGCCGCGGCGATGTCGGTGCGAGCGTTTTGGGTCAGCCGCATCGCCGTGGCCAGCCGGTGCCGGTGTCTGGCGCTGCCGAACCGCGCGACCGGCGGTCCGGTGCTGGCGAGTAGATCGAGGGTCAGGCCGAGCAGCAGCCCCCCGATCGACGGCGGTGGATTGAGATGGAGTCGTGTGCCACGGTATGGCACGGCCAAGGGGGTGCGTTCGATGACGCGATAGGCTGCCAGGTCTGCTGCGCGCAGGTGGCCGCCGAGGCGGGCGCAATCCCGGGCCAGGCGATCACCCCACTCACCCCCGTGGATGATCGCCGCGCCGGTGTCCCCGAGCGTCGCCAGCGATTCGGCCAGCTCGTTCTGGTGGAGGCGCTCACCCGGTGCGGCCAGCCGCGCCGGGTCTTGCTGTGAGGCATACCGAGCGAAGACCGCCGGATGGGCCCGCAGTATCGGCTCGACGATGCGTGCGATGCGATGTTGGAAGGGGTTGATGACGACACCGTCCTTGGCGAGTAACCGCGCGGGCTCGAGCAACTGCGCTGGCGATAGCCGGCACAGCCGCCGCTGGATCGCGAACAGCCCGGCGATTGCGCCGGGTGTCGCCATCGCGCCGAGACCGATGTGAAACTCCTGCGTCGTATCGCCGAAATCGGCGAGGATCGGGTAGAAATCGAGCCCGTCCGTCGGCGCACGCTCGCGTGGCGTCTGCACGAAGAAGTCGATCAGCATTGGCGCCGCCCCGGCGGGCTTGGCCTGGAGAAAGCCGCCGCCGCCGAGCGAGGCCAACACGGGCTCGGCGACAGTGGCGGCACAGAGCGCAGCGCACAGCCCATCGAACGCGTTGCCGCCCTCGGCGATGACGCGTGCCGCGGCATCGGCTGTTGCCTCGTGGCCTGCTGCGATGATGGCTTTGCTCAAGGGGCAAATTCCTCCGCATTTTCCCGGTTGTCGCCGAGCCGGCGGCTGATCTGTTCGTTGAACACCGGCCTCACGCCCTTGATCGGCTGTGTCAGTCGCCGCGCACCGCCTTGGTGTCCGGCGTGGCCTGCATGCTGGCCCTGGCCTCGTTCGCCAGCGGGCCCCAGACCTCGGCGTTGGGCCGGAGAGGCGCGCCTCGGTCTTGCTATCGCGCCCCGGGCCGATCATCATCCGCTTGGGGACTGGGTCGGTCCAGTAGCGCGCCTGCTGCAGGAGCCGATCGACTCGGCGACAGACACCGCCGATCCGTTCCCGTGTTTCGGTGCGCACGATGTGATGGGCGAATGCGTTGTGCCGCGTCACTGGGCGCCCATTTTCGGGGCTGTTCACGCCTCGTTGGCGCGTTCGGACTCGGCGCCTGCACCCCGTTGTTGGTCAGTTTCTGCCTGGGCAACCTCTGATGTTTCGTAATCCACTGCTCCTCACCGCATTGGCACTGACTGCCCTGGTCGCCGCCTGGGGCGTGCTCGATACCGAGGGGCTCGCCACATTCGCTCAGGCGCAGGTGGCGCAGCAGTTCACCAGCCGTGCCTGGTTTGTGATGCTGCTCGCAAGCCTGATCGTGGTGACCGTCATTTGGTTGGCGATATCGCCGTACGGCAAGGTGCGCCTCGGCAAAGATGACGCCCGTCCAGAGTTTTCGACGGTGAGCTGGCTGACGATGTTGTTCGCCGCCGGGATGGGGGTCGGCTTGCTCTTCTACGGGGCGGCCGAACCCTTGACGCACTACGAGCTGATTCAGCGCTTCGTCGAGCCGGGCGTCGCTGCTGGGCATGCCCTGGCCGTGACCAACTTCAACTGGGCCATCCACGCCTGGTCGATCTACGCATTGACCGCCCTGGTGATCGCCTATTTTGCCTACCGCAAGGGACGGCCCGGGCTGATCAGCACGCCGATCCGCTACACCTTCCGGCGCGGCGGGTGGGTCAAGGTGGTCGCTTGGATTGCGGACCTGCTGGCCATCTACGCGATCGCGATCGGCTTGGCGGGGTCGCTCGCCATCGGCATCTTCCAGGTCCAAGGCGGCCTGCAGAACCTGTTTGGCCTCGAAGGCACCGGCGCCGCGCTGCAATACGGCGTCTTTGCGGTCTTGTGCGCGGCCTTTCTCCTGCCGCTGACGGTCGATCTGAGCAAGGGCATGGCGCGTTTATCGAGTGTCGCGATGGTCGTCGCCGTGGCGCTGATGGTCTATATCCTCCTGGTCGGACCGACCCACTTCCTCATGAACGGCATCGTCGATGCGATGGGCCAATACCTTTCGAGCCTGGCGAAGCAGAGCTTCTCAACCTACCCATTTCTAGGGAAGGAGTTCGAGCAGTGGTTCCACGACTGGACCCTTAACTATATGGTCTGGTGGATCGCTTGGGCGCCGTTCGTCGGGGTCTTCGTCGCACGCATCTCCAAGGGGCGGACGATCCGCGAGTTTGTGCTCGGTGTCGTCTTCGTGCCGAGCCTGTTCTCGCTGTTCTGGTTCGGCGTCTTCGGCGGCATCGGATTTTTCGGCGTACTGAATACCGAGCTGCCGATCCTCGAGGTCGCGACCAAGACTCCGGAGGACACGACCTTCCGCGTGCTCGATGCGTTGCCGTTGAGCGCTTTGACCAGTGCGGCGGCGATTGCCGCCGCCTTCCTGTTCCTCGTGACCAGCGTCGTCAGCGCCGCCTTCGTGTTGTCGATGTTCTCGACCGGCGGAGACGAGAACCCGAGCGTCAAGATCAAGCTGATCTGGGGCGTCATCCTGGCCGCACTCGGTCTTGCGATGATGCTGACCGGTGATGTCGCCACGGTGCGCGCCATCATCGCCCTCGGTGCGATGGCCTTCGTCTTCATTCTCCCGCTGCTCGTCATCGCTCTACTGAAGACGCTAAAGAAGGAGGAACGGCCATGAGCTGGGAGAACCTCGTCGACACGCTACTCAATGTCGTCGTCTTCGCCTTCATCGCCGTCCTCATTTGGCTCTATTTGCGGGACGAAGAGGGTACCTGATCGCGAGATCGGGGCGGTTGACGGTAAGCGCGGCGAGCGCTGGTCGCCCTGTTGAGTCATATCCCTTGCGGCCGGTTCGCGGGACGATTGATAGTAAGGATCTGCCGATGCTCAAGAAACGACATCCATCCCTTTTGCGGTCGACCGTGTCTTTCCCCGCTTCCAGCACTGGACTCTGGGCTGCGGGCCTGATAGGGCTGTTGGCCCTGACCGGATGCGGCCTTACAGGCCCGGACGAGCCCGCGAGCGAACCACCGGCCGTCGGCGTCCTCGAGGTGACGGAGCAGAAGGTCAATCCGTTCTTCGAGTTTGTCGGGAAGACGCGGCCCGATGAAAGCGTCGCGTTGCGGGCGCGTGTGACCGGCTTTTTGGAGGCCCGAGACTTCGAGGAGGGGAGGCAGGTCGATGCGGGTCAGGTCCTTTTCAGGATCGAGCCGGAACGCTATCAAGCCTCCCTAGCCCAGGCCGAGGCCGAGCTCGCCGCGGCCGAGGCATCGCTGAATCAGGCCAGGATCGATGCCGCGCGCTACGAGGAGTTGCTCAAGAAGAACAACGTGAGTCAGCAGAAGGTAGACGAGGCCGAGGCAGAGGTGCTCGTGCGTGAGGCGGCGGTCCAGACGGCGGAGGCGGCGATCAAGCAGGCGCAGCTCGACGTGGACTACACAGAGGTCAAGGCGCCTCTTTCCGGGCGCATCGACGCGGCCAAGTATGACGTGGGCAATCTGGTCGGGCCGGACTCCGGGGTCTTGGCGACCATCAACGCGATGGATCCGATCAAGGTCGCCTTCTCGATCGCCGAGACCTGGTATCTGCAGCTGGCCCAGTCGGGTATTGAGGCGGAGAAGGGCGGACAGGCGCCCAAGCGGTCGCCCAAAGAGTTCGGCCATATCCCCCTGGTCCGGCTGTCGGATGGAACCCTGTACGAGCACCAGGGTGAGTTCGACTTCATCGACAACAAAGTGGACGAGGAGACGGGCACGGTCCTGGTCCGCGCCGAGTTCCCGAACCCAGATGAATTGCTGCTACCGGGGCAGTTCGTCACCGTGGTCATCGAGCGCAAGGAGGCCATCGATGCCGTCATGATCCCGCAAGCGGCGGTCCTGACCGACCAGGGGGGCAACTACGTCCTGCTGGTGAACGAAGAAGACAAGGTCGAGGCGCGCCGCATCGAGACCGGCCAGCGCTTTGGTCCGAATCTGCTCGTGAGCGATGGCCTCGCAGCCGGCGAGCGGATCGTGATGCGGGGGATCCAAAAGGTCCGCCCGGGTATCACCGTGCGGCCCGAGCCGGTCTCGGCGCCTATGGATCCGATGAAGGATGGAATGGATAACGCGACAGTGGATTCCTTGACCGCAGAAACCGCAGGCGGACCGCCGAGCCAGGCAGGGGACGCGGCGATGGCCGATACCGATGGGGCCGAGGGCGAGGCCGCTGACGCCTCGACGCTGGGCCTTACGGAGCCCCTCGACGACCCGGAGAACTGACCGGACCTGCGCTTGACACGGCGAGACGGCCCTCCAGTCCCCCTCGGAGCACTCCCATGCCCCTGTCGAAGTTCTTCATCACGCGCCCGAAGTTCGCCTTCGTCATCTCGATCGTCATAGCGATCGCCGGGCTCCTGGCGCTGCTCGGGCTTCCGGTGGCCCAGTTCCCCCAGATCACCCCGCCAACCGTCAGCGTCACGACCCAATACGCCGGCGCCAGCGCCGATGTCGTCGAGCAGACCGTCGGCGCCCCGATCGAGCAGGAGGTCAATGGCGTCGAGGACATGATCTACATGTCCTCCAAATCCGACAACGACGGCCGCTACAACCTGACCGTCACCTTCGAGATCGGCACCGATGCCGACATGGCCCAGGTGAAGGTGCAGAACCGCGTCTCCCAGGCCTTACCGAAGCTGCCGGAGGAGGTGCGTCGCCAGGGTGTGAAGACCGAGAAGCAGTCGACCAACATGCTGCTGATCGTCAATCTTTTCTCGCCGGACGAGACCTTCGATGCACTGTATTTGAACAACTACGCGACGATCAACGTCAAGGATCCGTTGGGCCGTGTCAACGGGGTCGGCAAGGCCGAGATCCTCGGTGTGATGGACTACGGCATGCGCTTCTGGCTCAAGCCGGATCGCATGACGGCGCTCGGCGTCAGCGTCGGCGACATCCAGAACGCCGTCGCCGATCAGAACGTGCAGGTGCCGGCTGGGCAGATCGGGGCACCGCCGGCACCGACCGATCAGCAGTTCCAGTACACGGTCACGACCAAGGGGCGCCTCAGCGAGGTCGAGGAATTCGCCAATATCATCATCCGGATGCGGCCCGATGGCTCGGCCATCCGCGTCAAGGACGTCGCCCGCGTGGAGCTGGGCGCCCAGGCCTACTCGGCGTCTGGCCGCCTCGATGGGCAGCCCTCGGTCGTGCTCGCGGTCTACCAAACACCAGACGCCAATGCCCTGGCGACCGCGGACGCCGTGAAGTCGACGTTGGACGATCTGGCGGCGCGCTTCCCGGAGGGCATGGCCTATGCTGTCCTCTACGACACGACCAATTTTATCCAGGCCTCGATTACCGAGGTCCAGGAGACGCTCTATATCGCCGTCGCCTTGGTCGTGCTCGTGGTCTTCATCTTCCTCGGTGACTGGCGCTCGACGCTGATCCCCGGCATCGCGATCCCGGTCTCGTTGATCGGCACCTTCGCGGTCCTGGCCGCGTTTGGTTTCACGCTCAATACCATCGTGCTGTTCGCCTTGATCCTGGCGATCGGGATCGTCGTCGATGACGCCATCATCGTCGTCGAGAACGTGCAGCGCTTGATGCACGATGAGGGGCTCGACCCCAAGGCCGCGACCGCCAAGGCGATGGATCAGGTCGGCGGCGCCGTCATCGCCACGACGCTCGTGCTCCTCGCCGTGTTCGTGCCGGTGGGCTTCATGCCTGGCATCACCGGCCAGCTCTATCAGCAGTTCGCCGTGACCATCTCGGTCTCGGTGGCCATCTCCTCGATCAATGCCCTGACCCTGAGCCCGGCGCTGTGCTCGGTGCTGCTCAGGCCCGGCCAGCAGCCGATCCGGTGGCTCAATTGGTTCAACGCCTTCTTCGATCGCCTCACCAAGGGGTACACGGCGGCGGTGCAGGCCACGGTGCGACGGGCCGTCTTGATGATGGCGGTCTATGCCGGCCTGATCACCGCAACGGTCTGGTTGTTCGCCAACCTGCCCTCCGGTTTCCTGCCGGAAGAAGACCAGGGCTACTTCTTCATCGAGGTCCAGCTACCGGACGCGGCCTCGATCACCCGCACGGAGAGGGTGCTCGACCGGGTCGAGCAGGAGCTGCTCGAGATCGCGGGGGTCACCAATGTCATCTCCGTCTCCGGCTACTCGCTGCTGAACAGTGCCTTCGGCTCGAACAGCGCCCTGGTCATCCCGATCTTGGCGCCCTGGGCGGAGCGGGAGGCCCCGGAGCTGCGGCTGCGGGCCATCGTCGCCCAGGCGGAGCAGATCGCCGCTCGGACCTCAGAGGCCAATGTCATCCCCTTCGTGCCCCCGGCGATCCCGGGCCTGGGCAGCTCCGGCGGCTTCTCCTTCGTTCTGCAGGACTACACCGGCGGGGACATCAACGAGTTCGCCTCGGTGATGCGCGCCTTGATCGTCGCGGCCAACCAGGAGCCGGCCATCGGCAGCGCCTACAGCACCTTCCGCGCCGATGTGCCGATGCTGTACCTCGACGTCAACCGGGATAAGGTCCAGACGCTGCAGGTGCCGATGTCTGAGCTCTTCGCCACTCTGCAATCGCAGCTCGGCTCGGTCTATATCAACGATTTCAACAAGTTCGGTCGGACCTGGCGCGTCATGGCGCAAGCCGAAGGGGATTTTCGCAGCCGCCCGAGCGACATCCTGCGGCTTTTCGTGCGCAACAAGGACGGGGAGATGGTGCCGATCGCGACCTTGGCGGAGGTCGAGACGCGGACCGGGCCGCAGATCGTCCCGCGATACAACCTGTTCCGCTCCGCCGACGTCTCAGGCGGGCCGGCGCCGGGCTTCAGCTCGGGCCAAGCGATCGCGGCGATGGAGAAGGCAGCCGATGAGAGCCTGCCGTCCGGCTTCGGCTACGAGTGGACCAGCATGTCCTACCAGGAGATCGAGGCGGCTGGGCAGGCGCCGATCATCTTCGCCCTTGCCCTTTTATTCGTGTACCTGTTCCTCGTTGCCCAGTACGAAAGCTGGTCTATCCCCATGGCGGTGCTGCTGGCCGTCCCCGTGGCGGTGTTCGGCGCCCTGGCGACGGTCGGCGCCGCGGGGCTCGCCGTCAACCTCTACACACAGATCGGCTTGGTCATGCTGATCGGCCTGGCGGCGAAAAACGCCATCCTCATCGTCGAGTTCGCCAAGGAGCAGCGCGAGACCGAGGGCCTGAGCATCTATGACGCCGCCGTCAAAGCGGCCCGGCTCAGGTTCCGCGCGGTGATGATGACCGCGCTCTCCTTCCTGCTCGGCATCTTCCCGTTGGTCATCGCCACTGGCGCCGGCGCGGGCTCCCGCGTCGCGCTCGGCACCGCCGTCTTCGGCGGCATGCTGGCCGCCACAGTCGTCGGCACCTTGGTGATCCCCGTCATGTATTACGTGGTTCAGGGCATCCGGGAGAAGGCAAAAGGCCGCCCGAAAGTCATTCAAGGGGGCAATGATCCGGCGGGCTGATGCCCTGTCCGGTTCTGGGTTTCAGCGTTACCAAGGAGTGCGTTGAATAGGCCAAATGCCGTTTCACGGGACGCCACGCATGCGCAGATTTGTCCTCCCGATCTTCGCCCTGATCCTGCTCCTGCCCTTGGGCTTCTTTGCCGTTCAGATAGGCTGGATGCAGCTCAACCCGGCCATGCCAGGCGCCGCCGCTTCAGCGGCGCTCGAGTCGGGCGATGGCGTCGAAGTCTCCTATGATCACCCGTGGCTGGTTTTCGCGCCTCGCGGCGAGTTACTCACGACCGGCGTGATCCTCTACCCGGGCGCCAACTGCGACGTGCGGGGATACGCCCCGCTGCTTCGGGCATTGGCTGAGGCTGGCTATCTGAGTGTCGGCATCCAGATGCCGCTGCGCTTGGCTCTGTTTCGCCCCGATGCTGCCGCGGAGGTGCCCTCGGCCTTTCCGCAGATCAGACGCTGGATTGCCCTGGGCCACTCGATGGGCGGCGGCACCATCAGCGCCTATGCCCAGGATTACCCAGAGCGCCTCGCTGGGGCGATCCTGCTGGACGCCTACCCGCTGGAGGGCGGCAGCCTTGCAAACAGCCCCTTGCCCGTCTGGCATATCCATCGGGCTCGGCTCGATGGCTCACCGCCAGACAAGCACGTTGCACACAGGGACAGGTTTCCGGCTGATGCGATCTGGGTGCCCATTCGCGGCGGCAGCCACATGCAATTCGGTAGCTTTGCCGGTGGTACCTACAAAGAGGATTGGGAAGCGCAGATCGGTGAGGCCGAGCAGCTTCGCGAGGTCGAGGCCGCCGTGCTGCGCGCCGCATTCGCTATTGCGCCGCCGGGCGATCATTGATCACCCGCTGATCTTGCCGAGAGGCCTTCTCCAATGATGGATTCTCAGGTTGTCAGGCCTTTTTGCTGTTGGAGTAGGAGGTAAGCAGCGATGCCAGTCTGCAATACACCGATGGTGAAATAGAGAACCGACAACCACACCACTTTCTGCAGCAGCAGCGTCTCTGCAAGGATCCATATGATCAATCCGAGCCCGAAGAGCGCAGATAGGTAGGATGATAGCCAGTGCTTGCGTAAGCTGAAGATGCCGGCCACCGTTTGCCCAATGCCATTCACCGTGAACAACAGGAGTCCCGGGATCAGCAAGGAATCAAATGGAATTCGGTCGACGATGCCTTCGACGCCCATCAGGGAGCCACTCGGGCTGAGGATCATGGCCAGGCCGCCTGGATAGGCGCCCACGGCGACGAGCAGGTGCGTGACGCCTAGGGTCGTTAACCAGCGAGAGCGCGTCATCGTCAAGTCCATTGCCGCTGCCATGGCGGGTCGTTTAAGCCGCAGCAATATGCAGCATCTTGATGGAAACCTCAACGATTTCCGGTTCCTATTGAGAGTTGCAAAAGTAATCGGAGGCGGCTCGCTGCGACACGCCGCAAGGACGTCCGTGTCAGCTCGACGGCGGGATCCCTCCCGCCGACGGTCG
>JGI12109J20283_11095672_pt1 | contig 11867 bp, 9 predicted proteins | sample ElkSlonscriptome_12_FD_20283 | JGI IMG/M metagenome (IMG submission 20283) | reverse complement strand
GCCTTCGGTCACGATTGACTGGGCAAGCACGGTGGCGGTGGTGGTGCCATCGCCGGCCGCATCGTTCGCCTTGGAGGCGACTTCGCGCAGCATCTGGGCGCCCATGTTTTCGAACTTGTCCTTAAGCTCGATTTCCTTGGCGACGGTGACGCCGTCCTTGGTGATGCGCGGTGCGCCGAAGCTCTTGTCGATCACGACATTGCGGCCCTTGGGGCCGAGTGTCACCTTGACAGCATTGGCGAGCGTATCAACGCCCTTGAGGATGCGCTCACGCGCGTCGCGCGAGAATTTGACGTCCTTGGCAGACATAAGGTGTTCTCCTGAATTGGATTAAATTTTGCGAAAAAGCGATGGGTCAGCCGATCAGCCGATCACGCCCATGATGTCGCTTTCCTTCATGATCAGCAGGTCTTCGCCGTCGATCTTGACTTCGGTGCCGCCCCATTTGCCAAAGAGGACGCGATCACCCACTTTGACGTCGAGAGCGATACGATCGCCGTCATCATCGCGGGTGCCTTCGCCAACGGCGATGATTTCGCCTTCGCTCGGCTTTTCCTGCGCTGAATCGGGGATGATGATGCCGCCAGCGGTTTTCGTGTCGGCTTCGATGCGACGGACCAGAACGCGGTCGTGCAGGGGACGAAATGCCATTTTTTATGACCTCTCTCTGTTGAGATGAATATGCAAGTTTTGGCACTCTCGATAAAGAGTGCCAACGAAGCGCAAATGGTTGCGCGCCCTTCATGAGTCAAGCGGTTAAATGAAAGAAAATTGAACCCGCCATCAATATGCGTGGGCAGGTGTCAGCGCCGCCTCAGCGTTAGCCCCAGCCGCTCGCGCCGCCACCACCGCCATGTCAGCAACACGGCGGCAAAGCTCAGACCGGTTGCCAGCCCGATCCAAACGCCTGTGCCTTCCAGCGGCGTGAAAAAGCCAAGGCCGATGGCAAGGCCGAAGCCGGGCACCCAATAGCTGAAAATGGCGATCCACATCGGCACGCGCGTATCCTGAAGCCCGCGCAAGGCGCCCGCTGCAACCGCCTGCATCCCGTCGACCAGCTGGAAGGCTGCAGCAAGGCCAAGATATTGCAAGGCAAAGCCCACCAATGCTGTGTTGCGGGCCGCATAGGGATCGATGTAGATCGACAGCAGCGGATAGGGGAACAGCACCATGGCGCTGGCGGTGATTGCCATAAAGCCTGTGCCCAGCATCAGCGAAATCCAGCCCGCCTGTCCCATGCCTGCGGCATCGCGCGCGCCATAGAAATATCCCACCCTGATGGTTGCCGCCTGGCCCACGCCAAAGGGCACCTGAAAGGCAAGCGCGGCCAATTGCAGCGCAACGGTGTGCCCGGCCAACTCTGCTGCGCCAAAGCGCCCCATCAGGAATGCCGCTGCGCCAAAAATGCCCGCTTCTGCGGTGACGGTGAGCGCGATAGGCGTGCCGATAACGATGATCTGCCACAGCCGCGCCCAGTCAGGTCGCCAGAAGCGGTAGAAGATATGAAAGCGCGCCATCGCCGGATCGAGCACGATCACCGCGACATATATGCAAAGCGTGAACAGCGAAGTGATGATGGTGGCCACCGCTGCCCCTGTCAGGCCCAGTTCCGGCGCGCCCAGATTGCCGAAGATGAACGCGTAATTCGCGCCCGCATTCACGAAAATGCCCAGCCCTGTAATCGCGGTTGCGAATACAGGTCGGCCCAGCGCCGAGACATAACTGCGCAACACTGCCGCCAGCAGCATCGGGATCAACGAGAATATGATCACCACATTGTATTGGCTGGCCAGCGCGATGATCCGCGGTTGCTGGCCCGTTGCGCGCATCAGCGGTTCAAGCAGCAGGCAGATCCCCATGCCAGCCGCGCCGCTGATCACAGCCAGCCACAGCGCCATGCGCGTTGCGCGCCGGACGGGGCGGAACGAGGGTGAACGCGCTCCGATTGCCTCGGCAATCAGCGGGGCAACAGCGCCGGTCAGCGCTGTCATCGCCCACAGAACGAGGCCAAACAGCGAGACGGCAAGCGCGGATGCGGCGAGCTCTTCCTCGCCCAGCCGTGCGATAAAGATCACGTCGACCGCGTAGGTGAGCATTTGCAGCAAGTTGGCAGCCGCCAGCGGCGCAGCCATCAGCATGGTGGCGCGCAATTCGCCGAACCATGTCGGCGTTGTCAGCCCGCTGGGGGGTATGGGCGTGGCGGTATCCATGCAGCCGGATCGGATAGGCGTGGTGGCTGAGTCGGGGAAGGGTTAGCTTTGTGGGAAAACTTTTCGGCGATGGTCTGCTGTAAGCGAGCCACAATAATTGGGTCGCACGGTACAGGCGCAAGTGTCGGGGGTGGAAGTGAACGCAGGGAAGCTGGTGACTTCGGCGCCACCGGGGCCTCATTCCGCTGTTAGTTCAGCCTCGGGTGCAATCTGATCGAGCAGCCGGCCAGTACGATCAACGACACCCTTGTTCACGGTCATCACGACGAAGTGGTAGGACGCAATCGCGCGAAGCGGACCTTCCACCACAGGATCGGCGCCAATCCGGCGGGCTGTTTCGTAAGCCAATCGCGCAGTGACATCAGCCGCGGCCAATTCCTGCGGGGTGCCTTCGAAGAGAATAGCGGAGTCGTCCCGAGTGCTCAGGAAAACTTCAAGATCGCTATGCCGCGCCATCGCGTCATTTTAGTTTTCGTATGCCCCCCAACCCCCGATCTCGTAAATCTCGTTCAATCTACCGAGGGCGCGGTAGTGGTCGCGGATCAAGGCAACGTCTTCTGGCCGGTTAATCAGCGCTATCCCGCCGGAACTCTCCAATCCTTCGTAAACGACGTGGGCGAATGGAGAGAAGGATGGAAATTGGCTTTTATATACGGCCTGCATGAACTCTTGCGGGTTGGCGCGCGCATATTCGGGATTTTCAGCGCCAAGGCGGACGGTGCGCACATTCTTCAGAATCGATTTCGCTGCCCGCATTGAAGCGCGTGCGCCGTCTTGATGATTGCGGATTTCCTGCACGATCAGCGCAAGGTTGGTTTCGCCTTGTTTGCGCTCCGCTTGCAGCTGATTCCACGCTGTAATCTGGAAACCAATTACGACGCCTGAGACGACAATCAGAAATTCGAGCGCCACCGCGACCCAATTTTGTTCGCGGATTGCTTGCGAGATCCGTTGCACAATGAGGCCAGATCGCTTGGGATGGTCAGCATTTTCTATGGCGTGTCGCCTTGTGTCGTCGAGGATTGCATCGTCGGGAAGCGCTGCCAATGAGCATCGCCTCATAAATAGTCGAGCGCAAGGGCTGGCGTAAGCGCATAATCACTCATCGAGTAATGCCTCTGTCCATTTGCGAAACCAGGCCATGAGCGGTTGAGCCCAGTGATTGCTTAGGGGTGGCAGATCCGAAAAAACGGCCGTTTGCCACCATTTCTTTTGGCAAAAAAAGGGCGGCACCATCGCTGGCGCCGCCCTTCATTGTCTGAGCAAAGCTCGAACGAGGCTTACTTGAGCTCGACGGTACCGCCGGCAGCTTCGATCTTGCCCTTGATCTCTTCGGCTTCCGCCTTGTTGACGCCTTCCTTGACGGGCTTGGGCGCGCCTTCGACGAGACCCTTGGCTTCGGTGAGGCCGAGGCCGGTGATGGCGCGGACTTCCTTGATGACCTGGATCTTCTTGCCGCCATCGCCGGTGAGGATGACGTCGAATTCGTCCTTTTCCTCAGCCGGAGCAGCAGCATCGCCGCCACCGGCGGGGCCAGCAACAGCAACAGCAGCAGCAGCGCTCACGCCCCACTCTTCTTCCAGCGCGGTGGCAAGTTCAGCCGCCTCAAGGACGGTCAGCTTCGAAAGTTCTTCAACAAGCTTGGCAATATCAGCCATGATGGTTCACTCCAATTTAAGTGGCGGGGCGGTTTCAAAAGTGCCCCAGATGTTTCGTATCTCTTTGCGAGAAAGCGTCTCTTTGGCCTCCACAGGTGAGGCCGATGCTCCTTGGCCTCCTCAAATGGAGGAGGCTGCCGCTATTATGCGTCCTCTTTGGCCGCATAGGCTCCGAACACGCGGGCAAGCTTGTTCGCGGGGGCGTTCATCAACTGGGCGACCTTTGTCGCCGGTGCGTTGACCAACCCAACGAGCTTACCGCGCAGTTCATCGAGGCTCGGCATCGAGGCAAGTGCCTTGACCCCGGCTTCATCCAGAACCTGCGTGCCCATCGATCCACCGACGATTTCCAGCTTGTCGTTCGACTTGGCGAAATCGACAGCGGCCTTGGCAGCCGCAACGGGGTCTTCAGACCACGCCAGCGCGGTCGGGCCGGTGAGAAACTCATCGATCCCGACATAATCGGTGTCTTTCAGGGCGAGCTTGGCGAGACGGTTTTTCGCAACCTTATAGGAAGCGCCAGCTTCACGCATCTTCTCGCGCAGTTCGGTGGACTGGGCCACCGTCATGCCAAGGTTGCGGGTGACAACCACCACGCCAACCTCTTGGAAGACATCGTTGAGCTGGGCAACCGCATCGGCTTTTTGCGAACGATCCATGCCATACTCCTTCATTATGGCCGCTCGGGACATGGCGCCCCGCACGACCGGCTCACGTTAAAACCCTGCCGCTTGCCGACAGGGTAAAGTCCAACGATGGGGAAGGAGCAGCCTAAGGCTGAAAAGCCAGGTGATTACCACTGGCAAGGAACACCCGGAAGAGTGAACCGAAAATCTCGTTTCCCCGCCTAGGCTGCAAATTAAGAACGGACCTAGTTCCGCTCAGCAACTGTCTCGGACGGATGATCGCCGTAGAAGCAATCGCGGCGGGCTCTTAAAGGACGCGCCTCGAGAGTCAAGCCAAACTGCAGGGTCAGGATGGTCGGGCGGCGTCCTCGAAAGTCAGCAGATCGCCCGGCTGGCATTCCAGTTCGCGGCAGATTGCAGCCAGCGTGGAGAAACGGATCGCCTTGGCCTTGCCGGTTTTCAGGATTGAGAGGTTGGCCAGCGTCAGCCCGACGCGTTCTGCCAGTTCAGTCAGCGTCATGCGGCGTTCGTGCAGCAGATCATCGAGCTTGACCATGATTGCCGCGCCTTCGTCAGCGGCGTGCGGTTTGGGGGGCATCACACGGTCCCTTCAAGATCTTCGCGCATTGCTGCGCCGTGCTTGAACACGCGGGCCAAGATGAACAGGACGATCACCATCAAAATGCCTTCGATGTCGAGACCGACATCGATGGTGATCTCGGCATTGCCCGCCTCATCCACCCATTTGGCGATGATGAGCCCGATGCCCATCGCAGGAATAATCAATAGCTGGATGCCGAGCAGCAACCACGCCATCAGGTTCAGCCGGTCCGCGTTTTCGGGAGCGAAAGGATCGCCTTCGCCGACGCTGGCAATGATCGCACGTAGTTTTCCGAAGAAGGCGAACGCTGCAGCGATTATCGCGAATGCGATAGCCATCAGGCCTAGTATAACAGCGATGAAGGTGACACCTGATACCTCGCTGGCTTTCTGAGCGAATTCGACGCTCACCTTTTCGCTGAAAATCAGCATCAGCGGCGCCGCGATGGCGATAGCCAGCGCGCCAAGCGCGAGGCCGATTTGTGCGATGTAGGTCAACACCTTCCCTGCCAGAAGCAGGATATCATTGGGTTTGTCTTGCATTGTCATCTGAGGTCTCTTGGCCAAGCGTTAGGCGAGTTCGGTCACTGCAGGGACGAAGTTCGTAATCTGTGCCTTGGCAGGCGGAACCGCTAAGATCGCACCGATCGAGGTGATCGCCAGGATGACTGCGGCAAGGGCGGCCAGTGATTGGGAAACGATGCGGGACATATTGATCTCCTATAAGAAGTATATTGATATTCGATAATTCTGGACTAAGCGGGATTCGATTTATTGTCAATCGATAATATTGAAAAACGATATGGCACGCGATTATCGCCATCAATGTCCGGCGGCGCATGTCTGTCAGTCACAAGCCCTCGGTTGACTGTCGCCCGTTGACTTGGGCGGGGCATATTCCTATTTGCCTCGCACACGCCAGCTTCGAGCCGGACTGATTCTTGCGCGTGGGATCGGTTCAAGAATGGAAGCGGCGCACTGCCATTACCGCGACGGTTTATGAAAAGCTGCTGCCATGCGGGCCGAAAGGCCGGCCTTGGGCATGCGGCTTGACTGTGCGTCTGATATGGTGGGTTTCTCGCGCGTCGATTTGACGTTTTATATTCGGTGCGCGACCAATTCCGGCGCGCATCCAGCAGAAAAAAGAGGCACTTACCTCCATGGCAACCAAGGCTCCTAGCTCCAAGAAGCCGGTCCGCTCGCGCAGCGCGCAGGGCACCGCGAAACGCCGCATCCGCAAAATCTTTGGCGACATTCACGAAGTCGTTCAGATGCCCAACCTCATCGAAGTGCAGCGCGAAAGCTATGAGCAATTCCTGCGCTCTGACCCGTCAACGGGCTATGTTTCGGGCCTTGAAAAAACGCTGCGCAGCGTCTTTCCGATCCGCGATTTCGCCGGCACTGCCGAGCTTGATTTCGTGCATTACGAACTGGAAGAGCCCAAATACGACACCACCGAATGTCGCCAGCGCGGCATCACCTATGCAGCCCCGATGAAGGTGACTTTGCGCCTCATCGTGTTCGAGGTGGATCAGGAAACCGAAACCCGCTCGGTTCTCGATATCAAAGAGCAGGACGTATACATGGGCGACATGCCGCTCATGACCGAGAACGGCACCTTCATCATCAACGGCACCGAGCGTGTGATCGTATCGCAGATGCACCGTTCGCCCGGCGTGCTGTTCGATCACGATCGCGGCAAGACGCACTCTTCGGGCAAGCTGCTGTTTGCTGCCCGCGTGATCCCCTATCGCGGCAGCTGGCTCGATTTCGAGTTTGACGCGAAAGACATCGTCAACGTCCGGATTGACCGCAAGCGCAAGCTGCCCGTCACAGCCCTGCTTTATGCGCTGGGCCTGGATGCGGAAGGCATTCTTGAACACTTCTACGACATGGTCACCTGGGAGCGCGCCAAGGACGGGTGGAAAATCCCGTTCGTCGCTGAAAACTGGCGCGGCCAGAAGCCGGCTTTCCCGCTGGTGGATGCCAAGACCGGTGAGGAAATTTTCGCAGCTGGCCAGAAGATCAGCCCGCGCGCAGCCAGCAAGGCGGCGAAAGACGGGCTGACCGAATTGCTGCTGCCGACCGAGGAGGTGGTCAGCCGCTATGCCGCGCACGATCTGATCGACGAGAGCACAGGCCGCATCTATATCGAAGCGGGTGACGAGATCACGCTTGAGCATGTCGAGGTGTTTGACAATGCGGGCATCGACACGATCCAGCTGCTCGATATTGACGAGATCAACACCGGCCCCTGGATGCGCAACACGCTGAAGGTCGACAAGGCGGAAAACCGCGATGAGGGCCTTGAGGCCATCTACAAGGTGATGCGTCCGGGCGAGCCGCCGACCAAGGAAACCGCCGAAGCGTTGTTCGAAGGCCTGTTCTTCGACAGCGAGCGCTACGATCTTTCCGCGGTTGGCCGTGTGAAGCTGAACATGCGTCTTGAGCTTGACGCCGAAGACACAGTGACGACGCTGCGCAAGGAAGACATCCTTGCCGTGGTCAAGGAACTGGTCGGCCTCAAGGACGGCAAGGGCGAGGTTGACGATATCGACAATCTCGGCAACCGCCGCGTGCGTTCGGTCGGCGAATTGCTGGAAAACCAGTACCGCGTGGGCCTGCTTCGCATGGAGCGCGCGGTGAAGGAGCGGATGAGCTCGGTCGATGTCAGCACGGTGATGCCGAACGATCTCATCAATGCAAAGCCGGCCGTTGCCGCTGTGCGTGAATTCTTTGGCTCCTCGCAGCTTTCGCAGTTCATGGACCAGACCAACCCGCTTTCCGAAGTCACCCACAAGCGCCGCGTATCGGCGCTTGGGCCGGGCGGCCTAACGCGTGAGCGTGCGGGCTTCGAAGTGCGCGACGTTCACCCGACGCACTATGGCCGTATCTGTCCGATTGAAACGCCCGAAGGCCCCAATATCGGCCTGATCAACTCACTGGCGAGCTTTAGCCGGGTCAACAAGTATGGCTTTATCGAGACGCCGTATCGTCAGGTGGTCGATAACAAGGTTTCGGGCGATGTGATCTACCTCTCCGCGATGGAAGAGCAGAAGCACACCGTGGCGCAGGCCTCTGCCGATCTGACGGAAGACGGCACCTTCGTCGAAGAGCTGGTCTCGGCCCGCCATGCAGGCGATAACCTGATGGCGCCCAACGATCAGATTACGCTGATGGACGTTAGCCCCAAGCAGCTGGTCTCGGTTGCCGCATCGCTCATCCCGTTCCTTGAAAACGATGACGCGAACCGCGCTTTGATGGGCTCGAACATGCAGCGTCAGGCTGTGCCGCTGGTCAAGGCCGAAGCGCCTTGGGTGGGCACCGGCATGGAAGAGACCGTGGCGCGCGATTCAGGCGCGGCGATTGCCGCCAAGCGCGGCGGGATCGTTGACCAGGTGGACGCAACCCGCATCGTGATCCGCGCCGTAGGCGATGTCGAGGCCGGCCAGTCGGGCGTTGACATCTACACGTTGCAGAAATTCCAGCGCTCCAACCAGAACACCTGCATCAACCAGCGCCCGCTGGTGAAGGTGGGTGAGACGGTGGAGCCGGGCGATATCATCGCCGATGGTCCGTCAACCGATCTGGGCGAACTGGCGCTGGGCAAGAACAGCCTCGTCGCCTTCATGCCGTGGAACGGATACAATTATGAGGACTCGATCCTCATTTCAGAGCGTATCGTGAAGGACGACGTCTTCACCTCGATCCATATCGAGGAATTCGAAGTCATGGCGCGCGATACCAAGCTGGGCCCCGAAGACATCACCCGCGACATTCCCAATGTGGGCGAGGAGGCTTTGCGCAACCTCGATGAGGCGGGCATCGTCTATATCGGCGCCGAAGTGCACCCCGGTGACATTCTTGTCGGCAAGATCACGCCCAAGGGCGAATCCCCGATGACGCCGGAAGAAAAGCTGCTGCGCGCAATCTTCGGCGAAAAGGCGAGCGATGTGCGCGACACCTCGCTGCGGCTGCCGCCGGGCGTTGCCGGAACGGTTGTCGAAGTGCGCGTGTTCAACCGCCACGGGATCGAGATCGATGACCGTACCCGCGCGATCCAGAACGAGGAGATCGAGCGTCTGCGCAAGGATGCCGCCGATGAACGCGCCATTCTCAACCGGGCGACCTATAACCGTCTGAAGGACATGTTGCTGGGCCAGACCGCCTCTGCAGCGCCCAAGGGCGTTAAGAAAGGCATCGAGATCACCGAACAAGTGCTCGCCGATATCGAGCGGCATGAATGGTTCAAGTTTGCCGTTGCCGAGGATGGCCGCCAGGCGCAGATCGAGGCGATCAAGTCGCAATATGACGAAGCGGCCAAGCTGATCAGCGACAAGTTCGAGGATCGCAAGGAGAAGCTCGAGCGCGGCGATGAACTGGCGCCGGGCGTGCTCAAGATGGTCAAGGTCTTTGTCGCGGTGAAGCGCAAGCTGCAGCCGGGTGACAAGATGGCCGGTCGCCATGGGAACAAAGGTGTGATTTCGCGCATCCTGCCCGTGGAAGACATGCCGTTCCTCGAAGACGGGACGCCGGTTGATCTGGTGCTCAACCCGCTGGGTGTGCCCAGCCGCATGAATGTGGGCCAGATCTTTGAAACGCACCTCGGCTTTGCCGCACGCGGTGTGGGCATGCAGATCAAGGATGCGCTGGAGGAATGGCACCGCGCCAATCCCGATGCCGCCGAAGACTACGCCAATGTCAAGCCGCCCGAAGCTGTCGTGGAGCGTCTGAAAGACGTTTATGGCGAGCAGTATTTCAAGGATCTGGACAGCCGCAATGCCGAACAGATCGTCGAGCTTGCCAGCAATGTCACCGCCGGTGTGCCGATGGGCACGCCCGTGTTTGACGGCGCGCGCGAAGCGGACGTGACGGATATGCTGCTGAAAGCCGGCGTGCATTCGTCCGGCCAGTCGATCCTGTATGATGGCCGCTCGGGCGAGGCGTTTGACCGCCGCGTTACCGTTGGCATCATCTACATGCTCAAGCTGCATCACCTTGTGGACGACAAGATCCACGCCCGTTCGATCGGCCCCTACTCGCTCGTCACCCAGCAGCCGCTGGGCGGTAAGGCGCAGTTCGGCGGCCAGCGCTTCGGCGAGATGGAGGTCTGGGCTCTGCAGGCGTATGGCGCTGCCTACACCTTGCAGGAAATGCTCACCGTCAAGTCGGACGATGTCGTTGGCCGGACCAAGGTCTATGAAGCGATCGTCAAAGGCGACGACACCTTCGAAGCGGGCATTCCGGAGAGCTTCAACGTTCTCGTGAAGGAAATGCGCTCGCTGGGCATGAATGTCGAGTTGAAGTCGCTTTCGGACGGCGAGGATGATGACGGCGATATGCTGGAGGCGGCAGAATAGCGAATGCTCGGAAAATGGGCTGATAAATTCGAATGGAAAGGCTCCTTGCTCGTAGGCTCTGTTTTCGCATTCATCGGAGTTTTAAGATTCGATAGCGGATTAAGTCTTCTGAGCGAGGACAACCTTCTTGCGGCTGGATTTTTCACCGCCGGCCTAATCAATTTGGCTCTTGCGTGGCGCAATCGACCATGCCTGCAGCAGTCTGAAGCGAATTTACCCCAGATAGGGAAGTAGACAGATGAACGAACTGACCAAATTCACCAATCAGCTGGCCAAGCCGGAAACCTTTGACCAGATCCAGATCGGTATCGCCTCGCCAGAGCGCATCCGGTCGTGGTCCTACGGCGAGATCAAGAAGCCGGAGACGATCAACTACCGCACCTTCAAGCCCGAGCGTGACGGCCTGTTCTGCGCGCGCATCTTTGGTCCTGTAAAGGACTATGAATGCCTGTGCGGCAAGTACAAGCGCATGAAATACAAGGGCGTTGTGTGCGAGAAGTGCGGCGTTGAAGTCACCGTAACCAAGGTGCGCCGTGAGCGAATGGGCCATATCGAACTGGCCGCTCCCGTCGCGCATATCTGGTATCTGAAATCGCTGCCTTCGCGCATCGGCCTGCTGCTCGACATCCAGCTCAAGCAGCTTGAGCGCATCCTCTATTTCGAGAGCTATGTGGTGATCGAGCCGGGTCTGACCCCGCTTGAAAAATTCCAGCTGCTCACCGAAGACGAACTGCTCGAGGCGCAGGACGAATATGGCGAAGACGCCTTCTCCGCCGATATTGGCGCCGAAGCGGTCAAGGTCATGCTGATGGATCTCGATCTCGAACAGGAGCGCGCCGATCTTCTCGAAGAGCTGGAAACCACCAAGTCCACGCTCAAGCCCAAGAAGATCATCAAGCGCCTGAAGGTTGTCGAAAGCTTCATCGAGAGCGGCAACCGCCCTGAATGGATGATCCTTGAAGTGATCCCCGTGATCCCGCCTGAGCTGCGCCCGCTGGTGCCGCTTGATGGTGGCCGGTTTGCAACCTCGGACCTCAACGATCTGTATCGCCGGGTGATCAACCGTAACAATCGCTTGAAGCGCCTGATAGAACTGCGCGCGCCCGATATCATCGTGCGCAACGAAAAGCGCATGTTGCAGGAAGCGGTTGATGCGCTGTTTGACAATGGCCGCCGTGGCCGTGTCATTACAGGGGCCAACAAGCGTCCGCTGAAGTCGCTTTCCGATATGCTCAAGGGCAAGCAGGGCCGCTTCCGCCAGAACCTTCTGGGCAAGCGCGTCGACTATTCGGGTCGTTCGGTCATCGTGACCGGGCCTGAGCTCAAGCTGCACCAGTGCGGGCTGCCGAAGAAGATGGCGCTCGAACTGTTCAAGCCGTTCATCTATGCCCGCCTCGATGCCAAGGGGCTTTC
>JGI12109J20283_10085501_pt1 | contig 11874 bp, 9 predicted proteins | sample ElkSlonscriptome_12_FD_20283 | JGI IMG/M metagenome (IMG submission 20283) | reverse complement strand
TCGCCCATGGTCGTCGCGATCTCATGGAAGAAGGGCAGCGACAGGGTCGGGATGCCGCCACGGCGATCGAAGGTGAGGCGATAGAGGCGATGGAAGACGGCCCACTCCGCCTCGCTGGCCTCGTGACCGAGGCGCAGGCCGAAATGGATGCCGGCTTCATTGACGCGGCGGCGCTCGCGCTTGATTTTCTTGCGCTTCTCAGCCGAGAAGGTGGCGAGGAGCTCAGCGAAGCTTTGGTGCCCGCGGTTGTGCCAGTGGAACTGGCAGCCGAGCCTTGGCATCTGTTCGTGCGCCGCGAGGAGTTCGGTCTCCGCGGGCGTCGTGAACAGCCAATGGAGTGAGGAGAGCTCTAGGCGTTCGCTGAACGACTGTGCCCCCTCGATCAGCGCGAGCTGGCGCGTGCGCCGCTCCGCGCCGGGTAGGCTCAGCAGGCGCGGGCCGGTGGCCGGTGTGTAGGGGCTGGCAATGACCAGCTTCGGGTAGTAGCGCAGCCCGGCCCGGCGGTAGGCGTCTGCCCACGACCAATCGAAGACGAGCTCACCGTAAGAGTTGTATTTCAGATAGGCTGGCGCAGCGGCAACCAGTCTGGCGGTGTCGTCGCGCACGGCCAGGTGCCGCGGGACCCAGCCGAGCGCCTCGCCGACGCAGTCGTGGCGCTCCATTGCGGCGAGGAACTCGTGGCGCAGGAAGGGCGTGTCGGCGTCGACGAGGCGGTTCCAGTCGGCGCGCGGGATGGCGTCGAGCTGCTCGTGGGTGGTGAAGGACAACATTGGCGGCTGGGCTGCACAGCGAAACCATCATCGACAGGTGAGGGCGGCTTGGCGACGGCCAAGCCCTAGGCCGTGCCGCCGACACCGCCGTGCTCGGGCCCTAGGGACACCGCCGATCTGCGAGCGGTCTCGGCATCTGCGCGCCCTTGCGCTAACGGCCGGTCATCGCGAGCGTGTCGAGGTACTTCTCGGCGTCCAGCGCGGCCATGCAGCCGGCGCCGGCCGAGGTGATCGCCTGCCGGTAGACGTGGTCCATGACGTCGCCGGCGGCGAAGACGCCGGGCACCGAGGTGGCCGTTGCGTTGCCGTCGCTGCCGCCCTGGACGAGGATGTAGCCGCCGCTCATCTCGAGTTGTCCGGTGAAAATCTCCGTGTTGGGCTGGTGGCCGATGGCGATGAAGACGCCGTGTACATCGATGTCCGACGTGGTGTCGTCTTTGACGTTCTGGATGCGGATGCCGGTCACGCCGCTGGTGTCGCCGAGGACCTCCTGCAGCACGCTGTTCCAGGCTAGCCTCACCTTCCCCTTGTCGACCCGTTCGAAGAGCTGCTGCTGCAGAATCTTCTCGGCGCGCAGGGCGTCGCGCCGGTGTACGAGGGTCACTTCGGAGGCGATATTGCTGAGATAAAGCGCCTCCTCGACGGCCGTGTTGCCGCCGCCGATGACGGCGACCTTCTGATTGCGGTAGAAGAAGCCGTCGCAAGTGGCGCAGGCCGAGACCCCGCGGCCGCGGAACGCCTGCTCCGACGGGAGGCCCAGATAGCGGGCGCTGGCACCGGTTGCGATGATCAAAGCATCGCAGGTGTAGGTACCGGAATCGCCGGTGAGGCGCAGCGGGCTTTCGCCGAGCGCGGCCTCGTGGATGTGGTCGAGGACGATCTCGGTGCCAAAGCGCTCGGCGTGCCGGCGCATCCGCTCCATGAGCTCCGGACCCTGGACCCCCTCGGCATCGCCGATCCAGTTGTCGACATCGGTGGTCGTCGTCAGCTGGCCGCCCTGCTCGAGACCGGTCACCAGCACCGGCTCGAGGTTGGCGCGGGCGGCGTAGAGCGCCGCCGTGTAGCCGGCCGGCCCGGAGCCGAGGATGAGCAGGCGGCAGTGTTTCGCGTTGGACATCGGGGCGATTCCTTAAGAGGCGCTTGAGGGGGCGACGGGCTTCGCCCGGTCGCCACGGCAGGGCGGGGCGAGGCCGCAGGGGCGCACGAGCCGGCCGCTATCGTCGTCTCGCGCACCGCTTAAAATGTTAATGGGTCGACGGTATCGGGGTAAAGGGCGTTTCCTGGGGTTGGAAAATACCCGAAAAAGTTTTGGCAAGGCTATAATCCGACAAATTTATCGGAGGTTGGGTTTCGTGGGTCAGGCAAGGCGTCAGGGGCATCTCTCTCTCAGTGACTATCTCGAACGGGTACTCCGCGAGGGGGCCATGTGGTCCCTGATCTGCGTGGCTTTGTATCTGGTCCTGTCGCTGGCGAGCTATTCGGCGCAGGATCCGGGCTGGTCGTATGTCGGGCCGACCGATGGGATCGCCAACATCGGTGGCCGCTTCGGGGCCTGGTTTGCCGATGTGTCCTTGTTTCTGTTCGGCCTCTTCGCCTACCTGATCCCCATGATGGTGGCTTGGAGCGGCTATCTGCTGTTCCACCGCCGCGAGATCGAAGTCAGCAGCCACGCGTTCCTGCTTGCCTTGCGCTGGGTCGGTTTCCTGGTGACGCTGGCGGCGGGCTGCGCCCTGGCCAGCACTCACTTGTCGGGCTTTGGCCTGACCTTGCCGAATGGCCCCGGCGGCGGCCTGGGCGGGCTGATCAGCAGTACGCTGACCGACTCGTTCAAGCCCGCCGGGGCCACGATCTTCACTGTCGCGCTGTTTCTAGTCGGTTTCGGGCTGTTTACGGGCATCTCCTGGCTCGACGTCATCGACGGCGTCGGCGAGTTGGTGCTCCTGGCCGCGCGCTGGCTGAGGGAGCGAACCACGCGGCTCGCGGCGCTCATTCGGCGGCGCGGTGCTCGGCCGGGCCGCGCCGCGCTCGAGCCGCCGGTGCTCGGTGCGCCGCCGCCCGCCGACATTGCGCCAGACCCGGCGGGCGCGGCGACGGCGGAGGGAGAGGATCCGCCGTCACGGGAGCCCATTCTGATGTCGGCGCGGGCGCTGGCCGCTTTGATCAAGCCTCAGCCTGCGCGGCCAAAGCCCACCCCAAAGCCTCGCCCCAAGGCCGCAAAGGTCCCGGAGCGCGAGCCTCGCTCGGCGCCGGTCCCGGCGCCCCCGAAGCGCGTGCCGCAACGCTCGGCGTCCAGCGCCGATGCCGAGCGCGCGCCGCTCGAGCTGCTCGATGCGCCGCGCAAGACCGGCAAGGGCTTCTCCCAGCAGGACCTCGATATGCTCTCCGAGCAGGTCAAGGCGCGTCTGCAGGAGTTTGGCGTCCAGGTCGAAGTCGTCGCCGTCTATCCGGGTCCGGTCGTGACCCTGTTCGAGCTGCAGCTCGCCGCCGGCACCAAGGTGAGCAAGATCACCGGCTTGGCGAAAGACCTGGCGCGGGCGTTGTCGACGATCAGCGTGCGCGTCGTCGAGGTGATCCCGGGCAAGTCTGTGATAGGACTGGAGATCCCGAATACGCAGCGCGAGACGGTCTTCCTGCGCGAGATCCTCGCGAGCGACGGTTATCAGCACGCCAAGTCGCCGTTGACCCTGGCCCTGGGTACCGACATTTCGGGGCAGCCCGTGGTCGCAGACCTGGGGCGCATGCCGCACGCGCTGATCGCCGGTACCACCGGTTCGGGCAAGTCGGTCGCGATCAACGCCATGATCCTGAGTCTGATCTACAAGGCCAACCCGAAGGACGTGCGCCTGATCATGGTCGATCCGAAGATGCTCGAGCTCTCCGTCTACGAGGGGATCCCGCACCTGCTGACGCCGGTGGTCACTGACATGAAGGAGGCAGCCAATGCGCTGCGCTGGTGCGTCGGCGAGATGGAGCGCCGCTACCGGCTCATGGCCCACCTTGGCGTGCGCAACATTGCCGGCTACAACCGCAAGGTCGCCGAGGCCGAGGCGGTCGGGGCGCCCATCCCTGATCCGATGTATATGACCGAGCACGGCGGGCTCGCGGAGGGCAGCGACGATGAGCCAGTGCCGACCCTCGCGCAGCTGCCCTACATCGTCGTCATCATCGACGAGCTCGCCGATATGATGATGGTCGTCGGCAAGAAGGTGGAAGAGCTGATTGCACGATTGGCCCAGAAGGCGAGGGCCTCGGGAATCCACCTCCTGCTGGCGACCCAGCGCCCGTCGGTCGACGTCCTGACCGGGCTCATCAAGGCCAACATCCCGACGCGTATCGCCTTTCAGGTCTCGGCGCGGGTCGACTCGCGGACCGTGCTCGACCAGATGGGTGCCGAGCAGCTGCTCGGTTACGGCGACATGCTCTATCTTGCCCCGGGCGGCAGTATCCCACGGCGCGTACACGGTGCCTTCGTCGACGATCACGAGGTGCACCGCGTCGTCGAGTACCTGCGCCAGGCCGGAGAGCCCGATTATGTCGAGGCGATACTGCACGAACCTGACGAGCACCTGCCGGGCATCGATCAGGAGCCACGCGGTGACGTCGAGGATACCGATCCCCTTTTCGACGAGGCCGTGCAGATCGTCACCGAGAGCCGCCGAGCCTCGATCTCCGGCGTGCAGCGGCGTCTGAAGATCGGCTACAACCGCGCCGCGCGGATGGTCGAGGAGATGGAGCGGATCGGCATCGTCGGCGCCGCGGAGAGCAACGGCAACCGCGAGGTCCTCGCGCCACCGCCGGCGGACTGATCCCGACCCGAGTGAGGCAGACTGGCGCGCGTTGCGGCGCTGGTCCTTTAACGCTACCGATTCAGAGTGCCGCCCGGGTCAGCCGCTGGTAGAGCTCGGCCAGGGCGGGGTCGGATACGGGCTCGTGCCGGATGGCGGGCCGAATCCGCTCGGCAGCGGCGATCAACGCCCCGGGGTTGGCCAGCCCGAGCCGCTCGCCGAGGGCTTCGAGAGCGGGCCGCGGCTCGCGCCTGGCCTTCTCTAAGTCAAAAAGGACGATGTCGGGGCGAGTTTCCGCGTGGCGAAGTATATGCTCGTAGGTGGCGAGCCAGTAGGCACGCCAGAAGCGAGGCGAACCGACATCGGGAGTCTCGTTCGCTTGCAACCATTGGTCGAAATCGAGCGGCTTGAGCGAGGCGCCGAAATCGTGGTGACCGATCCAGCGCATGAAATCACGGGCGAAGGGATCTGCGTGATGGAGCGCGAGAAAGCGCTCGTGCTGGCGTTGTAATGAGGCGATTTGTGCCTCGGGATGACGAATCGGGATGAGAATCTGGCAATCCTCGAAGTACCGCGGCAATAGCGCCAGCCGAGCGATGTTCACGTTGTTCTTGGATAGATAGCGGTCCCCGCGTTCGCCGTTCGGGGCGCTGCGCGAGAGCTTGGCCAAGTGCCGCGAAAAAAAGGTGTGCAGCGAGGGCAAATAGGCCTTCTCGGTCCAGATGGGTAGTTCGGTGAGCCGGTAGCGGGGCGCATAGAAGGACATCCAGATGATCTCTTCGAAGGCCTCCGGGCTATCGAAGCCAACTTGCAGCCCGTCTCCGTGGGTGCGTTCGGTCAGCTGCGCGCTGCGCCGAAAGGGTGTGGCGAGGGACTGCCAAAGCAGCGGGGCGAGCACGAATGGCATCTGCCGATAGGTGTGGGCGCTGAATTCCCCGGTCGCGTAGAGCAACTCCAAGAGCAGCGTGGTGCCGGCCCGCGGCAGCGAGGTTAGGAAGACCGGCCTAGGCGGCGCGTCGCCCGAGCGGCTGACGCCCAATAGCCGGTCCTCCAGCTCGGCGAGCGATCGTTGCAACCCCAGGTCGGAGAGGGCGATACGGTGGAGCAGCCGGGCCACCGGTCCGTACTGTGGTACACGCGTCACGATCTGGGCGATCGGCGGTAGAGTAGCGCGGCGAGTGCGACGACCGATGCTGCCAGGATCAACCTCCAGTCGGTCGCGGCAGCCTTCACGGCGCTGGCATCGATGAGGCGAGCACGGACTAGGCCGACAAGGACGAGCGTCGGGATTGCCAAGGCGCCGACCGATTTTAACGTGATCTGCAGGAACTGCCCGAACAGCTGCCCCGAAGCCCGCCGCAAAGCGCGTTCCTTGTCCCGATCGGTGAGTCGCCGGTCATGCATCAGCTGCAGCGAGTCGCGTGCCGCGCTCACCACAGTCCGCGCATCGTCCACGGCCCCGAAGAGACGGATCAGGCTGGCGAACAGCAAGGCGAGCAGGCACAGCAGCAGAGTGATGATCACGCCGGCCCTCCCGGGTGCGAAGCGCCTCTTGCTCGCATCGACGCCGTGCTGGCCATTGCGGCGCCCTAGTGCCCTCAGCGCTTCTCGGTGCGCTCAGCGGGATCCAGGTCCCCATCGATCTCTTCCTTGGCTTTGCCCCGTCCGATCAGGCGCTTCAGCGGGTACCAGACGAAGCCCACGATGGCCAACAGGGCGGCAGCGACGAGTGCCAATGCGCTCCCGATGGCAGTCAGCCCCAGACCCGGCCCGACGTAGGCCAAGGCCGGGGTGCTACAGAACGCGATGGCGCCGAGTGCCGAGAACGACAACAACGGATGTTTCACAGGACGTACCCCCTCACTATGCTGGGCTGGAAAGGTAGCAGGCAATCGGGCGTGTGCGAAGCCCGTGCGGCGCGCCTGTTGCGGGCGAGGGACCTGGGCGCAGGACATCCAGGCCCTGCGCCTTTGTCTCTCGGCTCGTGCCAAGCGGCTCCGTTTCAATCGGATGCGTGTACCGGGTCTCCGCAGGTGGCCTGGTTTGGCTCGAAAAAGTCGGCTGGCAACCAGATCGCCTCACTGACGATGGCGACATTGTGCTCGTCATAGCGACTGAGAAACTCCCAAACGACTCGGCCGTCGGAGGTGACTTCGAAGGCGCGCCCGGCGTCCGATTCGGTGATCAGGACATTGCCGTTGGGCAGTGACTGATGCTTGCCACGCAGCGCCGAGTAGAAGTGCTGCGTCTCGGAGCCCTCGTAAACCGTGCTGAGCTGTCGTGTCGCAGGGTCGATACGAAGGATTCGCGACGGCGGCTGGAAGCGGCGGTTGTCGTAGATGGAAATCGTGCCGTCCGGCAGAAAATCCGGGTCGTGCTGGCGATGCCAAGGGCCATGCTGCCACCACTTGAGTTCGAAGGTGTCGGGGTCGATCACCATCACCAGATTCAGCTCGCGCAGGCTCAGGAGCATGTCGCCCGCGGCGAAAGATGGGAAGGCGTTGGCGTGCGCGCGAGCGAGGAATTCGAGGTCATTGAAATGAAAGGGGTCCTTGCCGCGGTGGCCTTCTTCGGTATCGCGGATGGCGAGAATGCCGGTGTATTCGCTGCGCGAAAAAAGGTCATCGAGGACGTAGATCGGTTCCCGCGTTGGGGTGCCGGAGGCGGCGTCGTAGAAGACGATTTCGTCTCGACCTTCCGGCGCCCTCAGTCGAAAGGTCGCGATTTCGCCGCTCCCGGACCGTGCCACAGCGTGGTGGTGTTGGTGGTCGCGACGCCAGACAATGTCCCCGCAGCTGTTCAAGCGCGCGAAGGCTTCGCCACTGTCGAAGCCGGTGACGATGTCACCGTTTTCGAATACCGCCGTCCCGTGAATATAGACGTTGTTCGGGGAGGGCCCGTCCGGGTCGATCTTGGCGTAATCGATGGGCCAAAAGTGGCGCAGACGCCCTCGTTCGTCGATGAGCATGGCCCCGAAGAGGGTGTCGGTATGGGGGGTGAGTCCGAAGACCAGGCGCTGCCCAGCCATCATCGCCTGGGGGTCGTGGTTGCGCACGACCGCGACGTTGTCGCCGCGATACTGCAGCAGGATTCCTTCCGGTGGCGTCAGTGTGAGGGGCTCGATGGCTGGCTCGTATCCGGCGGGGGCCGGTTCTGCGGCTGCCTGGTTCGGCGCCGGTGCGGGTGCCGGGACCAAGTGGCGCGTTGGCTTGATGCCGAGATCGTTCAGCAGATACTCGGGCGTGTAACGGAACTGCCGATAGGCTTCGTACACCCAAGGGTAGGGAGGAAACTGGTAGCGCTGAAAGAGAACGCCAAGAGAGAAGGCGAGGAACAACAGGGAGAACAGAAAGAGTCGTTTTGGCCAGCGTTCGTCCGATCGTTCCGGGCTCATGGTCGGCGGCGCTCTCGAATTGCGATCCTCTCGCGCGCCAGCGCTTCTCGCGCAGGCAGCCATGCGGCGACGCGTTCCTGGGGCGTTCGCGACAATGGTGAAGGATGACAGATGTTAACATGTAGCACCTCGACTTAGGCCTACTCAAGATGAATTTCCTCAGCTTTCGCTCCAACCCTGACTCCCACTGCCGGCAGCCGCTATTCCCGGCCGGCCTCTGGTTGACGGTGCTCCTTGTCGTTATACCTGCCCCGGGCCTAGCCGATGCTACGCGGCACCTCTCCACCTACCTCAATGGCTTGGAGACCCTCCAGGCGCAGTTCCATCAAGTCACCTTCAACGCCGATCGTACCCAGATGGTCGAGTCCGACGGGGAGCTGTACCTGCAGCGTCCGGGTCAATTCCGGTGGGAGTATCAGACTCCCTTCGTCCAGGAGATCGTCGCCGACGGGAAGCGGGTCTACGTGCACGATCCCGAGCTCGAGCAGGTCTACCACCGCAGTCAGGAGGAGGCCCTGCGCGGGACGCCGGCACTGCTCCTGACCGAGGACGAGCCGCTCGAGAACCTCTTCCACGTCGCCCCGATCGAGGGCGGTCAGGAGCGGGACTGGATCGAGCTGCGCCCCAAGGACGCCGACAGCCAGATCGAGCGGATCGAACTCGGGTTCGACGGCGAGCGGCTCGACACCATGATCATGGTCGACGGCTTCGGGCAGGTCACACACCTGCGTTTCACCGAAATGCGCCGCAATCAACCGCTCGATCCCGACCTCTTCGTCTTCGACCAGTCGATCGGCGGGGACTTCCTCCAGTTCGAATGAGACCAGTCTCCTTGTGCGCGGGGTCGGGCCGCGCGATCGGCGCAGACGATGGAATCTCCGGCTGAGCGTCCGCCGGAAGATCCGGCGCAGTTTGCCCCGCTGGCCGAGCGGATGCGCCCGCAGGCTTTGGGCGACTTCCAGGGCCAGGCCCACCTGTTGGGGGAAGACAAACCGCTGCGGCGAGCGATTGAGAGCGATCGCCTCCATTCGATGGTCCTGTGGGGCCCGCCCGGGAGCGGCAAGACGACCCTGGCGCGCCTCATCGCCGGCCGATCCGGCTGCGCCTTCGTCAGGCTCTCGGCCGTGCTCGCCGGGGTCAAGGACATCCGCGCAGCGGTGACCGATGCCCGGCGGCGGCGCGAAGGGGAGGGGCGCGGGACCATCCTTTTCATCGACGAGGTGCACCGCTTCAATAAGGGTCAGCAGGATGCCCTCTTGCCGCATGTCGAGGACGGCACCCTGGTCCTGATCGGGGCGACCACCGAGAACCCTTCTTTCGAGCTCAACAATGCCCTTCTGTCGCGTGCGCGGGTCTATCTCCTGCAGGCGCTGACGCTGGAGGCGATCGGGCGGATCCTGGACGCGGCGCTCATCGATCGGCAGCGCGGCCTCGGCGAGCGGGGTCTGGCGCTGACGTCCGAGGCCCGGGTGCGACTGGCCGAGGCCGCCGACGGCGATGCGCGACGGGGGCTCAATCTGCTGGAGCTGGCCGCCGAGCTGACCGAGGGAAGGGAGATCGACGTTGCCACCGTCGCCGAGGTCGTGACCGGCTCGCTACGCCGCTTCGACAAGGGTGGCGACCTCTTCTACGATCAAATGTCGGCGTTGCACAAGTCCGTGCGCGGTTCCGCTCCCGACGCGGCCCTCTATTGGCTGGCCCGCATGGTCGATGGCGGTTGTGACCCGCACTACATCGCCAGGCGCATCGTCAGGATGGCCTGCGAAGATATCGGCAACGCCGACCCGCGCGCTTTGGACCTGGCGCTGAGTGCCTGGGACGCCCAGCGGCGCCTGGGCAGCCCCGAGGGCGAGTTGGCGCTCGCCCAAGCGGTGGTCTATCTCGCCTGTGCGGCCAAGAGCAACGCCGTGTACATGGCCTGGAAGGCCGCGCTGCGCGACGCTTGGGAGAGCGGCTCGCGCGAGGTTCCGCCGCACTTGCGCAATGCCCCGACCGGTCTGATGCAAGGCCTGGGCTACGGGCGCGACTATCGCTATGCGCACGACGAGCCCGAGGCCTATGCCGCCGGCGAGGACTACTTCCCGGAAGGTGTGGGATCGCGGACCTACTACGCGCCCGTGGAGCGGGGCCTTGAGATCCGCATCCGCGAGAAGCTTGCGCACCTGCGGGAGCTTGATCGAGCCGCCGCGCGGCGGCGCGAGAAGGGCCGGTCGAGCTAGCCAGGCACTGGCTCAAGGCGACTGATCATGGGGTTGGCGATTGCGCTAGGGACGGAGGAGACTCGATCCCGATCCCGATCCGATCCCGATACCGATCCCGATCCCGATACCGATACCGTTTGCGGGGAGCGAAGGGACGCTGCAGCACTGGAGCTTGACTGACTAACCGGATCGCGGGACGGAGGGTATGGCGTTGGGCGGGTGTTGGCAGAATGGATGCTGCCGTGTCGCTCGCCCGGCGCTGCCCGCCTGCGAGCCGCTCGCCCTCCGTTGTAGAATCTCCGGCTCCTTCGATCGATCGCGAAGCGCGCCGGCTGGTCCTCGTGGCGAGGACCTCGCGGCAAGGTGGTGTCTGCAGGCAGGAAAGGCGGAGAAGCATGTTAGATCCCAGGTTGTTACGCACGGAGCTCGACCAGGTGGCGGACCGCCTGGCGCGGCGCGGCATAGCGTTGGACACGGACGGCCTGACGGCGCTCGAGGCGCGGCGCAAGGCGCTGCAGGTCGAGGTCCAAGCGCTGCAGAACCGTCGCAATACTCGTTCGAAGGCCATTGGGCAGGCGAAGGGGCGGGGCGAGGATCCGGCGCCGCTCATGGCGGAGGTCGGCGAGCTTGGCGAGCGGCTCAAGGCCGCCAACGCGGCACTGGCCGAGGTGCAGGACGAGCTGGCCGAGATCACGCTCGGCCTGCCCAATCTCCCGCACCCGAGTGTCCCCGATGGACGGGACGAGTCCGACAACGCCGAGCTGCGCCGCTGGGGCGAGCCGCCGTCCTTCTCCTTCACGGCCAAGGATCACGTCGAGCTGGGTTCGGCGAATGGTTGGATGGACTTCGACGCCGCGGCCAAACTCACCGGCTCGCGGTTCGTCGTGTTGAGCGGACCCCTGGCGCGCCTGCAGCGCGCGCTGATCCAGTTGATGCTCGATATCCACACGAGCGAGCACGACTACCAGGAGGTCTATGTCCCCTTCATGGTCAATGCGGAGAGCCTGCGCGGGACGGGTCAGCTGCCGAAGTTCGAGGCCGACCTGTTTCGCCTCGCGGGCGAGGACCTCTACTACCTGATCCCGACGGCCGAGGTCCCGGTCACCAATTTGGTCCGTGACTTGATCCTCGACGCCGAGGCCCTGCCGCAGCGCTGGACGGCGCATACACCCTGCTTCCGCAGCGAGGCCGGCTCCTATGGCAAGGATACGCGTGGGATGATCCGCCAGCACCAGTTCGAGAAGATCGAACTGGTCCAGGCCGTCCGTCCAGAGACGTCCTACGACGCCCTTGAGTCCCTGACCGGCCACGCTGAGACGATTCTGCAGCGGCTCGGGCTGCCGTATCGCGTGGTTGCCCTTTGTGCCGGTGATCTGGGCTTTGCGGCGGCCAAGACCTACGACCTGGAGGTCTGGCTCCCAGGACAGCAGCGCTATCGGGAGATCTCCTCGTGCAGCAACTTCGAGGACTTCCAAGCCAGGCGTCTGCAGGCGCGCTGGCGCAACCCGGCGACTGGCAAGCCGGAATTGCTCCACACCCTGAACGGGTCCGGCCTCGCCGTCGGACGGGCGCTAGTGGCCATCATGGAGAATTACCAGGAGGCCGACGGTCGCATCCGAGTTCCGGAAGCCGTGCGACCCTATATGAACGGCCAGCAGTGGCTCGGCTAACGATCATGGGACGAACGATCATGGGGCGAGCCGAGCCACCCCGGACGATGAAAT
>JGI12109J20283_10343864_pt1 | contig 11884 bp, 2 predicted proteins | sample ElkSlonscriptome_12_FD_20283 | JGI IMG/M metagenome (IMG submission 20283) | reverse complement strand
ATTGGTAGCCAACGATCCTGATGGTGAGCCGCTCACTTACAGTGTAGAAAACCCACCTGAAAACGGAACTCTTAGCGGCATTTCCGGAAATCAGCTTACCTATACGCCTGAGAGTGACTTCTTTGGCAATGATGCTTTTACCTTTAAGGCTGAGGATCCTAGCGATGGTATTTCATCCCCGGCTACGGTTTCTATTACAGTCATTAACGTAAACGACGCACCTACTGCCACTGACGTAACTACCAGCACGCAAGAAAACCAGGCTGCTGATATTACCCTGACTGCCGATGACCCTGATAACGAAAGCCTGACTTACGAAATCGTGGACAACCCTGTTTCAGGTACGCTGACTAGCTTATCAGGGGATCAGGTTACCTATACCCCTAACCCCAATTTCTTTGGTACTGACAGCTTTACTTTTAAAGCAACTGACCCTAACGGCAGCGAGTCCAATGAATCAACCGTAACAGTGAGCGTATCCAATGTAAACGACGCGCCGGTAGCCAGCGACTTTGACGTAACAACCAGCGAGGAAGTTGCCAGATCCATCACCTTGACAGCCAGCGACCCTGACGGTCAACCCCTGACTTACAGCATAGTAAGTAACCCTCAGCACGGTAGCCTGGGAGCGATCAGCGGTAATCGACTGGTGTATACGCCTAACCTCAATTATGCTGGAGCAGATAGTTTTACCTTTAAAGCGAGTGATGGTGATTTAGAATCTAATACGGCAACTGTATCTGTTACGGTCACCAACATCAATGACGCACCCGTGGTAGCGAACCCTATTGCTAATCAATCTGTGAACGAGAATAGTGACGCGCTGACGATCAATATTGCTAACACTTTTACGGATGTAGACCACAGTAGCTTGACGATTATCGCCAGCAGTGACAACGAAGCGCTGGTGTCTACCGAAGTGAGTGCCAACCAAAACACCCTGAGTTTGAACTTTGGCTCTGGTCAATCCGGTACTGCTAATATTTCGGTAAGAGCGGTTGATGGTTCAGGAGGTTCCACCACAGACGTTTTTTCCGTAACTGTCATCGCCAATCAGGCCCCTACCGCCAACGCGGGTGACGATCAGTCTTTGATAGATACCGATGGGAGTGGAAATGAACCTATCGCATTGCGCGGAACCGGAACGGATGCAGATGGTACCATTGTAAATTATCTGTGGTCCTGGAATGGTGGTACGGCTACTGGCCCTGATGTAAACATCACGCTACCGTTGGGTACCAGTGAGGTGGTGCTGACCGTTACCGACGACGACGGTGCTACCGCCACAGACATCATAGCAGTGACCGTCAATGCGCCTGAGTCACCTACTTTTTCTTTATCACCATCTAGTCTGATTGTAAATGAAGAGTTTACGAATACACAGATGGTTGAAGTAGTTCCTGATCCCGGAAAGCCCAAAGCGATATACAGTTTTAGCCCTGCACTCAATACGATTTCCCTGGTGAGCGTCAGTTTTAGCGAGGTAAGTAAAGAACTGAGCTTTAGTTCAGTACCTAATGCACAGGGTAATACGAATATCACAATTACCGCTACTGACGTTAATAATGCGGCTAACACTGCTACACAAAACCTAAGTATAACGGTCACCAACATCAATGACGCTCCTCAAATTATAGGGCAGCGGCCCAACCCGCTACAAACTCCTGAAGAGACGCCCATTACGATCAATCTGAACAACCTGAATGTCAGTGATCCCGACAATAGTTTTCCCCAGGATTTTACCTTAAATGTGGCAGATGGAAACAATTATAGTCGTGATGGTAATATCATTACGCCTAATCCTGATTTTTCAGGCTTACTCAGTATTCCGGTAACGGTTAATGACGGTACGTTTAACAGTGACGTATTTAACCTTCAAGTTCAGGTGGATAATACGAATGATATACCGACCGTATTTGACGTAAATACCTCAACCAGCGAGGAAAGCCCGGTTACCATTACACTGGATGGCATTGATATAGACGGTGACCTGCTTACTTATACTAAAGTCAGTCTGCCTGACCATGGATCACTCGGAAACATTACCGGAAACGAAGTGGTGTACACGCCTAATCCTAATTTTTCTGGACAGGACAGCTTTACGTACCAGGCCAGTGATGGAAATAACGCTACCTCTAATACAGCAACGGTTACTGTTGATGTTACCAATATCAATGATGCCCCTATCGCTCAGCCGGTCTCAATTTCTACCGATGAAGATAGCCCTGTGACGGTCAATATGGATGCGACTGACCCAGACGCAGACCCCCTGACCTTTCTGATTGTCAACCCACCAGCCAATGGTAGCCTGGGAGCCATTACTGATAAGCGAGTGGTCTACACACCCAACAACAATTTTAGCGGTAACGATTTTTTTACCTACAAGGCCAGCGATGGCCAGCTAGAGTCTAACACTGACACAGTATTTCTCAATGTCAGCAATACCAATGATGCCCCTCTGGCTACTCCGTTTTCTATCTCGGTCAACGAAGACCAGACACTTACCATTACCTTAAATGGGACTGATCCGGACGGAGACCCTCTCAACTTTACCAAAGCTTCTGACCCGGCCCATGGGATTTTGAGCCCCATCAGTGAAGGGATACTTACCTACCGTCCTGACCCTGATTTTAATGGCATTGATAGCTTTACTTATACAGTAAATGATGGCAGCCTTACTTCAACGCCTGCGCAAGTAGATATCACGGTGCTATCAGTAAATGATCCGCCCCAGGCCACTGATATTCCTGCGATCACCGCCAATGAAGACGATCCCCCTGTACAAATAGATTTGTCTACTTACTTCAGCGATGTAGATAATGCAACCCTATCATACTCGGTAGCGCAAAACACTAACGAAAGCCTGGTGAGCACCAATATTGTCTCTTCTACCCTTGCCGTATCTTTTTTACCGGATGCGGCTGGTAGTGGCAGCCTTGCGATTAGAGCTACGGACGCTGCCAGAGATTTTGCTGAAAAAGTTATTAGCATCGCGGTGAGCGCTGTAAATGATGCTCCGCAAATCACAAATACTGTGAATCAGGTCATGGAAGAAGACTCGCAGTTTACGATTCCTTTTAGTGCCTTCCAGGTAGTTGATCCAGACGATACCTATCCAGAAGGTTTCATCATCAAGCTCCAGCCTGGCGATAATTATACACTAGCTAACAATAACGCAGCTGTTGTACCAACTCCTAATTTTTTCGGTAGCCTGAACGTAAACGCATTAGTTAATGACGGGGATAAAAACAGTAACCCGGTAGTCCTGCGGGTAGATGTTAGTAACGTCAACGACGCACCTGTACTCTCTTTGGGTGAGTCTGAGCGTACCGCGCCTATCTACTACGAAAGAAACGATCCGCCTGTTCAGATTACCAATACCCTGACAGTATCGGATATAGACGGGAATATCCTCACTTCAGCAGTTGTTGCTTTTTCTCAGGGCGCGCAAGGTTCGTTTTTTTACAATGCCGGGGAAGACCTGCTTGAGTACAAAAAAACCGGAAATATCGTCGGCACATGGGATGAAGTGCAGGGTACCCTTACACTCAACGGCAACGCCAATGAGGATACCTACCGCGATGCTTTACGTAACATCAAGTACAAAAACCTTAAACCTGCCAACCCTACTTCCATACCCCGGCAGTTGGTTTTTAGCGTCAGTGATGGCGTGTCACCGAGCGAAAACCTGATCCGCTTTATCAGTGTGGATAACTCCAATGTTCCTCCTAAACTGAGCAGTTTTCAGCAGCAAGCCGTGGAGGATAATAATCTCACACTGAATGCCAGCGTATTTGCCGATAACTTTCAGGATGATATTGACCCGTTCAACAACGTCATTTACATTACTCAGTTGCCTAAAAATGGCAGCTTAATTTATAACGGGCAAACCGTCAATGAAAACGACTTAAGCCCTCAAACCGGAGGGTTCAAAGCCAACTTAAACGAAGGTAATCAACTCACTTACATACCTAATGACAATTTTAATGGCAAGGACCAATTTAACTGGTTGGCCCTGGATAGCGATATACAGGAAGGCGACCTCAGCAATTCGGCGGTCGTTAGCATCAATATCATTGAAGTAGCAGATGCTCCCGATATTTCTGCTCCTACTTCCATTGATGCCTTTGAGGATGAGTCCTTTGCCTTTACCGAAACCAGGACTCTTTCTTTTGACGATCCCGACTCTGATGCCGACTCCCTGACCGTGACCCTACAAGTCAACCAGGGGCTACTGAGCTTTACTAATCAGGACGTAGTGTCCAGTCTGATTTTTCTGCTAGGTGATGGTACAGAAGAAAGCCAGATGAGCTTCCGGGGTACAGAGGCAGACATCAATAATGCTATGCTGGGGTTGCGCTACCAGAGCCAAACCAATTTTAGTGGTACCGACCTGTTATCCATCACGGCCATAGATCCACAGCAAAATCAAAACTCTTTGAGTGTCGCTATTAATGTGAGTGCAGTAAATGATACGCCTATCCTGACGATCACATCAACTGATACACTACAGTACGTAGAGAACCGGGCGGGTATACCGCTCATTAATGAAGTCACTATTGCTGATCAGGACAATGATAATATAAGCTCAGCCATGGTGACGATTGTTGAGAACTTTACTGAAGGTCAGGACAGCTTGTTATTTATACCAACGCCAGGGATTAGCGGAAGCTATTTAGAAAATTCGCTCATGCTTTCTGGTGAGGCGAGCATCGTAGCTTATACTGAAGCTTTAAAAAACATACGCTACATCAACAATAGTGAAAATCCGGATACACTTGTTAAAAGAGTTGATTTTCAAATCAGTGATACAGAAAATGGTTCTAGCAATTCAGCCTCTGTTTACTTACAAATTGAAGCGATAGATGATCCTTTGATGCTTGTCGGCCTTGAAAGCACAGTACTTAACTGGCTGCCTGGTAACGAACCCAAGGCTATTAGCCAAACGCTTTCTATTGTAGATGTTGATAATGATTCACTAACTTCAGCAGTCATATCCTTTACGGATGATACCTATCGCTTGGGACAGGACAGTTTGCTTTTTAATCACGAACACCTGGAGTCACAGTGGTTTGAACAACAAGGTCAGCTTAGAATCCGTGGTATTAGTAGCCTTGATATTTACCAGGAAGCGTTAAAGTCTGTCGCCTATACTAATCGTGCTGAGGCGCCCAATAGTGGTGAGCGACAATTGCTCTTGCAAGTGTTCCGTTTTGCCGAGGATAGCAGCAGTGCGCTACGCGTTATCCATGTGCAAATCAACAAAATGCCTCTTTTAAGTGACCTTTTTATAGAAGTACCTGTCAGCATCCCCTTTCACTTTAACCAACAAGATTTTCTATCCAACTTTAGTGATCCTGACGGCTTCCCGTCAGATAGTGGGTTCGTCATGTTGAACATTACTCAGCTACCTGTTCACGGGGAGCTACTCCTGGGAGACTCTATTCTCAGTGATTCTACTCTCCAGGCTGGCGGTATCGCCCTGGAGCCCGGTCAACTGGATAGCCTTACTTACCAGCCCGATGCAGACTACACAGGTACGGATAGTTTGCTTTGGAACGCATTTGACGGGGAGAGCTATTCTGCCGAGGACGCTTTAGTAAACATTCGTATCTTTGGGCTGAGCGCGATTGCGGACGAAGACACTGAAGTTTGTATTGGCGATCCCATCAGTTTAGGAGTCACTGTAGAGGGTGGTAGTAATAATTTTACTTATGACTGGTCTTGTGACCGGGGAGACTGCGGCATCAGTACCCCCGACGAGCCAGAAATTACTGTAAGACCGGTGCGCACCACTACGTATTATGTGACGGTGACAGATGGTAGTGGGCTGATCAGTAGCAGCGATACAGTTATCGTAAAAGGGCTGGACTGTTACAATCTCGAACTTGACATACCTACGGCATTTACGCCCAATGGTGACGGAGCCAACGACACCTGGGTCATCAATAACCTGGATACCTATCGCGATCAGGTAGTCAGGATCTACGATAGAAATGGCAAGGAAGTATACTACTCTGAGGGCTATAATCGTCCCTGGGAAGGCACCCTTAACGGGCGCTTACTGCCAGCAGGTACTTATTATTATTATATAGAACTTAACGCCGGGGAAGCCTTTTACCGTGGCTCGGTGAGTATTTTAAAATGATTATGTAATTTTTATCACTCTGATGAAAAAATACTTTTTTATACTAGAACTCTTAACCCTTTTTTCTTTTTCTACTGTGTACGGGCAGCAGGCTGGAGCCCCTGTGCTACTAGGCGCTGGTAACACCCCTCTTGTCTACCTTGAAGGAAGTGAAGCGGCATCCATTAGTCCTCAGGTTCAAATCTCTGACAACAGTAGCCAGCAGATGATGATGGCTACCTTTCAGTTTGGGGATGGATATGACCCGGAAAATGACCGTCTGACCTTTGACGAAACTTCCGACATCAAATCATATTTTGATCCAGCTAGTGGTACCCTGTATTTGCTGGCCTCATCGGCTGTCAATGGTGTAAGTACCCAGGATATGCAGTCAGCGATGCGGAGCGTGTCTTACTTTGGGGCCAGCGACGACCCGGGTAACAAAGAAATGGCGGTGAATATTACGGTGACTGACCTGGAGGGCAACCGGAGCCGGGCTGTAAGTCGTACGTTGTCCGTAAGACCTACTAACGATGCCCCTCTACTACTCAGCGAGCGTACCGGGCCTATTGAAGCTACCCCGGGGAGGGAGTACCAGATCTTTGAAAGCCTCACTATTGATGACCCGGATGATCGGATTTTCATCCGAGCGGTAATACAAATTGAAGGCTTTAACCAGGACCGATTGGACATTGAGGACGATGAAGCCGAAGATAATGACATTGAGATTGATGAAGAATCCAGAATCCTTACTATCACTGGTAGTGGAAATGCATCTATTTATCGTAAAATCCTCCTGTCAGCTACTTATGAACATGACCCATTCTTCGGCTTCAGGCAAGATGGTATTCGTACTGTCAGTTTGCGTCTCACTGATGCACAGGGAGCCACATCCAATCGTCTGGCCCGATATTTTGTAGTCCAGCCTCTGTTAGGCTCACGGATCAACGTCCCTCCTTCGGTGCAAGATGAAGAGATTATCATCAATGAGGGTACTTCTTTGACGTTTGACGAAAACTTATTTGAGAATGGTTTTAATGACATCAACAACGACCGCCTGGTAGGAATTACCATAGAGAGCCTTCCTCAGCATGGTAAACTTTTTTTTGACGGACGGGCGATCACTAACCAATTTGTCATCAGCGATTCGCTCATCCGAAGAAATAGGATCAACCTGCTGACTTACGATCCTGACCCCTTGTACAACGGGGATGATGACTTTCGCTGGAATGCCCGCGACCCTGAGAATTTCGCTGCCAGTGATGCTAATTTTACTATTAACATCAGGTCAGTCAATCAAGACCCTGTACTAAGTATCCCCAATAATATAGAGGTAGATGAAGACACACCTACCCCTGTCGATAACATAAGTGTGGAAGACCTGGATCGCAAGATTTTAAGAGTTTTCATAGAAGCTGACCAGGGAAACTTGTTACTACCTGCTTCTGTAGTAGACCGGGAGCTTTTTAGATTTTTGAATGGTACTCAAAACGGAGAAAAAGAAATAAGAATAGAGGGTCCGGCAGCCCTGGTGGCATTCGCGCTCAGTGGGTTAGAATACCTTTCCCCTAACAATTTTGCAGGCTCGGATCGTATTGATATAAGAGTCAATGACCGTGAAGGTGGTAATATCCGTGACGATATAGATGTCAATGTAAGAGCGGTCAACGACGCGCCACGCTTACTAAGCCTGGAAACCGGCATCCTCACCTATACCGAGGACCAGGAAGCCGTGCCGATCAGCAATACGCTAACCATTGACGATGAGGAAAATGACCTGATCGCTTCGGCCAGTATTACGATAAGTCAAAATTTTGAGGAGAATGACCTTCTCAGCGTAGTTGATTTTGAAGGGATTGACAGCGAATATGAAGATGGCACGCTTACCCTGGAAGGTGAGGCTTCACCGGCCGTCTATCAAAACCTGTTGAGAAACGTACGCTTTTCGAGTTCAGGTCAAAACCCTAAAGAAGGCAACCGTACTGTAGATATTGTGGTCACCGATGTACCGGGGGCACAAAGTGAAATAGTACAGCGTGTTGTAGAAGTAGTACCAGTGAATGACGCACCGGTATTAACGGATCTGGAAGAAAATAGCCTGGGTTTTGTGCCAGGAGGTGCCGCTATCAATATCACCAATGAGATTAAAATCAGCGATCCTGACAATAATAACCTTGTGAAGGCTATCGTATCTTTTGAGGGGGGTAACTACGACCCTGATACTGATTTACTTGATTTTGAAGATGCTTACGGGATTTCAGATAGCTGGAACCGTTCGCAAGGTATACTTACTTTAATGGGCACTGCACCTATAGCAGACTATCAAAAAGCACTGCGCCAGGTCACGTATCAAAACTCTTCTGAACAAAACCTGAATACTGACCGGACCATAAGTATCCTGGTTGATGATGGAGATAAAACCAGCAATCTACTAGAGCGGGAGCTTGTTCCCAATCAGCCCCCTTTGGTTTCGTCATTTGATAAGACAACTGATGAGGAGCAGCCTATCACCTTTTTGCCAAATGACTTCCCGTTTCAGGACACAGATAATTTTCCGGACGGGGAATTGTTCGGTATCATCATTACCCAATTGCCCACGAAAGGGGTACTAACCTTAGACAACGACACACTGACCACGGATCAACTGAACCAGGTCATTGAGCGGGATGATATAGCGCAACTACAGTATCGCCCCCTACCCGATCAGAACGGACCTGATACTTTTCATTGGAATGCGTCTGACGGAGCCAGCTTTGCCGATCAGGATGCAGAGGTAGACATTACCATCAACCCACTACCTGACCCGCCTACGGCCTTAGATTTTCTGATAGAGACAGACGAGGATCAAATTTTCTCATTTACAGACAACCTTTTTATAGAATCCAGCCAGGATCCTGATGGTGATGAGTTGGTGGCGGTAGTGGTGAGTTCGTTACCTACGCATGGGCAATTGCTGCTGAACGATATTTCACTCCCAGCTAACAGCCAGCTTAGCCTGGATGACCTAAACCAACTGGAGTATCAACCTGATGAAAACTATAACGGACCCGACTTTTTCAACTGGCTGGCTTCCGATGGTAGCAGCAACAGCCTAACTGCTGCTTCGGTCAATATCAATGTAAGACCGGTCAATGACGCACCTCAGGTCAGTAGTTTTACCCGGGCCATCAACACCGACGAAAACTATTCTTTTTCGGAAGAAGACTTTTCGCAAAATTATACTGACCTGGAAAGCGACCTCTTATTGGCCATCAGAATTGTTTCCCAACCTGAATTTGGGGTGCTTACTGTCAACAATACACCTTTAGAAGCAGGAGCTCTTGTCAATAGCTCCTCAATCGGCGACATGGTGTACCAGCCCGCCTCCATATCGGGCAATATCCAAATTAGCTTTGATTGGGAAGCTTTTGATGGTGAGTTGTTTTCTGCTAACAGCGCGACAGTGACTGTAATAGTAGGCGTTGGCGTCACTGATTTTGCCATCAATGCCCAGGAAGATGTAGCATATCCTTTCAGCTTTTCTCAGTTTGCCAATAATTACGGAAACCCAGACGCTGAGCTAAGTAGTATTCGTATTGAAAACCTTCCTCAAAACGGCAGCCTTTTTTTAGATGGTAACCCTATCGAGGCTTCTCAGGAAATTGCGGACACAGAACTTACCCTGCTTACTTATTTGCCTAATCCTGATTTCTCTGGCGAAGATAGTTTTGAATGGAGTGCGAGTAGCGGTTCCGCATATACCGAGCAGTCGGCAGCAGTTCAGATAGAAATATTGCCCGTCAACGATGCCCCCAGTATTTCTGATATTGCTGACCAAAGCGTCGTCGCTGGCAGCAGTTCAGGTACTATCAACTTTAGTGTGAGCGATCCTGAAACAGAGGCTGAAGATTTGAGCATTACTGTTTTTTCTGGTGACGAGAGCATTATTCCTTCTGACCAGATCAGCGTAAGCGGTGGCAGTGGCAGCAGAAACCTGACGGTCAACGTTCCTGATGGAACTGCCGGAACGCTTACTATAACTATCGTAGTTTCTGACGGGGACAAGCAGAGTGAAATACAATTTAGTATTGAAGTTGCCCCATATGCTATAGATATCGCTACAGATAACTTACTGGAAATTTGCCTTGGAGAAAGCGGATCTTCGCAGCTCAGTGTGGTAGGGGGCGAAGCACCTTACCAAATACAGACTGTATGCCCGGACGGTGAGTGTTCGGCATCTTACGTTGAAGGTATTGTCAGTTTTGAACCCCAATCTACGACTACCTATTTTATCAGCCTGGTAGATGCTAACGGCATTCGTAGCAACGTAGATACAGTTGTGGTAGAAGTACTTGATTGCGAAGCATTACAGCTTGATATACCTACTGCTTTCACACCCAATGGCGATCAGGTCAACGACCAATGGTTGATTGGCAATATCCAATTTGCTGATGTAGCGGTAGTGCAAATTTTTGACCGGAATGGCCTGGCCATTTATAATTCGCAAGGTTACGATCAGCCTTGGGATGGAACTTATGAAAACAAGCAGCTACCAGCAGGCACCTACTATTATGTCATACAATTAGAAGATGGCGCTGAAGTTTATAATGGATCAGTCTCGATACTTAGATAATATTTGCTTATGAAAATTTTTACACTCAAGCGTTTATTTTTTCTGGCATTGGCTCTTGGCATAGCTCAGGCCAGCTATGCTCAGCAGGCGTTTCGTTTTAGCCAGTTTTTCCAAAATGCTATTACTTTCAATCCGGCAGTCACGGGTTCTGAGGATTTTGTAGACCTTAAGATAGGTTACCGACAACAATGGTCAGGGCTGACTGACGCTCCACAAACCTATTTTATTAGTGCTCATGCTCCATTAGAAAATAAGCAACGAACCTATGGTTTTCAGAATAACTCCCTGCGCATTAGCAACCCCAATGTTTATAATGAATTGGCTCAGTCCCGGCGTCCGGGTCTGCAAAACTTTTCTCATGGTATCGGAGGCTATATCGTTAACGATGTACAAGGCATTTTCCAGCAGACTTCCGGATTCTTGACTTACGCTATGGGATACCAGTTTGGCAATACTATCGTTTCACTGGGTGCCGGGGGTGGCGTAGTAAGCCGGGAGTTGGACATGGATGGAATCGTTGTGGGTAATAGCGAAGTTACCGATGAGGTGTATCAGGCCTACCTGGCCCAGCAGGGACGCATAAGCACCTTTGACCTCAACCTGGGCTTGTTTATTAGAAACGAACGCTTCTTTGCGGGCTATTCGGTAAACCGTGTCTTACAAAATGAGATCTTTGCGAATGTAGATGAGATCAGTGCCTCTACTGAAATGGAACACTACGGTATGTTAGGACTCCGTTTCAAAGTCAATAATAATTTACTGGTGACACCCGGCGCTTTTGTCAGATATGCGCCCAGCGAACCCCTGATCTATGATCTTAACCTGAGACTGAAGTACAACGACATGTTGTGGCTGGGGGCCTCTTACCGAAACACCCAAACCGTCGTAGCTATGGCCGGCATTACAATAAGCAACTTCATTACCCTCGGATATTCTTATGATCTGGGTTTGGCTGAGGTCAATGATTTTTCTTCCGGCATCCATGAGATTGGCCTTGGCTTTATGCTTTTTAATAAGAACGATGCCAACCCTTACATGTGGTAATACTGAACATCGAGAAATATGAAATTACTAGCAAGCTTTCGCTACATTCTCATTTTAAGCCTGGGCCTGGCCATGAGCCTGGCAGATAGACTTCATGCACA